>Ga0315294_10006410_pt1 | contig 12914 bp, 14 predicted proteins | sample YL17G13_40_MG_FD_203626 | JGI IMG/M metagenome (GOLD analysis project Ga0315294, IMG submission 203626) | Sediment microbial communities from Yellowstone Lake, YNP, Wyoming, USA - YL17G13_40 | ecosystem: Environmental > Aquatic > Freshwater > Lake > Sediment | place: USA: Wyoming | collected... | reverse complement strand
TCAAAGTCCTCATCGCCAACCACATTGAAGTTTAGTTTACCAGTTTCCTTACCATTTAAGCTCAATCTTACTTCATAGGTCCCAATTGACCAGCCGATGCCACTTAAATTAATCTTAGAGGCAATAAAACTAGTAGTAGGTTTCAAACCAACCACAAATTCTTCTGGTCGTTCTTTGCTCCTCCCCCCTCTAAAAGATTCAGTGGCAATAATTTGATCTCCGGTTGCATAAACCCACTTCACATCAATTTTAGTCCCCTGCACCGCATTGATCACTCTGGCAGTGAAATAAATGGATGGGACACTCGACAAAAAAACATTTTGAGCATTAACGGAAGAATTGTTCGCATTAATTTGACTGGTGATAACTAAATTATCAACACTAGTTCCTTCCTTCGGTGCACCACAACCACTTACCATAATTAGCAAAATCAAAAGCAGACCAAAAGTGCGCCAGGATTTTTGCCCCCAAAACTCTTTCATACATTCATATTATTTAACGCGGCAACCCTTTTTTCAATAGGGGGATGGGTAGAAAATAGTTCCGCAAAATCTTGGGAATGAAACGGATTAACAATGTAGAGGCCGGCAGTGGCTAGGCTAGCGGTCTGAAGTTTATTGGTATCGGCACCAATTTTTTTGAGGGCGCTAGCTAAACCTTCCGGATAACGGGTCAGAAGAGCCCCCGAGGCATCTGCCAAATATTCTCTGTGTCTGGAGATGGCAAAATAAATGAGTCGCGCCAGAATGGGTGAAAGAATAGCTAAAATAAATCCAATTAACATTAGGGTTCCTCTCCTCTCCTTATTATTTTGACGTGGACGCACCCTTGTTAGCCAATTTGATGCCATCACGATAATTCCCAACAAAGCCACTACCACCGTAGCCAGCAGAATATCGTAATTCTTGACATGTGATAACTCGTGGGCAATTACTCCTTCCAGCTCGGCTTTATCTAACTTGTTAATTAGCCCAGATGTAAGGGCAATACTCGAAAATTTGGGATTACGTCCCACCGCAAAAGCATTAGGAGCGGGGTCCTCGATGATATATACCTTTGGCGTAGGGAGACCAGCGGTAATACAAAGATTTTCAACTAAATGTTGAATCTTACGCTCCTCCAGTGAAGCTGATTCATCGACTGCCCGAGCCCCCGAAATGCCTAAAATCGCTTTGTCGCCAGCAAAATAGCTTCCCCAACTCATAGCTATACTCAAAATCACTGCTCCAAATAAAATGTCTGGGCTTTTATAATAAATAGACAAGTAATAGCCAAAACTAATGATGATAGCAAAGAAGACCAGCAATAAAAAAACTGTTTTGCGACGATTACTGGCAATCTGCTCGTACATAAGATTTAGCTTTAATTCTTACCAGCACCAAAATCAACTGGTGGCACTTGCCGTTCGCTAATATCTTCCAACTCAAATAATTCGGATTTTTTGAAGGCAAACATGCGGGCAATCATGTTGGTAGGAAAGATCTCTTGCTGAGTATTAAAGCTTTTGACGTTCGAGTTATAAAATCTGCGAGCAGACATGATTTTGTTCTCGGTGTCCGAGAGTTCCTCTTGCAAAGCCAAGAAATTAGTGTTGGCCTTCAGGTCAGGATAATTTTCCGCCACCGCAAAGAGAGACCTCAAGGTGGAAGTTAGGGCATTTTCCGCCTCAGCCCTAGCCGCCAAATTCTTCCCACTAGCACTAATCGCCGAGCTTCTGGCTGCGGTCACTTTTTCGAACAGACCACTTTCATGGGCAGCATAGCCCTTAACAGTGTTAATTAGATTAGGGATTAGATCATGGCGACGTTTAAGCTGGACATCAATATCACTAGCCGCTTCGGCTACTCGGTTTTTTAGCACAATTAGACTGTTGAACATCCCCACAATCCACAGCACTAAAAGTAGCCCCACAATTATCAGAAACCATACTAAACTTGTCATAATTACCTCTCGTCTTTAGATGACTCCGATCGTCAGCATCGGAGCAACCTTTATATATTATTTGATTTATATTATACGCTTTCTGTACCCTTATCGATACCAAACTACTGTAGTATACAAGATTTTTTGGAGTTCGCTAAAGGTGATGCGCCGAGCCCAGCTATTTTCCCACCAACCATTTTTCCGCCACTGCGAATCTTTAGCCGAATGATTAATGATTTGAATGGGTAGGCCCCGAAGCGCCAAATGAAATACTAGTGAGGCGCGACGCTGATGATAGGGCGAAGTTACTAAAATCATTTTGGTAATTTTTTGGGCCTGAATAATATTTTTTACTTTCAGGGCGTTCTCAAAAGTATTGGTGGCTTCTTCTTCCACCACCACGTTTTTCTCTGGCACTCCTGCACTGATAGCCATCTTTTTCATAGCTAGTGCATTAGAAGTGCCTTCGTCTCTGGCCGCACCAGACATAATTAATAATGGGGCCCACCTCTCTTTATATAACCGCACCCCCTCGCTAACTCTTTGGGTAGTTTCTCCCCCACTGATAATTATAATGGCATCGCTTAATTCTAAACTATTTTGGGGGGAGAGAAAAAAACCAATCCCAGGCACTAATAAAATTGCCGCGAGGATTAATAAACCCAAATATACAAATAATCGCTTCAAGGCCTAATTAGAATTATTGACCGGAGCTTCAGTGGTATCTATGGTGTTACCCACACTATTACTAATCGAATTATCAATAGTGTTATTGACTTCATTCGAAACGGTGTTTTCTGAATTGCTCACTACGGAATTAATATCGATTTTTTTCATAAAATTAATGGCAATTAGCCCCCTAAAAGCAAAAATCAAAAATACGGCGCTAAAAAACAGTGCCCATAGCACCAAAAAAGCCAGCGGATCTTGTCGATATTTGTACTTCATTTTGTAGGCAGTCCGCCTACCATAAGTTTTTAAATCATTCATATAAGTTTTGTTACACCCAGATTATACAGCACAAGAGGTAAGTAAGAAAAAAGCCCCAATGAAGAAACATCGGGGCGAGGCTTAATCAACTTTATCAAGGGTTGGCGTAGTAAATCATTTTGGAGGTTCCAAAATAAAAACACAAAACCCCCAGACCGCCCGACACTAAAAATCCCATGAACCACTCCCCTTTGCTAATAAGCCCAGATCCTATAGCCAAGGGGGGAAGATGAAATGTCGGTATCAGATAGACAAGAGCGGCTATTAAGCAAATGGCTGCAATGACCCCCAACCCTTTGCTAGTCTGATACAAACAAAAGCCAACATTAAATCCAAAGTTAGGATTGACTTTCATAACAACCATCACCTCTAGTTTTCTAATGTACACTATCTAGATTGTATCAAAATAATACTTTACGGCAACATAAAAATTACTATTTGTATTTCTGAACTAAATACCGTTGGTTGATAGTGTTATCATCGTAGGTTTGCAAAATTTCGGCTACTCCATCAACAATTGATTCGATTTCTTTCTTAGATAAATGATTCATATGCATAAATGGTACAATCTTTTTTTGAAAACAATATTTTTGGGGTAGGCCAATTTTTGTGAAAAAATAATATAACTTACCCCGTAGTTTTAATAGAATGTTTTTAGGCACAGAAAAACCAGGCACTGATGGAAGTTGAAAATATAAAATTCCATTGGGTTTCAAAATCCGCAAAAATTCTAAAATAAACTTTTTGATAATTTCTTTATCTGGAATGTGTTGCAGAGTAATCAGCGAAATAATTAAATCAAATTTGCCGGTGTTGAAACTTGCTAAATCATGGTGATTATTCTGTACAAAAATTATTTTAGAATTTTCTCCATAAATTTCCCTAGCGGTTTTTAACATCGTTGGAGCAATATCCACCCCGTAAACTTGGTTAAAATGTTTCGCTAATTCTTTAGTCAGCCGACCAATACCACAGCCAAAATCTAAGGCCTCGCCAAAATTGAGCTCTACACTAAAATCTTTTAAATGCGTTAAAAGTTCGTTAATATCTTTTTCGCCAGTAGCAAAAAATTCCTCTTTATTCCATGCGCTCTGTTGCCTCTCGGGATCAGTCAAAATCGCCCACTCCGGATGAAGCTGGGCTAAGTTCTCCCAATCCTGTTGGTATTTTAAATTATTTGTCATTGGTGAATGATTTAAAAAATGGTGGCGCGGGCGGGAGTTGAACCCACACGCTCCTGCGAGCACATGAACCTGAATCATGCATGTCTACCAATTCCATCACCGCGCCACATTTATTCCTGCGTGCCTGCCCACCGGCAGGCGAGTCTACCTCCGCCAGTTGGCGGACCACCACCCGCCCATTTGGAGGCCTGAGGCGGAATTGAACCGCCGTACGGGGTTTTGCAGACCCCTGCCTAACCACTCGGCCATCAGGCCATTAAACTGTTAATTCTTCCGGTAACTTGCTATTTTGCCCTGCATATTCGGTAACCTTATTATCCACTATCTCAAACTGAATACCAGCCTCCTTGAACACTCTTTTAGTGTCGCTTCCTACATGATAATCATTCTCTGCCACTACCCTTTTAATGCCAGAATTGATGATCATTTTGGCACAGACGTAACAAGGGGTCATTTTACAGTAAAGAGTACTCCTATCGATAGCAATCCCAAACTTAGCCGCTTGGCAAATTGCATTCTGTTCAGCATGAGCAGTACGGACGCAATGCTTTGATACTGTTCCATCTTCATGAATCGTGTCTTTAAACTCGTGGCCAACTTCATCGCAATGCGGAAGTCCCACAGGAGAACCCACATAACCGGTAGCAATAATTCGTTTGTCTCTTACGATGACTGCCCCGCTTTTACCACGATCGCAAGTAGCCCGATTCCCCACTGTTCGACAAATCTCCATAAAATATTCATCCCAAGTTGGTCTACTCATTCCTCACCTCCCAGAGGACTCCACTCCCCGATATTCATCGGGGCATCAGAGTTACCTTATTATTAATAATTAATTGATCAACTTTGTCCTCCAACTCTTCTATTGTACCTTCATTTGAAATACTTATATCCGCCACCTCGATAAGCCGACCTAACTGCTGGCCAAATTCTTCACCTTGCATCTCTCTCTTTTCCTCTGCTTTAAACTCCTCAAAGCTAATTTTGCTCTCATCTATTTTGTTTCCGCTCCTGTTTCTGCTACCGATAACTCTTTGATATCTCATTTCAATTGGTGCATCAACAGATAATAAAACAAATTGGCTAACTTTTTTAAAGGGTTCAATTTCTTTGGGATTGCGAATACTGGTAACAACAAAATTATCTCGGGACTTGGTTAAAACTCGATTAGACAAATAATCGCTGCCAAACTCTCGGCGCAGTTGATTGCCTAGATTAGTTAGATTAACCCTTGTCGGTACAATATCTCTTTCACGACAAATTTCACGAAGTACATCTGACAAAGAAAGATGTGGCCAAAAAAGCTTCTTGACTAAAATCTCAGCAATTGTGTCTTTGCCCGCTCCATTTGTCCCCGTAATCCCTATAATCATCTTATTCCCTGAGTGTAATCGAAGAGTTACCTAACCCCCCTTTTTTTTGGAGCGGGTGAGCGGAATCGAACCGCCTTTTTGGCCTTGGCAAGGCCACGTAATAACCGTTATACGACACCCGCATTTTTATGATGTGGTGCCGCGAGACGGACTTGAACCGCCGACGCAGGGCTCTTCAGGCCCTCGCTCTACCACCTGAGCTATCGCGGCATTTTATTGTCATCCTGAGTCCGTCAGCTGACGGATCGGAGGATCTGATACAAACAATGCTACAGGAATTTCTTGTTCTGTCGAAGGACTATCTTCAGACTACCAAAACTCTTACCTATTTTACACTGAAACCTGTTTTGGTTGAATAATCAATCAAATGTGTAAGAAAAAAGCGCGGCCTATAGTGCAGAGCACCACGTTTTGGTGGAGTCTTCTCCACAATCTCAGAACATATTTCAAGGATACCATAGAAACCATCTAAAGTCCTTTTTCATCTCAAAATACCCCTACTTAACCCTATGTAAGTACAATGTAGGGGTATCGAATCACAGGTATTGAGCATTGGAACTGGCTTTCAGCCTCTTTCGTTTTATCGTTTTTGTCCCCGACTCCTCCCCTCCCGCCGCCTGCATTTTAGAATAGCAGGTAGGCGTCGGGTCGGCTTGCGGTCGCTACGCTCTGAATCCGCAAGCCTGGGTCGGATCGGCTGTGAATGCGGTTCGAAGGGGAGGACTGAATCCCTCCTCACCGCGCCGACAGAATACGCGGGGGGAATTGGAATTGAAAATAACCATGCAAGATTAGTTTCTTTCAGGAGTAATCTCTAAAACGATAATACCAAGCTTCTCTTTTTCAGGAGGGTATATCTCTTTTAGGAGTTTTTTTGTCTCATCAAAACTCATCCCAGGGACAATTCGTTCAGATTGCTCAAAATTGAACATTTCATCAAATGATTGGTAAGTTCTAACATCTAATACCCTGATTATTTGATGATCTGCACGTGACATCAAGTTTATCCTCTCTCCGGGCTGAATCGATTTTATCGCACTGTATCCAACCCTAACTTCGAGTGTTTTATCTCCTTTCCGAATCAGATCAAGGAAATGTTGTTTTACTCTCATTATTCTCATAAATCCCTCACGGTCTATATGCTTACTCCACTGTTGTGTAATCCGATCATCATGATACGCTTTTGGCATTGCTGCATCAAGGTTCCACCCATTCTGTTCTAAAGCGATACATTCATCTGCGGATGGAGAAATATGGAGATATTGATCGAGAGGAATATTCCTCTCGCAAGAAGAAATTGGTGAATGAGAAGATTGCAGTGGAAAATCGGATGAAGGCTATCGTAAGTGGAGGCGTAATGTATTGGCTCGAACCTCTGAAAGAATTCGTAAACGCAGTCTGGAAGCGGAATTTGGAGACTGCGGTAGGTGATCTTGTGAAACTCCGCGACTTTTTCGCGGAGGGTGGCTCGAACCTGTGTATTGGATCGCGGAAAGTGCTCTGGGACTGGAATTTACCCTACTCGCTCCTCGCGGAGCGAGGGATTTGTTCCGATTGGTGGGCGAGGTGGGACTCGAACCCACAAGGATTGCTCCAACGGATTTTAAGTCCGTCGCGTATACCGGTTCCGCCACTCGCCCACAAATTATTAATACTCGCGTGTATACCGTCCGCCAGCTGGCGGACTCTGACCTTTCGGACTTGCCCCGTTAAAAATTACTGGTGGACGCGACAGGATTCGAACCTGTGACCTTTCGGATGTAAGCCGAATGCTCTAACCAACTGAGCTACGCGTCCTACGGATTTTTAACGGGGTGAATAAGCCGAACGCTCTAACCAACCCCGAAGGGGTCCCTTTGGGACTGAGCTACGAGCCCATGAACACAGATTGGTGGGCGAGAGAGGACTCGAACCTCCAAGGGTTTCCCCACATGGCCCTTAACCATGCGCGTATACCAATTCCGCCACTCGCCCCTATCTGTGCTTTCAACAACCAAATTATAACAAAGATAGGTTAGCTTTATGATTCAGAACTAGAAGAGACGGATTTCTGGGATTTAATATACCACTCGGAGATGTTGATAAATCTATCTGATAAATCGCTTAAATTAATTTCAGCAGTCACGCCTTTGACTTTATCTTCAACTAAATAAGTATAGTTTGACTGATAGAGCAAAATCGCTGGCACTAGTTCGGCAAAAGATTTTTGGAAGTTATGATAGTAGCCAATCGCTTTATTAATATTTGAGGATAGCCGAGCGAGTTCCAAATTATTATCAATATCCTTGTCATACATAATCGAAAGTGCCAACCCCGGATCTCTAGTTTGACTGCTATGCCAATAAACGTACGGGTCTGGATCTGAACCCAAATTCTGACCAAAAATCAAGGCATCATAGCTTCTAGGACGAATCACCGTATCTAACAACTCGCTAGTTTCATATGGTTTTAAAATTACCTCCGCACCAATGGCGCTCCAATCCGAAGCCAGAATCTGAGCAATTTTGGTATTGGCTGTATCATTCTTAAAACTTAGGGTAAAAGAAAATTTGGCATTCCCCTTCTCTAAATATCCGTCTTTATTCTTGTCTTGCCAGCCATTTTTATGTAACAAATCTCTTGCAGCTATGAAATCGAATGGATATTTTTTGACGGTGGGTAAATATCCCCAAAAACCAGGGAGAATTGGACTGTCTACCACTATTGCATCATTACCTATTACATCACGAATGATTTGAGTTTTATTAGTGGTTAAGGCTAGGGCTTGGCGTACAGCTTTATCAGCCAAAGCCGCGTTTCCACCCATCTGATTGATAAACACTGCTTTATATTGAGGCAATTGATAGACATATTTGTTAATACGGGGAAGTTTCAGGTTCTTCATAGTAGGCAGAGAGCTAAATCCCGCGCTAGTAATTGCTCCACTTTGCAAAGTAGTTAGCAATATTTTTTCACTGTCGTAAAAATAAAAAACTATTTTGTCAATTAGGGGCAATTTGTCGTAATAATTTTCATTAACAACTAAACTAATGGCATTACGCGTATTCACTGCTGATGCCAACTTGTATGGACCAGTGCCGACTGGTTTAGTGTTATTATCAGCGTCACCGATAGTCACCACTGGCAAGTGAGCAAACAAATGTTCTGGGATAATACCTAAGGTTAGCTGCGACAAAAAGAAAGTTGAAGGGTTGGGCAATTTAAACTCAACCGTAGTGGGGCTTAATGCTGTGACATTAATTCCCTGCCAACTGGATTTTAAGAGCCCCTTATATCCATCACTTTGAATAACCTTGAAAGTAAAGACAACATCACTGGCATCAAACTTTTCACCATCATGCCATTTGACATTGTCACGCAAAGTAAAGATGTAAGTTTTGCCTTTATCTAATACCTCCCACGAACTGGCAAGGTCCGGTAAAAATTCTCTGCCCCTATCAGTCTTAATTAATCCCGAGAAAATTAAACTCGAAATGTCATGATCGGCCTGGCTAGTTTGAGCATATAAAGGATTAAGGACACTAACCCGGCCAACAATTCCTTCAATAATGGTGCCACCTCTGATTGGCTTAAATACCCCGTTTTTACTGACTAAAGATAATCGGAAACCACCAGTTAAAATTATTACTACCACCAAAATCCCTACCACAATTTTCTCGAGTCTAGAAAAACGTAACCAAAACCGCCTGGCGAACCCGCTAAATTTACCGGCATTCATCTGTGCTCCACTTAAACTCCTGAGCATTCGATGAGATGAGCGAAACTTCTCCGGACTAAAGAGTTTTTTGATGCGAAAAATATCAACCTCCTTATTCCACCCTCTGAAGCTAACGAGGGCAGAAGAAGTTAAACAAACAAGCTAACTAGCGCCACCAGCACGAACAAACTAGCCAAAACAATAGTAATGGTAAATAGTGATTTTTCACTGCCCCGGCGAGTACCATAAAAAGTGCTACTACCACCAAAGATTTCTCCCAACGAAGCACTTCTCGACTGCACCAGAATACTCACTGAGAGTAGAATAGCTAGTACTACTTGCAAAATTGTTAACCCAGATTGCAGAGTCATAAGATTAAAAATTACCCCTTTATCTTAGCGAATCACCTCAAAAAGTAAAGCTAAACAGTTATTCGTATCTAAGAGCCACGATGGGATCCAATTTGGCTGCCTTGATGGCGGGATAAAGCCCAAACATAATTCCAAAAACAATTGTCATCAGCAAAGGTAAAATTACTGCTAGAAAACTTAAATGAAATGCCCATCCGCCAAAATGCGCCACTAGTATTCCCCCACTAATTCCAAACAAAAATCCAATTAATCCGCCAATAAAAGTGAGCAGCACGGCTTCCAGCAAAAATTGCCATAAAATGTCTCGATATCTGGCTCCTAAAGCTTTTCGGAGGCCAATCTCGCGAGTACGTTCAGTCACCGATACTAGCATAATATTCATAATCCCAATCCCTCCCACGAGTAGCGAAATGGCAGCGAGCGCTGCTAAAAACAAGGTTAAAGCGCCCGTAATTAAAGTAATGATTTGCAAAGCATCTTTAATGGTGCGAATGGTAAAATCATCATTTTTAGGATCGCTAATTTTGTGACGCTCGCGGAGGAGGTTTTGAATATCAGTTCTGGCAGCATCAACTCTGTCTTCGCTGGTAACTCTCACTATAACCTCCATTAAATAATCGACTCCGACGATTAATTTTTGAGCAGTAGTGACTGGCACATAAGCCCACTTGCCAGTGTCTATCCCGAAACTAACTCCTCCGCTGTCCCCCACCACTCCAATAATTCGATAAGTGTAATTTCGAATTTTAATTTTTTTACCCAAGGCCTCGTCACTACCAAAAATTTTATCCTTTAGCCCCGAGCCAACCACCACCACTTTATTCATCGATTTGACATCATTATCATCAAAAGTGCCACCTTCGACAAAATTAGTGTTAGCAATATCAAAATAATTGGGAGTAACGCCGTAAATAGTGGTAAAAATATCTCCCTCCGATCCCTGAATTGATGCCTGCCCCGAAGGTGAGATGGCTCCAGTATCCACCACATCTGGGACATTGCGCGGATCAGCAATTGCCTCAGCATCTGCCAAAGTGAGGGTAGTGACGGTCACACCCATCACAGCGGCTGGAGGGCCAGATTGCTCCCCTTCCGAACCACCCGGCATAATAGTCATAATATTTGTGCCGAGTCCTTGAATTTGTTTAAGAATAAAACTTTGCACGCCTTCGCCAGAAGCCACAATCATCACCACCGAAGAAATACCGATCACGATTCCCAATAGAGTCAGCAGGGTTCGGACTTTATTTACGAATAAAGCGGTGAATGACATCTTAATGTTAGTTAAAAAATCCATGGTTCAAAAATTATTTTGCCAGCTGTCACTTTCTATCTCGCCATCCTTTAATCTAATTAAGCGATGAGCAAATTTGGCGATATCACTTTCGTGAGTAACTAAGACGATAGTTTTGCCAGCACCGTTTAGTTGCTTAAATATTTCCATTACTTCCAAACCGTTTTTAGTATCTAAATTACCCGTGGGTTCATCGGCAAAAATAATTTGCGGATTAGTAACTAGGGCTCTGGCGATGGCGACGCGCTGTTGTTCACCACCCGAGAGCTCATTAGGCAAACTAAAAAGTTTGTGAGCCAAATTTACTTGCGTTAGTGCGACTCTAGCCAGCTCACGCCTCTGGGCAGCTGGAATACCCCGATAAATCAATGGCAGAGCCACATTTTCTAATACTATCGTGCGTGGTAATAAATTAAAGGCCTGAAAAACAAATCCCATTTTTTGATTCCGGAGAGCAGCCAATTGATTGTCTGACAAATGACTGACTGGCTTTCCACTTAAAAGATACTGTCCTAGAGATGGTCGGTCAAGTAGCCCCAAAATATGCATCAGGGTTGATTTTCCAGAACCCGAAGAACCCATAATAGCGATAAACTCTCCGGCTTTAATCGTTAAATCGACGTGCTGCAATGCTTTAGTCATTGCAGCCGCCTTGCCATAAATTTTACTTAAATCTTGAAGCTCAATTAAAGCGTTATGCATCGCTTTATCTAAGCTGTTTTAACACAATCTGATCATTTTCGGCTAATCCCGAAGTAATTTCAATTTCACTATCACCCACTAATCCAACCTCAATCGGCTTATCAATAACTTTATTATCCACCAAAACTTTGGCAGTATAAGTTTCATTGGCGTGAGTGAGAGCACTTCTGGGAACGAACAACACGTTTTCCCGGCTGTCAGTGAGGATTTCCAAATCAGCAGTCATCGATGGTTTAAGATTGTTAACCAACTCTTCCAAGACGGTGGTTATTTTGTAATTAATCACCCCCAAAATTACGGTAGCGGCCGGATCAATTTTGGCTATCACCCCCCTGACATTAAGATTTGGCAAACTGTCGAAATTAATTATCACTCCCTGCCCCATTTTAATTTGATCAATGTCGGTTTCCGCAATGTTGGTTTCGATAGCATAATCGCCAACAGTTTCCAGCACCACTGCTGAACCAGCTAACCCAGCTAATTCACCTACTTTAGAATTGACAGCGGTGACAGTGCCGTCGATGGGTGCCTTAATCTTCATCCGATCAATCTGAATTTGCACGGTTCGCAGGGAAGCACTACTACTGGCTACCTGCGCCGAAGCTGAAGCTATATCTTCATCGCGAACTGGGGCAGTCGATTGGTTATATTGAGCATTAGCCAAATCATAAGCCGCCTGCGCACTACTCACCACATTTTCGGCGCTATGTAACTTAATATCAGCTCCAGATAATGCACTGTCATAGGCAAATCTAGCACTGCTGAGTTGCATCTCGGCGGCATGCAAAGACGCTAATGCTGATGCCTTTTGGGTTTCGGACTGTCGGATCGCTGCATCATAATTTGCTCTCGCACTATTGTAAGCAGCGTTGGCATTACTAAGCGACATTTGCGCCTGCTGTAATTCAGCAAAGGTGGCTCTGCCAGAATTATACAAACCTAAAATGTAATTATAGTTACTTTGCACGATCGATAGCGAGTTTAGCGCATTGCCCAGCGCCACTTTAGCTATCTCTACGGCCTGATTAAAGCCGCCTAAACTCGCCTGATAAACATTCAGCACATCGTTATAAGCCGATTGGGCATTATTTAAAGCTACCCCCGCACCGTTAGTTTCGTTGTCTCTGGCGGTATAAGCATCCTGTAAATTTCTTTTGGCAATTTCTAAAGCATTTCTGGCATTAGCTAACCCCTGATCCAGTAAATTACGATCAACCGAGCGTAAATTATTTTGAGCTTTATTAAGCATCGCCTGGGCAGCTGACAGCGCAGCGCTGGCTCCCCTAGCTTGGGCGAGCAGCAAGCTATCATCTAAAGCCACCAGCAGATCGCCGGCCTTTACTTGATCTCCCACTTTGACTTTGACAATTTTCACAATTC
>Ga0315294_10006407_pt1 | contig 12916 bp, 5 predicted proteins | sample YL17G13_40_MG_FD_203626 | JGI IMG/M metagenome (GOLD analysis project Ga0315294, IMG submission 203626) | Sediment microbial communities from Yellowstone Lake, YNP, Wyoming, USA - YL17G13_40 | ecosystem: Environmental > Aquatic > Freshwater > Lake > Sediment | place: USA: Wyoming | collected... | reverse complement strand
TTTGCCGAGATGGTTCCGTTTCGTCACACTGTTGGTTCGTGGGATTCGATGCTCGAAAGTGTTGTACGGTACATTGAGAGATCCAAGAACATCTTGCCACGCGCGACTGCGGAGACAGCAGACGCATCTGAACATCCGCTTCCAAATGAGAGCGCACCAATCTGGTTCACCGACCCGCCTTACTACGACTCTATTCCCTATGCTGACCTTTCTGACTTTTTCTATGTTTGGCTGAAGCGGTTATTGCCGGGCGAGGCAGTTCTGCGCAATCAATTCGAGCGAGACAACACGCTTACGCCCAAGATCCGCGAATGCGTTTGGAACCGGGCCTACCGAGTTGACGGTAGGGAGAAGGACCCTGAGTTTTTCGAGGTCTGTGTAGGGCAAGCTTTTGGGGAGGGTCGACGTGTAGTTCAAAAAAGTGGCGTTGGGTGCGTTGTCTTCGCGCATAAAACCACAGAAGGCTGGGAAGCCTTGCTGACCGGCCTGATAACCGCGCGATGGGTCGTAGTTGGATCTTGGCCGATAGCGACGGAGCAAGCACAAAGACTCGTCGCACGAGATTCTGCGGCGCTGGCCACCAGCGTTCATCTTGTGTGCCGACCCCGGCCTGACGACGCACCCGTTGGCGACTGGGGCGAAGTTCTGCGCGAGTTGCCTGGGCGGGTCGGGGATTGGATGGAGCGGCTCCAAGGTGAAGGTGTCCGCGGCGCGGATTTGGTCTTTGCCTGTATTGGTCCAGCATTAGAGATCTACAGCAAGTATTCGAAAGTAGAAGATGCCGCTGGGCGAGAGATTCCGTTGGGTGGAAATCCAGAAGCCGTTGAACCGCACGAACGAGGATTTCTGGCTTATGTCTGGGAGACAGTCGGCCGGGTCGCCCTTGAACAGGTTCTGGGCACAGCAGAGGCCAAGGCAAGAAATGGCGCAGCCGGGGCGGTAGAAGAGGACGCCAGGCTGACGGCCCTGTTTCTATGGACGCTGCAAAGCACAAACGGCAATAACCAGCAGAGCCATGCCCGTGAGGAAGCAGAACAATCCGACGACGTTGAGGAAGATACAGTTGACGATGAGGAAGAACAACCATCGAAAGCAAAACCGAAGGGATTTGCTCTTATTTTTGACGTAGTGCGGCGATTTGCCCAGCCTTTGGGGATCAGGCTGCCTGATTGGGAAGGCCGAATCATAGAGACCAAGAAGGGAATTGTCCGCCTTCTCGGCGTATCGGAGCGTGCCAAGCAGCTCTTCGGCGAGGCCGGTGCATCGACCATAGCTGACCGACTTGAACAGGAGCGTGAGGTCTCACCGCAAATGATGCTGTTTCCCGACCTGTCTGAGCAGGCGCCTAAAATCAAGGGCCGACGCAAAAGGGCCGGTACAAGCCTGTCTGCCGAACAGGCAGGCGTTTCAGATGAGGCATTGCAGGGCCATAGAGGGGCTACTACGTTAGACCGCGTCCATGCGGCGATGCTCTTGCAGGCCTCCGGCCGGGCTAATGCCCTACGAGCACTAATCAAGGCCGAACAGCAACGCGGCCCAGACTTTTTGCGCCTTGCAAATGCCCTCTCGGCGCTGTATCCTAAGAACAGCGAAGAAAAGCGTTTAATCGATGCCATGCTTTTAGCAGTTCCCAGGTGACATATTGTGACCAGCCACGAACCTACAATCTGGCAGATATCGGGAGGGCCCGCTTCAAGGACGTACGCGGAAGTCTTTCTCAAGTATGGTGTCGGGTTAATTGGTCCGGGCGATGCGGGCCCGTGGTCGCCGCAGCGGTCAGATGAGGATTTCGAGGATGAGCAAGGGACGTCGGGGGCCTTCGTGCGCCGCTTCGCTAACGAGATGAAGGTTGGCGATATAGTGCTGCTTAGGACCGGGATTGCCACTATCGCTGCCGTAGGGATCGTAGCGAGCAAGTACCTGTATCTTAACCAATTTGACGAAGTCAACGGCTGGGACCTTCAGCACGCACGGCGCATCCGGTGGTGTAAGTTGCCCCAGGAATACGATTTTGGCAGCACTGTTTTCGGGGCCAATCCGACCCGTTGTTCGCGGGCCTTGAACGCCGATGTCAAGGACTATGCCAAACGCTTTGTGAATTCGCCGCCTACACACTGGCAGGATGTGCTCTTGCCTGCACTACCGGAAGAGGAGCCCACGTTGGATGAGGTTCCTGTGTACCTCGAAGACATAGTTGCGCAGGCGCGGGACCTCGCAAAACTCTTCTGGGACCGGAAGAATTTTGGTGATCTGCCTTCTGAGGATGAGCTCGTCGCACATTTCGTAGTGCCGTTCCTGCAGCATCTGGGCTGGCCGCCGGAGAGAATAGGCGTGAAGTGGCGACGCATCGACGTTGCTGTGTTTACGGGACTGCCACGCACGCCGGAAAATTGTCGGTTCGTTATTGAAGCAAAACGTTTGGGGGCCGGGATCGAGGGGGCGTTAGAGCAAGCAAAAGCGTATGTCCAATCGCTGGGTGTGGCACGGGATGTCATCGTGACCGATGGAATCCGCTATCGAATGTACACGGCGCGGAATGATTTTGAGCCTTGTGCATATGCTAATCTTGTGAGGCTTAAGACTTCGGCACTTAGCCTGTTTGAAATGGTCAAGAGAACATAAAGGGAGGCAAAATGGAGCCTTGGTATAAAGTAGCGACACCACGAAAAGAGGTAAGGGAAGGTCGGTCGTTTAATCCCAACGAATTTGCCATTGCCTTAGAGCAGGTTATTGCCGGAACAGCCCCTGCGGACTACAAAGACCCGGTCAAGTTTTTCCAAAGGACTTGTTTTACACGGGCGCTTCGGGAACATGCCGGGATGGTCCTGAACAGGCTGAAAGGCAGGACAGAGAATACTGCGCCCGTGCTCACCCTGATTACGCAGTTCGGCGGCGGCAAGACCCATACCTTGACGACCTTATATCACATAGCTATAAGTGGCCAAGTACTGTACAAGAATTCAGAGACATCCGACATGATCTCACAAGCGGAGTTGCCTGCTGTCGAGAACATCAAGGCTGCCGTTTTCGTCGGCAACGCCTGGGACCCGAGAGAAGGCCATGAAACGCCCTGGATCGATATTGCTCGCCAACTCGCCGGCGATAAGGGCGTGGCCGAGCTTGGTACTGCTGCTAAAACGAGTCCTCCGGGCACAGAGGCAATAGGGAGGATATTCAAAGCTGCGGGTGGGCCGGTTCTTGTTCTTTTTGATGAGGTCTTGAATTTTATGAACCGGCACCGCAACCTTGCTGATTCATTCTATGCTTTCATCACGAATCTGACTGTCGCGATGACAGGGACTACGGAGGGGGCGGCGGTCATCAGTCTGCCTCGCAGCCAGGTTGAGATGACCGACTGGGACAACCAGTGGCAGACCAAGATTACAAAGGTGGTCCGGCGGGTGGCCAAAGACCTGATTGCTAATGATGAGACCGAAATAAGTGAGGTTGTACGAAGGAGACTTTTTGAAGATCTGGGCAGCGAACGTATCAGAAAGAACGTGGCCAAGTCTTATGCAGATTGGTGTTTTGAGCGCAGGGCCCAACTTCCACCGGAATGGACGGCCGTAGATACTGCCACTACCGAGGCAAAGGCACGGGAATATCTTCGGGGGCGTTTCGAGACTTGCTACCCGTTTCACCCTGCGACTCTTTCTGTCTTCCAAAGAAAATGGCAGGCGCTTCCACAATATCAGCAGACCCGCGGAACGTTGGCAATGCTTGCCCAGTGGATTTCTCTTGCCTACAAGGAGGGTTTCACCAACGCGAGGCGGGAACCGCTGATCACGCTTGGGTCTGCACCGCTTGAAGTTGCGGATTTCCGGAGTGTTGTTTTAGGTCAACTGGGTGAGTCGCGTCTTGTGGCAGCCATTGATGCAGACATCTCTGGAGGCCAATCGCATGCACGAGCACTTGATGCTGATACCAAGGGGCCGCTTCGCAACATCCATCGCCGTGTGGGAACATCGATCCTGTTCGAGTCATCCGGCGGCCAGACAGACAAAGTGGCACATTTGCCAGAGTTGCGATTTGCACTGGGCGAACCAGAGGTGGACACCACCTCTGTCGATAATGCTGCATACGCACTGGAGGCAAAAGCCTTCTTCGTTCGCAAGCTTGGCTCTGATGGATTTCAGATTCGTCATCAGCCAACTCTGAAGAAGGTTGTCAGTGACCGCCGGGCTTCTCTTGACGATGAGAGTGAAATCAAGCCTGCTATGCGGAAGCTGGTCGAGACCGAGTTTCGGCACGGCGCGAGCATTCCTCTTGTCTTCTTCCCCGAGGATGGCGCATCGGTTCAGGACTCGCCGAAACTTGCCTTGGTCATTCTTGAGCCCGAATCTGAATGGACTGGGGAGGATGCGTTGCGAAAACAGATAGCTGAATGGACCAAGCAGCGAGGCACATCACCTCGCCTCTATCCGGGTTCGTTGGTTTGGTGTCTGAAGAAACCCGGGCGTGACCTGCGACAGAAAGTGGAACTGTGGCTTGCCTGGAAGCGTGTGGCAAAAGAGATTGCTGACGGAACGCTCGGCGGAGATTTCGACCGGACAGACCGGGCCGAAATCCACACCAAGGTCACAACGGCCGAAGAGGATGCTAAGGACGAAGTATGGGGTGGATACCGTTATGTCGTGTTGTCTGATAGCCAAGATGCAAGCGGGGTAAAGACCATTGACTTGGGCGCAGGGCACTCCAGCAGCGGTGAGACACTGTGTGGCAGGGTTATTACCGCTTTGAAATCACAGGCTCTGTTGAATGAAAGTGTCGGATCGGGTTACTTGGAGCGTAAGTGGCCACCTGCCCTGAAAGAAAGTGGGGCTTGGCCGCTCACAAGCTTGAGGCAGAGCTTCCTGAACGGATCGCTCACGAGGCTGCTCGACCCAGATACCGTGTTGAGAAACAAGATTGTCGAATTCGTGAGTAGAGGTGATTTTGGCCTTGCATCTGAACAAAGGTCCGATGGTTCTTACGAGCGTGTTTGGTTTGAAAAGTTGATTGGGCCGGAAGAGGTGGCATTTGAGGCAGGGGTATTCCTGCTGACAAAGGAGAAGGCTCAAGCATATAAGGAAGGCCAGAAGGGAAAACCGGAGCCACCTGTGCAGCCTATCGAGGGGTCGCGCCCCGAACCCGAGCCGCCAGTTACTGAGCCTCCTACGCCTGGGGAAGAGAGGGAGGAAGTTATTCTGCGCGTCAAAGGAACGGTTCCTCCTGAGCTTTGGAACCGCCTCGGAACAAAGGTCCTGCCGAAACTACGCTCAGGGAAAGACTTGGGTATAGGGATTGAGTTCCGCGTTGGCTTTAGTCCAGAAATGGCAAAGAGTGTCAAGGCCGAAATCCGACAAATCCTGCAGGATCTGGGCGTAGCGAGCAGCATGGAAGTGGAATAACTTGATGCATCGCGGATCTGAACTTCATAGTCCCCTGGAAGACACGGATCTGATATGAAGCACCAGCCGGACCATGAAGCACCGGTCATTGAATACGTTGCACGATTCCCAGCTCTTGCCTAACCATCTACTAATACAGCACTTATGGAATGAGTATTTTTTCAAAATTTGCAGATAAAGGGCTTCCCGGTTGTAGTTGAGTTGTAAACTTTTGCTCACGAAAATTGGGGCCATTTCGGGGTTCGTCGCGCAAGCACACTGGCCATACAAGGATGGTCGGACACGCCCAACATGAGGTGGCCAGCCGTGTTTCACTTCAGCGGCCATTTGTACGGACAATCCAGCAACCAATACCTCTGCCTGGTTAGCCATGACGTTGCTATGTGACATGGAGCGCATGTATGACGGGACGTCAGTTCCCCAGATACGGTGGTGGGATGGCTGGGGGATCCCTGGTTTGTCGTCGGCAGGAGCCCTCGCCCTTGAACGAAGGCAGAAATCTGATTGAACGAATGTACTTGAATGGTAGAATGTTCACAAGTGGCTCCGCTGGCAGACCATAGGAACCATCGCCCGAACCAGATGTACGGGATCGCCGTCGAGGCCCTCCCGGCAGTTGATACACCAGGCACACAGGCAAATGTCTAAAGGAAAGATCAGATGAAGAACAACCTTGGAGAATCGAGGGTACAGAACGGTGGTGTGAGAGAGACTGGAATGAATCGGCGGGAGTTTGCCATGAGTGCCGTGCTGCTGGGCATCGCCGGTCAGACCCGGTTTGCGACGGGTGCCGAGAAGATAACCAATCCTGCTGCGGACTTCTACGAGGAACCGGCGAGGAAGGTCCCCGTACGGAAGTTCGACGTTGTGGTCGCGGGCGGCGGCACGGCGGGAGTGTTCGCGGCGATAGCGGCGGCACGCCAAGGCGCGCGGACGGCCCTGATTGAGGTCAAAGGCTACACGGGCGGGACCGTTGTCGAAGGCGGCACCGCGCTGCACAGTTTCTTCAATCTGTGGAAGGCTTTCCCCGGCGTCAAGAAGCGTCAAGTGGTCCGCGGAATCCCCAGCGAGATCGTCGATCGCCTCACGAAGGCCGGTGGGTGCTCGGGCCATGCGGAGATGGTCGCCGGATACAACTACGATTCCGTAAACACCTCGGTCGATACGGAGATATACAAGCTCGTGAGCATGGAGATGCTCAGCGAAACGGGGGTCTTCATGGCCCTCAACACGATGGTCGTGGGTGCGGCGGTGGATGGCTCCCACGTGCGCGGTGCGATTGTGGAAAGCCGCTCTGGGCGAGAGCTGTTTGCCGCCAAAGCCTTCGTCGATACGACCGCCTATGGCCATCTGGCGGCCTACGCCGGGGCCAAGTACAGCGAACCCAACGACTACGATGTGGCCAACAGTATCGGTGTCGCCGGGGTCGATCTCGACAAGGTCGTGAAGTATGTTGAGGAAAACGGCGGCCCCGGCAATCTTGCCCTGGGCTTGCACGATGGGGTGCCGGGTGGAGTCGTACGCCTCTCCGGCCCCCGTGGCGGAGGCAAGCCGGACTTGCTTATGACCACGGTGCACGACGACTACTTCATGTTCGTAAAGTTCAATGTGAAGATGCCCGTCAGCCCCACCGACCGTGATGCCACAGCCACGGCCGAACTCCAGCTGCGAAAGCAGCAGCGACAGTGGATTGAGCATGCCCGCAAGAACATCCCCGGGTGCGAGAAGGCGTTCATTTCTCGCACCAGCCCGACGCTCAACATTCGCCGTGGGCGGCTGATTGCCTGCGATTATGATATCACGCACGAGGATGTGATCGAGGGCCGGCACTTCGACGATGACGTGATGGCCTACGGTTTCCACGATATGGCCCCACGGCTACAGGTAAAGAACGGCGGAACGTACGGCATCCCGTACCGGGCATTTCTCCCGACGGGCATCGACAACGTGTTGTGCGCGGGGATGATGATCACCTCAGACCACCGGGCTCACATGTCCACCCGCAACACGGTCAGTTGCATGGCCCAGGGCCAGGCGGTAGGCACGGCGGCGGCTCTGTGTGCTGCTGCTGCTGGCTGTGGAACGCGCCGGCTTCCGTACGCCGACCTGCGCAAGGCACTCGAAAAAGGCGGTGTGCACTTCGAGACCGCCGCGGATAACACATGAATCCGGCCGTCAGGCCGAAGATAGGGCAGACTATGACTACTCGAAAGATGCTGGTCGTCATGACCACGATCGTGATATTGGCCTGGGCTAGGCAATCGTTTGGCGTCGCTGCTTCACCCATCCCGGTGCCTCGCTGGCAGCCGCACGATTTCGCATTTCACGTCAACGACACGCCGGAGGAGCCGTTTCAGACGCCGTTCTCGGCCGAGGTGACCGGCCCCGGCAGTGTGAAGCTGACCGTGCCGGGCTTCTATGATGGGAATGGGACGTGGAAGGTCCGTGTCGCTCCAACGGTGCAGGGCGAGTGGACTCTGACGACGCACTCCACCGTGGCGGCACTCGACGGCCGGCAGGCTGCCTTCTCCTGTGTCCCCAATCCGCTAAAAACCGTTCATGGCAATTTGAGTGTGGACCCCCGGCATCCCCGTCATTTTGTCTTCGAGGATGGCACTCGCTTCTTCCTTGTGGGCTACGAATGTGACTGGCTGTGGGCGCTCGATGCTGGGGATACTGATCTGAAGGTTGTGAACAGCTTTCTGGACAAGCTGGCGGCCAGCGGGTTCAACTACGTGCTCCTGAACGCCTACGCTCATGACACAGGCTGGCGCAAGGGCAAAACGGTCGACGACGATTACGGGCCGCCGCCGGTCTATGCGTGGGAGGGGAGCAACGACCAGCCCGATCACGCCCGGCTGAACCTCGCCTACTGGAAGCACTACGACCGGATCATAGACGCTCTCTACCAGCGGGGCATGATCGCCCACGTCATGATCAAGGTGTACAACAAGATGGTCCGCTGGCCCGCCAGGGGAAGTCCCGAGGACGACCTGTTTTTCCGCTGGCTGATCGCACGCTACTCGGCCTACCCGAACATCCACTGGGACTTCTCCAAGGAATCCAATAACGAGAAGGACCTGGACTACAAGCTTGGCCGCATCAGATTCATACGCGACAACGATCCCTACCACCGGCCAATCACGACCCACACCGATACCCAAACCTTCGACGCCGGCTCCTACAATGATGTACTGGACTATCGCAGCGATCAGACACACTCGAAGTGGCACACTACGCTGCTGGATCACCAGAAGCAGCACCACTGGCCGGTGCTGAACGTTGAGTTCGGATATGAGCATGGCCCGCAGGGTCCGAAAGACATGACTTACGGCGTTGCGCAAGCACCGGAAGAGGTTTGCCGCCGGGCGTGGGAAGTCTATATGGCCGGCGGGTATGGGGCCTATTACTACACCTACACGGCATGGGACGTGATCCGACCCGAAGACACGCCGCCGGGCTACGCGTACTTCAAGCACTTGCGAGACTTCTTCGAGGCGACCAAGTTCTGGGCTCTGGAGCCATCCGATGAATTGGTCAGCGTCGGCTATTGCCTGGCAAACCGTGGGAAAGAGTACGTAGTCTTCCAGAACAAAGCCCAAGTATTCTCACTGAAGCTGGAAGGCTTGTCCGGCCCGGCCAAAGCAAAGTGGTTCAATCCCTTCACGGGTGAGTATCAGTACGCGGGCACGCTGACCGGTGGCACAGCTCAGTTGACCCCGCCGCAGACATTGGGCACCGGCCCAGTTGCTCTTCACGTGAGCGTCGGGGCTGCGGCATCGTCCAACGAAGGTCTCCTCCGGTCCGAGCTCTCACAAGGCTGGAAGATTAAGTTGATACCTCCGCAGGCGTCCCTGACGACGGCGACTTTGACGGAGGCCGAGCGGGCCAGCGACGCCGAAGGCTGGCTGGCCGCGGGCGTCATGCCGGCCACGGTTCACGATATTCTACTCCGTTATGGGAAGATCGAAGCCCCCTGGCTACCCGGGGGCACAGAGAAGTGTTTCTGGGTGAGCGAGCAAGACTGGGTGTATGCGGTGCGGTTCGTCACCGAAGATCAAGGACGTGAGACCTGGCTACGCTTCAAGGGAATAGAAGCCAAAGTCGACGTCTATCTCAACGGGGAGCGCCTCGCCTCACACTCTGGCAAGCTACCTCTGGCCGTCAGTGCGAGCGGCCGTCTTCGTCCGGAAAACTCACTCGTACTGCATTTTCATTCGGACCCTCGCCCAGGTAAGACCGATACGCCGGGGTGGGGGCGTCGTAGTAACTCCGGCAGCTACCTTGGCCCCAATCCGGCCATATCCTCTGTGGGAGTCTTCGACAAGGTTTTTGTTGAGATATCCGACGGCCACCTCATGAAGGAAATTGTCACCGACGTCTCGCTCAATGAGGCGCTTACGAAGGGGACGGTCACCGTGGATGCCGTGGGCACGAGCCATCTCTCCTCGGTCGAGGTGCGAGTGCGTCTGCTGGATCCCGACGGCCTGCGTGTGGGCGAAACAACAGCACCCGCAGCCGTGAAGGGTGGTGAGTTCATCGGCCACTGCGTCCTGAGTGTCGATCGTCCGCGTCTGTGGTGGCCGCGAGGCTACGGCGACCAGCCGCTCTATCACGCGGAGGTCACGTTGCTTGCGGAAGCCAGGGTGAAGCAGACAGAACGGCGCACGATCGGGTTCCGGCATGTGGTGATGCCCGAGCTTCTGCACTTTATCGTCAATGGAGTCCCGGTGTTCCTTCGGGGCGGCGCTTGGGTGACCCCGAACCTGATGAGTGACGTGTGGGACCAGGCTCGCGAGGAGAGGCTGTTTGCGTTGGCGGAGAACGCGAATTTCAATGCCTTTCGAATCTGGGGGGCCGTCGCGGCGCCGCAAGACCAGTTCTATGAGATGGCCGACGCCAGGGGATTCCTGCTGTGGCAGGATTTCACGCAACTGCCCATGGGGCCGGACGCACGTAGCCGTGATATTTGCTGCGGGAAGGCCACCGGGCTCATCAAGCGCCTCAAGCACCACCCCTCGATCCTGTGTTGGTGCGGGTGCAATGAATCAGCACAGTGGGCTCATGAAGACTACAATTCGGATTTCACAGACCACGGTCCCTGGCCGGGCCTGCCTGCCGCCGAAGCCGTGGGGGCCGTCTGCGAGGAACTCGACCCGGATCGTTACTACCAGCCCAGTACTCCTTACTTCGGGATGAATCCCAACGACCCGCGGGAGGGCAACACGCACGGTTACACCAACATGTGGTTTGTGCCGGGTTACGACTACTTGAATTTCGCCAGCGAGGACACACGGATTGCGGCTCCGCCACTGTACAGCCTCAAGCGGTTCATGGCCTCCGAAGACCTATGGCCGGACGGCTACTCCACGCTCGCCCTTCACGGCAACAGGTACCCCTTCCCCAAGACGTGGTTGCCCTACACCACCAGTGAAAGCTGGAAGAAGACCGGGCCGGTCGAGCAGTTCTACGACGCTACGGATGCCGCGGGGCTGGTGTACCGGCTCGGGATGGCGGAGGCGCTCTATTACCAGGACACCGTAGAGCGGCAGCGCCGCGGCCGTCCGGCCACCGAGCAGACGGATCGTCGGTGCTGTGGGGGGTACATCGTGTGGAAGTACAACGACTCGTGGCCCCAAGTCTACAGCGCCAAAGTCGACTATTTCCTTGAGCCCTACCACGCCTACTATGCACTCCGGCGGGCTTACGCCCCTGTGATGCTGTCGTTTGACATCGGCGCTTTCATCCATCTTTGGGCCATCAATGACACGCGAGAGCAGGTCACGGGCACGGTGAAGATCCAGCTTTACCACCTCGAACGCAATGAGTTCCGCAAGGAGATCGTGCGGGAGGTAACTGTGGCCCCGGGCAAGTCAGCCGTGGTCGTGCAGTTGGATAAGGCCGGTATCCGCGCCTTCCGGAAAGAGCATATCCTCTTCGCCACGCTCACGGATGCATCCGGGCGTGTGCTTGCCCGGGCTAACGCCTTGGCCGACATCGAGCGTCGCCTCACGTTCCCAGACGCCAAGCTTGATGTGAGAGTCAAAAACGGCGACCTTGTGATCACCACGGACAAATTCGCCCGCTGTGTGACCTTGGAAGGCGATGCCAACAGCGACCCATTTGGTTGGTTCTTCGAGGACAACTATTTCGACCTATTGCCGGACGAAACGAAAGTCGTGCGGATTCTCGGCCAACATTCTGAGGGCCGCGTCGCAGCCAAGGCCTGGTATTCACCCCACGAAGCGACGGTTGACTGGAAAAGACCCTGAATTCTTTAGCTTCTGAGGTTGAGACTGAACGAGGGGTTCTATGGAAGACATCACGAGGGACGAAGTTCTGAGTCGGCAGACATTCTTGACGGCAGCCGGATCCACGGTTGCGTTGACAGCGGCTTTACCACCGGCTCCCGGCGCAGGGCCGGTGGCGGCGGTCCGATTTCAACCGCCCCGTTGACGTATTGGTGGTCGGTGGCGGCCCTGCCGGAATTGGGGCGGCTCTGGGGGCGGCGAAGAAAGGCGTAAGAACGCTGCTCATCGAGAACCATTCATTTTTTGGCGGTGTAGCCGCATGGGCCCTGGGCGAACCGGTGAGCGCCTCGGTCAAAACAGCTAATTGGAAAGGATAGCAGATCATGTACAAGAGAGTCGCACTGTGGGTGTTCGCAGCCTTGGTCATGGGCTGGACCGCCGAGATGTGCCATGCAGGGTCGAAGTTGGCCATCCTATTCAACGAGAAGGACCCGCGAATCGCGTTTGCCGTGCAAGAGCTACAGGGGGCCTTGGAAGGCCGAGGCCATACGGTCCGCCATGAGTCGCTCGCACAGGTCGGCATGGATGGGACCGGTATCCGCATCGTCCTGGCTACACGGGCGGACACGGCGGTGGTCGATGCTATGCGCGGTCAGGGTGCTACCGCGTCCACCACCCTGAAGTCGGAGGGGTTCAGCATTCGCACGACCGCAGGCGGGGGCGAAGCTTCGTACTGGATCGTGGGTGCGGACGCGGCCGGCGTGATGTATGGCGGCTTGGAGCTGACGGAAGTCCTTCGCTGCGAAGGCCTCAACGAAGTCCGCGCCCTGGATCGGAATCCCTACATGGTGCTGCGGGGCATCAAGCTCAACTGCCCCTTGGACGAGCGCACGCCCACGTACCACGCCCACACTGGAGACGCCCAGCGGAAGAACGTCCTGGTGATGTGGGACATGGATTTTTGGAAGGCCTATATCGACAACTTGGCCCGATTCCGCTACAACTACCTGTCCCTGTGGAACCTCCATCCGTTCCCCTCGATGGTCCGCGTGCCTGGGTATGAGAAAGTGGCTCTGGCCGATGTCCAAAGCACAACGCAGGCCCTCAAGATGACCATGGACGAAAAGATCGCGTTTTGGCGCGAGGTCATGCGCTACGGCAAGGACCGCAACGTGGATCTCTACGTGATCACCTGGAACATCTTCGTACACGGCACCAACGGCCAGTACGGACTCACGGACAAGTACGACAACGCCACAACCACCGACTACTTCC
>Ga0315294_10006405_pt1 | contig 12917 bp, 10 predicted proteins | sample YL17G13_40_MG_FD_203626 | JGI IMG/M metagenome (GOLD analysis project Ga0315294, IMG submission 203626) | Sediment microbial communities from Yellowstone Lake, YNP, Wyoming, USA - YL17G13_40 | ecosystem: Environmental > Aquatic > Freshwater > Lake > Sediment | place: USA: Wyoming | collected... | reverse complement strand
AAGCCCGCACTACAAACCCAAACGCAATTGCCCAGAGGGTCGATAGGGGGTCGGCCGGGGGGGTTTCGGGGGTCTGGCGGGGGTGAGGCGGGGGGCCACGCGCTCTAGACTCGCGCTCAGCATTGACGCCCACCCCGCCCCCGGTTAGGAACGATCAACCCAACTCAACAGGAGGTGCCATGTCCGTTCGTGATATCCCGCTGTCCTTCGCCACTCGTCGCCATTTCCTCAAAGGCTCCGCCGCCGTCGCTGGCGCCCTGGCCGCACCACTGATCATCCCCAAATCCGTCCACGCCGCCTCCGATGACGTCATCAAGGTCGGCCTCATCGGCTGCGGCGGCCGCGGGTGATTCTGTAGTGCAGACCTTGGGGGTGAAAACCGCGTTGGCGACCCCGCCAACGCGGTTCTGACTTCAAATCTGCGAAGGCCGGGGTAGGGGATTCCGTGGGAGATCGGAGTCAGGCGAGCCGGTTTTTCGCTACGAGGCGTTCGGGGGCGTATTCCTCCGTCACGCAAACGGCATCGGAATGCCGGCCCATTCTACCGCAAACGTGTCCGGACCTCGATTAAGAGCTGCCGGGGTGCGTCTCAATCCAGCCACGAATGTCACTTCCTGAATCTGTCAATCCTTTTTGCACAATAGCTTATAGCGAATGGCGTCTTGGCCGGCCGGAGGCGCATTGCGACGAAACCCCGGCAAATCACTGGCGAGCTGGTGCCGCCTGGTTGGGCAAGACTTGCCGCCATGCCGCATCTTTGTGCGATAAACTCCTTGTGGTTCGTCATTTGCGCCTTCAGGAAGTGCCGTTCGCGCTTGATACTGTTCCGATCGCAGTTGCTGGTGCTCGCGTGAGGGAGTATCGTAAGGCTTTACGAGGAGACCCATGGGAATCCGCATCTTTGGTGCGCTGGTTATCTTGTCGCTCACGGCTCTGTCGGGAATCGGGAAGGCGCAGGTGCAGGTGGGGGACAAGCCGGCGTTCGCGGCGAAGGCGATTGACGGGACGCCGATCAGCCTGGAGGCGCTTGGGGGGAAGATGGTGCTGATCGACTTCTGGGCGACGTGGTGCGGGCCGTGTATGGCGGAGGCCGAGCACATGGTCGCCGTCCACCGGCAGTATGGCGATAAGGGGCTGTGCATTATTGGGGTGAGCCTCGACCGGAACCAGGCGGCGCCGGTTCGCGTGGCCAAGGAGAAGGGTTTTGTCTGGCCGCAGATTTTCGACCCGGCGGGCGGCAACGCGATCTCGCGGCAGTTTGGAGTAACGGGGATACCGCGGACGTTTCTGATCGGGCCGGAGGGGACGGTGCTGTGGGCGGGGCATCCGGCGACGATGGATGCGCCGCTGGCCGACGCGTTCAGGAAGCATCCGCCGCAGTTGATGGACGCGAAGGCAGTGGCTGAAGCGACGGAGGCCCTGGGCAAAGCGGAGGCGGCCGCCGACGAGGGTGATGCGGGGGCCGCGCTGCGGCTGTTTGCCAGGCTCCCGGCGGAAGCCCGGCAGAACGGAGCGATGGCGGCGCGGATCGAGTCGCTGCAGAAGAAGCTGGAGGGTGATGCCGGCAAGGCGTTGGACGAAGCGGAGGAGATGGTCAAGCGGAAGGAGTTCGGGCAGGCGATCGTGAGGCTGCGGGAGATATCGAAGCTGACGGGGCTGCCTGTGGCAGCGAAGGCATCGCAGCGGGCGGCGGCGGTGATGGCGATGCCGGAGGCGAAGGGGCAGATTGCGGCGGCGGACAAGGCGGAGCGGGAAAGGGAGCGAGGGGCGCGCGCCGCCGATGCCCTGGCCACGGCGCGAAAGCTGCAGGGCGAGAAGAAGCACGAGGAGGCGTATGCCGCCTTCAAGAAGATCATCGAGCAGTTCGCCAATACCGAGGCCGCGACCGCGGCCGTGGCAGAGGTGACGAGTTACGAGAAGGACCCCGAGTTCGCGAAGCGAGTGAATGCGGTGTCGGTCGAGCGCAAGGCGAATGCGATGCTGAGCGTGGCGGGCAGCTACAAGGCCTCGGGCAGGAACGATCTGGCCCGGCAGCGATACCAGGCGGTGATCGAGCAGTTCCCGAATACGGCGTTCGCGGAGACGGCCAAGAAGGAATTGGGGGAGATGCCCAAGGAGTAGTGTCGGCGAGAGTGCATCTCTGATGGGCGCAGGGCAAAGCGCAGCGTGCGGTGCGTTGGTCGCTTGCGGGAAGGGTGGATCTGCTGCCAGGGGCGGATGCTCACAGGTTCCGGCCATGATGCCGGCGCGACGGAGCGGGACGGCACTTGAGAGTCTCCGGCTGGTTTCGTGCGTCGCGGCAGTTAACATTGGGGGAACGCGATCCCGTGACTCAACCGGATTAACGCCTATGAGAGAGCAGACTACCGGGAGGATGCATCGGCGGGAGTTCTTGAGGCGAGGCGCAGCGGCGACGAGCCTGCTGGCGGCGCCGTGGCTCGCTACGTGGTCGGCGCGAGGCGCGGAGGGGGTCGCGCCACCGAGCGAACGGATCACCATGGGTCTGATTGGCAGAGGCCTGATGGGCAGCGGGCATCTCCGCCGGTTGGTGGGCGATTCGGGCGTCCAGGTGCTGGCGGTGTGCGATGTGGACCGAGAGCGGCGGGAGGCAGGCAAAGCCGTGGTGGAGCAGGCCTACGCCGCCGAGCGGGCCAGCGGGACGTACAGAGGGTGCGCGGCATATAACGACTACCGCGAGCTTCTGGCCCGGCCGGACATCGACGCCGTGGTGATCGTCACTCCCGATCATTGGCACGCGCTGCAGTCGATCGACGCGGCCAAAGCGGGGAAGGACGTTTACTGCGAGAAGCCGATCTCGATGACGATCCAGGAAGGCCGGCAGGTGGTGGAGACCATACGCCGATACGGCCGTGTTTTCCAGACAGGGACGCAGTACCGCTCGATACCGACGATCCGGCGGGTCGTTCAGTTCGTCCGCGATGGCGGGCTTGGCAAGATCAGGTCGGTCTTCACGATCATGGACCCGTTGAACGGCTTTATCAGGACCGAGCGGTTCAGCCGGTATGCGCGGGTGGTGGATGCGGATGTGACGGGCACGTCGTACACTCCGCTGGAGTTTCCTCTTCCAGGGGAGGCGGTGCCGGACGGGCTGGACTGGGACCTGTGGGTGGGGCCGGGGCCGCGTTATCCGTACAACAGTCTATACCATATTAACCCTTCTCCGGGCGTGGTGCCGTGGTCGTTCAGCGGCGCATTCGGGCTGGCCTCAATCACGTGGCACCTGTCGCACAGCACGGACGTGATTCAGTACGCGCTCGGCATGGAAAACAGCGGGCCGGTGGAACTGATTCATCCGAGCAGCGGAGCGTACCCGACGTTGACGTGCAGGTATGCGAACGGGACGCTGCTGCATCTGGTCGATCACTGGGGCGTGGCAAGGGACGTGTACAAGGCTGTGCCGGGGACGGCGAAGCTGACCGGGCTTTTCGGGGGCATATTCGTCGGCGAGCGCGGATGGATCACGTCGATGTCGAGCGGCGGCCCCATCGAAGGCGGCCCCGAAGAGGTCCTCCGGGCGGCCGTTCTGCCCACCCGCGAGGTCAACATCGGGGCCAACAATCATCACGCGAACTGGTTCGAGTGCATCCGCAACCGCAGGCAGCCGAGCTGCAACGAAGAGATCGGGCACCGCTCCGCGTCGATCGGGCATCTGGCGATGATTGCCTACAAGCTGCGGCGGTCGCTGAAATGGGACCCGGTGAAGGAGGAGTTCATCGGCGACGACGTGGCCAACCGGCTGCGGGCAAGGGCTATGCGCGAGCCGTGGCGAATGTGATCGGCGACGGCATCGGGGTGGGTTGTCTGGGCCAAACACAGGAGGTGCGATGTGAAGTCTTCCAGTGGAATCCGATTGCTGCCGTGGATGCTGCTGCTGGTCGCGGCGGCTGAGCCCGCGGCGCAGCCGATCGTGAAAGACGCATCGGAGCGGGCGAAGATCGAAGCCGCCTTGCCGAGCAAGGCCCTTGCCGAGCCGCGCAAGGGGCGAAAGCTCCTCATTTTCAATCTCAACGTCAACTACGGCGGGCATCCGTCGGCGGCGCATGCGAGCTACGCCTTCAGCCTGATGGGCCAGAAGACGGGAGCGTTTGCGACTGTGATCAGCCGCGAGGCGTCGGTCTTCAAGCCAGAGAGCCTCAGGCAATTCGACGCCGTTTTCCTGAACAACACCGTCGGGAATCTCTTCGAGGACCCGCAGTTGAGGCAGAGCCTGATGGAGTTTGTTTGCGCCGGCGGCGGTCTGCTCGGTGTTCACGGGACTTCGGTCGCCTTCACACAATGGCCCGGCGCGAAGGAAGACTGGCCGGAGTTCGGCGTCATGATCGGCGCGCGGGGCGCCAACCACCGCAACAGCGACGAGCACGTCTTCATTAAGCTCGATGATCCCGAGCATCCACTGAACCAGGCCTTTGGCGGCAAGGGGTTCGACTACCGCGACGAGTTCTTCCGGGTACACGAGCCGTATTCGAGGGATCGCGTGCGCGTGCTGTTCAGCATCGATATGGGGAAGACGGACGCAAGCGAGGGAGGAGCGGCCCGGGGCAACGCATTCCGGGCCGACAATGACTATGCTCTGGCATGGGTCCGGAACTACGGCGGAGGCCGCGTGTTCTACTGCACGATTGCACACAACCCATCGGTGTTCTGGGACCCGCAGATGCTCAGGTTTTACCTCGGCGCGATTCAGTTTGCTCTCGGCGATCTGCCGGCGCCGACCACGCCGAGCAGCAGGTTGACGCGGGCCATTCGCGCCCAGGAGAAGCTGGGCTGGCGCCTGGGCATCGAGGCGGGCGTTTTTCAGAAGTCCACGCTGTTCGAAGCGATCGACAGCACGGCCAAGCTGGGGCTCCTGTACATCGGCGGCCTGAGTTCGCAGAAGGTCAGCCGGGAGATAACCAGCGATTTCGGCCCTGAGCTTTCGGATGATGTGCTCCGGCAGGTCAGGATGAAGCTGGACGCCGCCGGCGTACGTCTGCTGACCTATCACGTCCGCCAGATGCCCGGCGACGAAGCGGGGTGCCGGAGGGTGTTTGAGTTCGCGCGGAAGATGGGCATCGAGACTCTGATCTCCGAGCCCACGCCGGAGTCGCTGGGTACGATCGAGAGATTCTGCGATGAGTACGACGTCAAGCTGGCCATTTATGGTCGCGATGGGAATGCCTGGCCAGATTCCTGGGACCCCGAGGCAGTCCTGAGGGTTTGCCAGGGCCGGAGCAAACGCATTGGCGTGTGCGGGGATCTCGGCCAGTGGATGCAGAACGGCGTTGACCCCATCAAGGCAATCAGGTTGCTCAAGGATCGCCTGATCACGGTGCGGATGCACGACCGGAACCAGTTGGGCAAGGAAGGCCAGGACGTGCTCTGGGGCACTGGCGTAGGACAGACCGAGCAGTTCGTGAGGGAAATGCGAGCACTTGGCATAGCGCCCACCATGTTTGCCGTGGAGTACTCGCGCGAGGCGGCCGAGGCGATGCCAGAGATTGGGCGGTGTGTCGAGTTCTTCAACAAGCTCGGCATGCAAATGGCAGAATGAAACGGCCTTCCGCGAGGGAAGATGAGAGACAGAACCGGCGGAACTCGTGCAATCTTCGGCATCGCCGCGACGCTGATCATCGCAGCCTGGGCGATCGGAGCCGAACGCCGGATCGAGGTCGATGTAGCCCCTCGGCAGGTCGCGCGGTACGCGAAGGTCGAGATGACGCTTCGGGCCGAGGCGGCGTATCAGAACCCCTACGATCCCGACGAAGCGGACGTGCGGGTCGAGCTGACAAGCCCTTCGGGCCGAAAGCTGGCGGTACCCGCCTTTCACTACCAGGACGTTTGAGCGGCGGCCGCTGAGCCGGGGCAACAGCAGCGAATGGCTCTATCCGCTCGGAGCGCCGACATGGAAAGCTAGTCCCTAAACCAGCGTGATCTCTGTCGAATCTGTTGGGATTTCAATAAAAGCACTCGAAACGCCCCGATTTTCGTGTATGAAGAAGGAATAGGAAGTTCCGACACCTTCATACGCAAGGAGGCGTTTCGAGTGAAATACACTACACACCCAAAGCTGGCCCGACGCAAACGCCGAATCGAAAAACGTCTGGCCCGACGGCACTGGAAAGACCAGCCCCGGCCCATGCTCTCGGCTAAGAACATCCACTACGACTTGGCCGACCGCGCCCGCGCCCTTGTCTGCGGCGGCATCGGCGTCGCCCACCTGCTGGCCCAACGCGTCGGCCTGCCGCAGGCCATCGACCAGCACCTTCATCTGCTCAAGAAACACCTGCCCTACCACGAAAGCGACCACGTGCTGAGCCTGGCCTACAACATCCTGGCTGACGGGACTTGCATCGAAGACTTGGAACGGCTCCGCACCAACGAGGCCGCGCTCGACGCCCTGGGCGCGCAGCGCATTCCCGATCCCACCACGGCCGGCGACTTCTGCCGCCGCTTCGAGAACGACCCACAGGTGCTGCTGCTCATGGAGGTCATCAACGAGACGCGCCTCAAGGTCTGGAAACAGCAGGATGCAGCGTTCTTCGACCAGGCCATCATCGACGCCGATGGCACGATGGCCCCGACCACGGGCCAGTGCAAAGAAGGGATGGACATCTCCTACGACGGCCCGTGGGGCTATCCTCCGCTCTTGATCTCGCTGGCCAATACCAAGCAACCGCTGTACCTGGTCAACCGCTCCGGCAACCGGCCCAGCCACGAGCAGGCCGACGAGTACTTGGACAAGTCCATTGTCTTCTGCCGGCGGGCCGGATTCCAACGCATCCTGCTCCGCGGCGACACCGACTTCACGCAGACCTGGAAGCTGGATGAGTGGGACCAGAGCGGCGATGTGACGTTCATCTTCGGTGCCGACGACATCAAACCTCTGGAACAGCGGGCCGAGGCGTTGCCGGCGACCGACTGGCGACGGCTGGAGCGTCCGGCGAAATACCAGGTCCAGACGCAGGAGCGGGACAAACCCCCGAACGTCAAGGAGCGGATCGTCCGCGAGCGCCAGTTCAAGAACGTTGTTCTGCAATGGGAGGATGTGGCGGAGTTTGACTACCGGCCGACCTGCTGCCAACGGACCGACCGGATGGTGGCCCTGCGGAAGAAGATCTCCGTGGAACAGGGCCAGGACAAACTCTTCGAGGAATACCGCTACTTCTTCTACCTCAGCAACGACCGCGAGCTTTCGGCCGAGGAGATCGTCTTTTCGGCCAACGACCGCTGCGACCAGGAGAACCTGATCGAGCAGCTCAAGAACGGGGTGCGGGCGATGCGCAACCCGCTGGACCATCTGCACAGCAACTGGGCGTACAGGGTGATGTCGAGCCTGGCCTGGACGCTGAAGGCCTGGTGCGGGCTGCTGCTGCCGGTGGCGGCCGGGCCTTGGGAAGCGCGGCATCGGGAACAGAAGCGTTCGATGGTGCGGATGGAGTTCAAGGGGTTCCTGGGCGCCATGATGCGTCTGCCGGCGCAGATCGTGCGGACGGGGCGACGGATCGTCTATCGGCTCTTGTCGTGGAACCCGTGGACGGGATGCCTGCTGCGTCTGGCCGAGGCGATGCATCGGCCGCTACGTTGCTGAGCAGCGCCCAATGATGTCGGGGTATGGACGCCCCGATCCGCCGCGGCCGCCGAGCTTGGAGTCAGAAACAGCCAACCACAAGACGAGAGAAGGATGAACGCGACGAAGCGGAACACGGCGCGTGCATTGTGGCATGCGCACAACCGCCCCTATGTCTCCGCCGCAAGATCGCAAGGGGGATACGCTTGTTTAAGGTCTAGTGGCCCAGAGAATTCGGCTGGCCCCGGTTTGACACGTTGTTTGCCGCGGACGTTCGCGGCGCTTTGCGCTGGAATCTCATGCCGCTGCTGTTTGCGGTCATCATGGTGGATCTCTTCGACACGCTGGGCACCGCCACCGCCATCCCCAATCAGAGCGAGCTGCACGACCGTCAGGGGAAGATCCTGGGGCTTCGCGAGCTGCTGATCGTGGACTCGGCCAGCGCCTCCATCGGCGGCATCTGCGGCGCCAGCTCGGTCACGTCGTACATCGAATCCGCCGCCGGCGTCGCCGAGGCCGCCCGCACGGGGCGGCATTCGGTCATCGTCGATCTTCTGTTCCTTGCTGTACTCTTCCTCGCACCCGTTGCCGCCGTCGTCCCCGCGTGCGCCACCGCGCCGGCGCTGATCCTGGTGGGCTTCCTGATGATCGGCCAGATGGCCCGCATCGACTTCGACGACACCCAGATCGCGATCCCCGCATTCTTCACGCTGCTGATGATTCCGCTGACGTACTCGATCGCACACGGCATCGGGTACGGCTTTATCGCCTTTGTGGTGATCAAAATCGTTGCCGGCAGGTTCCGCGAGGTGCACCCGTTGATGTATCTCGCGTCCGCGGCGTTCGCGTTCTACTTCGTGACAGAGGCCCTGGCCAAGAAAGCCGCCGCGTGACACTCGCCGGCATTGCAGCGGAATCCGAGAACTGCAACGCTGCCCGCCGCCGACCTGCGAATCCGTTCAACGCCCGCCGCAGCACATCGCTACATGTTGAGGGAGCGACTGCGCCGCTGGATCGAGCGAGGGAAAGGACGGCCATGCTGCAATCGAAGCTCATCACCGGGATCATCGGTCTGCGGCTTGCCCTGTCATGCGCTCTGACCGCGCGGGCCGCCGAGCTGGCCCGATTCCAGGTCGCCGAACCGCTCGGCATGACCTGGGTCGATGATCGGCTCACGCAAGAGATCAGTCTTAAGCTCGGCAACGCTACCATCAAAGGCTCTGACCTTTCGCTGACCGGCAACGGCCAACCCCTGCCCGCCCAGTTCCATGCGCGGGATGGGAAGCTCCTGTCGCCCGATCAGCAGCTCAGGGGCGATGTCGCGGTTACCGTGCTCTACAAGGCCACCATCAAGAGCAAGCAGAGGGCCGAGTTCACCGTGACTTCGGACGCTCGCGACGGCACTGCGGCGTCGGCCATGACGATCACCCGCGACGGCCAGACCCTCCGCATCGCCAACGGCGTCCACGAGCTCACCTTCGACCAGGCAGCACCCTTGCCCGTGAACCGCATCACCGCCGCCGGCGGGAAGGAATCCCTCGGGGCATTCGCATGGCCGCGCGGCGTCGTGGCCGCCGGTGTGGTCGATCAGCTTCTCGAGTCCGGCCCGGTCCGGGTTGTCCTCAGACGCTCGTTCTCGTTCACCAACCCGGCCCACCGCTACGCCATCACGTTCGACATGCGCCTCGGCGACCCGTGGATCGACATCACCGACCAATATGCTCTTGGCAAGGGGACGGCGATCACTCTCGACCTGCGCGGCATGAAACCCGACACCGTCTATCACCCTTATGCCTACAACGCGCGCACATTTTCGCCGGGCGGCAGCGAGGAGGATTCCACGCTGCAGCCGCCCCAGCACCCCATCGCCACCCTCGGCCCCATCTGGCGCGACATCTGGTACAACGGCGGCCCGTTCGCGTTTGTCTACAATGCCAAGTCCCCGTCTGGCTTGGGAGTTGTCGCGTACTCCGGCTCCGATTGGACCGCCCCCAGCCACGTCTCGCTCGAATCCCAGAACCTCGAACTCCATGGCGACGGGGAAAAGCCCGGCCAGGTGACGCTCCGCATTCCCACCGATGCCGGCCACCGCCGCTGGGCTCTGGTGGTCCTGCCCACCGATCAGCGTTAATCCATCGGCCGTCTGCTCCGCTCCCGCGCCGACATCCCGCTCGACATGGTTCTCAAGGAGTGGGTCCTGGACTGGACGAGCAACGCCCCCGAAGCTCGCGGCGCCGGCGGCGGCGAGTACCTCGGCAGCTACTTCAACCGCCACTTCCTCAACCCCACCACCTACCCGCGCAGTGTCCGCAGGAATCTGCCCGCGAAAGGCCCCGTCAAGAGCCGCGACCTTGCTGTCCTGGCTTATGTCTTCAGCAACCCCAACTACTGGCCCGGCCCGTCGTATCGCTGGAAAATCGGCAACCCGAATTTCAACACCGACATGTACACGATCTACCTGAGGATCGGGCTGCTCATGCCGGACCACCCCCACGCCAACCGCTGGGTCGAGAAGGGAATGAACGAACTGAAGACCAATCTCTATCGCGACAGCTTCCCTGGCGGCGCCTGGGCCGAAAGCCTCAGCTACTCCGCGTTCTTCTTCGACGTTGCCCGCTCCGGCAAGATGATCCCCGACGCCGGCATCTCCGACCCCTTCAAAGAATGGCCCCGCTACAAGGAAGTGGCGCACTACCTGGCCGCCATGCACACACCCCTCGATCCGCGCTACGGCTCGCGCCAAAAAGCCCCCATCGGGGACACGGGGCCCGGGAACTACATCAAAGAGATCAACGAGATGGCTGATTGCTTCCGCGGGATCGACGATACTTTTGCCCAGCAGCTTGCCCGCTTTCCGGAGAAATGGGATGGGGCGATCGATATCTCCAGCCGCGAGTTCTACAACTTCGGCGCCGCCTTCCGCGGCAACGCCTACGACGATCGAAACGAGTCTTTCGTCACGCTCAAGGCCGGCCCCGCCCGCAATCACTTCCAAGGCGACGAGCTTTCGTTCCACTTCGCGTCGCTCGGCACGCCGCTGGCCATCGATCACGCCTGCCATTACTCGCCGCGCCCGTGGAGCGCCGTGATGCACAATCGCCCGGACATGAACGGCAAGCGCCCTGTTGCCGTCGCGGCTCGGCGCGCGTTCGCCGCGTCCGAGGTCGCTGATGTCTTCGTCGCCGACGAGCGCACCACCGAGATCAACGAGGTTCCCATGGAGCCGCACCTGGCTGTCAAACCCGGCTGGGAATACCCGACGGTGAGCCTCCCCCAGACCAAGCCTTGGACCATGCGCCGCTATGCGATGTTCGTCAAGCATGATACGGCCAAAAGCGAGATGGCCGATTACCTCGTCATCCGCGATGAGATCGACTCGCCCGAGAGCGTCTGGTGGAATCTCCATGTCCTGGGCCGCCAGACTCTGCGCCAAGGCCAGGCGATCATTTTCGCCGGCCAGTTGGATGTGGACCTCACTGCGCACTTCCTCGCCCCCGCGATTGATCAGTTCGAGGATCGCCAATGGGGTTGGAAAAGCGTCGATGGCGCCAAGCTTCGCACCACCAAAGGCGACGATTACGAAAAGCAGTTCTTCGGCGCCTGGATACCCAAGGACTTCGTCCGCGGCACATGGGCCAAGGACGCCAAGAGCAACCCCGACCGCTCCGGCGAAATGACCAAATGGCTGCGCGTTAAAGGCCCCGCGGGGCAGAGCAACTGGCTCGTCATTCTCATGCCCAACCTCCAGGGCCGGCCCGTCCCAAAGGTCCAGGGCCTCTCGCCCACCAGCGCCCGCATCACTCTCAACGACGAATCGGAAACCATCCATCTCGGCACCGACGCCCAGCATCAGGCCGCCGTCGAACGCGCCGGCAGACTCACTGTCCTCCTCAAAGCCAACCAGGTCCGTCCGTGGAGCGAACTCGACTTCAAGCCAATCCCCGCCGACATAGACCGCGGCGGGCTTTGATCGCCGAATGCAACCCCCTGCTCCCGCAATCCGCGGGCTTTCCGGAAAGCGCTTGCCTTTTTCATCGGCCGCGTGTCAAACTACGTGTAGCCAACGCACAAGGAGCCGTGCCATGATCGCCAGATACCGTCCACTCTTCCCCTCAGTGCTCTGTCTGCTCCTGATCGCCGCCTCGGCCCGCGCCGCGGCACCCGCTCCCGCCAAAGAGCACAGCGAGAAGTTCATCCGCTTCGTCGAGGACGACGAAGGCGGCGGCCGCCTCGAAGCCGCCATCACCACCTTCCGCAATGCCGACGGCGTCGTCGTTCACCTGGTCTCCGCCGTGCATGTGGCCGAAAACAAGTACTACCAGAACCTGACCAGGACGTTCGCCACGTATGACGCTCTGCTCTACGAGATGATCAAACCCAAAGACGTGGCTGTCCCGGACCTCAGCCAGAGATCCGACAGTATGCTCAGCATGTTCCAGCGTCTCCTCAAGGACGTTCTGGAGCTGGAGTTTCAGCTCGACGCGATCAATTACACCGCCAGGAACTTCGTCCACGCCGACCTCGACGCCGAGACGTTTCTCCGCCTCCAGGAGGAGCGCGGCGAGAGCATGATGGCGCTCCTGCTGCGCGTCATGCTCAATGAGATGGCCAACCCCCAGAAGCCCGCCCAGGAAGTCTCGCTCATCGAGCTGCTGGCGGCGTTCACCAGCCCCGACCGCGCACGCCATCTCAAGCTCATCCTCGGCCGCCAGTTCGAGGACATCGAATCCAAAATCGCCGGCCTCGAAGGCCCCAACGGCTCGGTCCTCGTCAGCGAGCGCGACAAGGCCGCCATCGCCGCCCTCAAGAACACGATGGCCAAGGGCAAGAAGACGATCGGCATCTTCTACGGCGCCGCCCACATGCCGGACCTCTCGCGCCGCTTGGCCGACCTTGGCTTCAAGCCCGTCGCCAAGGAATGGCGTGTCGCATGGGACATGACGCCCAGGGAAGGCGACGTCGTCATCAAGGTCGTCAAGAAGAAACCCACAACACAGCCTGCCGCCCGGCCCGCACCGTAAGCACTCGATCGAGGTTGTCTCTTCGCGAAGATGCGCCAGCCGCGCAACCCGCTTCGACCTTCTCCCGCGCTGCCCATCATTCTTTGGGTTGTCCGTGCCCACAACTCGAGGTGAGACTGTCCTCGATGTTGGGACGTCCTTGGTTCAGACTCGCTCTGACGGCGCTGCTGACCTCGGCCTTCGCCGTGGTATTGCCAGCCCATCATCTCGAGTGCCTAACACGACAGCGCTACATTCGCTCAAGGTCAATCGCCGGCGGGCTGCCGATGACGGCTGGGAAACCCATCGGACTCAGGCATGGATGCTGGACCGATTCAATCGCCGCGGCC
>Ga0315294_10006403_pt1 | contig 12918 bp, 7 predicted proteins | sample YL17G13_40_MG_FD_203626 | JGI IMG/M metagenome (GOLD analysis project Ga0315294, IMG submission 203626) | Sediment microbial communities from Yellowstone Lake, YNP, Wyoming, USA - YL17G13_40 | ecosystem: Environmental > Aquatic > Freshwater > Lake > Sediment | place: USA: Wyoming | collected... | reverse complement strand
TCTAAGGGGCCACCGGGCTCCCGTGCTGGCTGTGGCCGCGGACCGAAGGGGCCGAGTCTTTTCCGGAAGCGAAGACGGACAGCTCAGAGTGTGGAATCTGGAGCGGGGAAGGGTGAACGTGTTCGAGACGCACGAGACCCCAGTTCGCGCGCTGGACGTGTATGTCGACGGCCGGGTCGTCATCGGCGCCGGCGCCGCCGGGAGGGATTCCGATGGAAGATCTGGAGGTGGTCCTGGCACCGGCAACGTCGAGGCCGGACGCGGCGGCCGCGGAGGCTGCAGGATACTGGTTTTTGACGCTGAGTCCGGTGCGTGCGACGTGTTCGACCTCGGAGACAGGGGAGCGTTGCGCACGCTCAACGTCTATTTCGACGGCCGCATCATCGTAGGATTGGACCTCGGAGAAGGTGAGAGCGAGAAGAGCGCGCGCAACGGACGCGGCCTCGGAGAGAGCGGCCGCGAGGGGCGCTTGGGCAGTCTGGTGGTCCTGGACCCGCGACCTGACTTTCTCTGCTACAACCTGCTAAGCGGCCACGAGGTCGAGACTCGGGACTGCGTCAGCATGGGCCCGCGCATCATCACCTGCGGCAGTGAGAAGTCGGGCGAGCGCACTCTCAGGATATGGGGCACAGCGACCTACGTTGCGAAGGAGCTCGGCAAGTTGAGGCTCATGCCCGAGACGATGGGGAAACCACCCTACTATCGCTCTCTTTTCTAGCTCCTCGGTGGTGTTCTAAGCTTTCCTGGAGACAGCAATGGACACGAAGAAAACTGGTGTTCTGGCCATCCTGGCTGCCAGTGTCATGTGGGCGATTGAGCCCATATTGACCAAAGTCGCCGCTAGGAGCACGGATTTCCTGCAGATCACCGCCACCAGGTCGATCGCCGCGGCGTTGATAGCCCTGGTGTATGTCCTCTTCACGAACAGGGGCAATCTCAGAGTGCCACGCCACCAGGTGCCGCGGCTCGTGTACATCGGAGTGATGGGAACAGTGCTCGCGGACCTGCTCTACGTCCTTTCTCTCACCAAGATCCCGGTCATCAACGCAGTGCTGCTCGGCCACATGCAGCCCATTTTCATCGTGCTCATCGGGTACTTCTTTCTGAGAGAGGACAGACTCACCGTGTTCGACTACCTTGGCATATTGCTCATGGTTGTGGCCGGCCTCCTGGTTACTACGAAAACGCCAGCCAATCTGTTTGTGATGAGACTCGGCAGCTCCGGTGACCTGCTCGTCCTGGTGGCCACGTTTGCCTGGGCGACCACCGCCGTGGTCATGAGGAAATATCTGCGCGACCTCAACGCAGGAGTCTTGGTCTTCTACAGATTCCTGATCGGCGCTGTCGTGTTCGTGGCGTACATCCTGGTCACTACCACGCTGGGCGTCAGGAGTGTGCATCAGATCCTGGTAGGCGTGGTCGTCGGGATAGGCAGCGTGCTCTACTACGAGGGCCTGAAGAGGATCAAGGCGGCGCAAGTCTCCGCGCTGGAGCTCTCGACGCCTTTCTTCGCGGCCACGCTCGCCTTCTTCGTGCTCAGCGAGTCGTTCACTGCCATGCAGGTCCTCGGCATAATCCTGCTCGTGCCCGGGATTCACTTCCTCTCCAGAAAAGAAGAGGCCTACTTCTAGAGAGCCGTCTTCTCCTCGAGTATCATTATGTTCCGCTTCTCCAGTTCCTTCATGAACCTCTTGTAGAGCGGACCGTATATGCAGTCCTCGGGGGGCACGATTCCTTTTTCCTTTATTCGTCCTTCCAGCACCAGTTTCGCAGTTATGGCGACGGGGAAGCCGGTCACCCTCATCATCGAAGAGATGCCATTCTTCCTGTCTGCTTCGTCCCACATGAAGTGCTCGATCTTCACGTCCCTGCCGTTCTTCTTTCCCTTGACCGTGTTGTACATGACGCACACGTCGGTCTCACCCTTGAGCGGCTTGAGACGCGGCGTGATCATGGACAGAAGGAACTCTCTCGGGACGATCTTGGTCTTGCCGAACTTGTGAGGCGTGATGTCGAGCAGCCCGCATTCCTTCAGGGTGTCCACGCCCTCCCAGTGGCCGGGCCAGCGCACGGTCTTCTCTGCGAACTCCTTCAACTGCGTCCTCGTGTATATGAAGCTCGGCATGCCCGGAGTCACCGCGCACATGAGCTCTTCGTCCTTGCCGAACTTGTTGAACCTGAATCTCTCTCTGTCGCCGATTGCCGGGACCTCGACCACCTTGCCGCCCTTCACCACGTACAGGTTGATCATGTATTCGCGGAGCACGTGCTCGAACGTCCAGGTGATCATGTACCTTAGCGGGTGCCTGGCGGCGTACTCCTTCGCAGGGATCCCGCCGACTCTGGCTATGGCCGATTCGGCCACGTCGAGCTTCCTGATGGCCTCACCCACCGTGACGTTGCTCAGGCCGGGGGCGAATCCCTGGCCGTCCACAAACGTGACTCCGTTCTTGATCGCGGTCTTGTGGAGCCAGTCTCCGTATTTGTTCAGCGTCATCCCCTTAGGCAGCTGCAGTCCCTCGGTCTCGTAGGCGTCTGGCCTCCGGTGATACTCTTCCAGCATGTCGACTATGTTGAGGCCCGCCTCTATCGCGAAATGGGCGATCTTGTAGCTCCTGCGCCTGTCCGGCACGGCGATCGCTCCCACGTCGTACTGCTGCATGAGTTTGATGGCGGCCTTCCTGTCGGTGAGGTCGATGACGTGGGTCACGACCTTCTTGCCGCCTATCCAGCGTTTGACCTTGTCGAGAGTGTCCTTGTGCCTGCCGGTGAGTCCCACGACCTCTATGTCGTTGTCCTTGGCCAAATCCCAGGCGACCGCAGAGCCGATCTTACCTGAGCCGCCGAACACCAAAGCCTTCATGAGAGTACCTCCTTCGATATATGTCCACACCTGCGTGACAGATACTCAGGGATTAACGCGGAATGTTAGCACACATCCTCGGCTTTTTCACCGGATTATTGGGTCTTGCGCCGGCTCAGGCCGAGGGGGCTAGGTGCATGGTCGCCGGTTTGGGGTAGCCGACGCGTCTTGTGACGGGGGGTGACGAGTGACCGGGAGGGGTGGCGGGAGACGGCGACGCCGTGCCACGGGCGCGCATCTCCCCGAGCACCCCGGCCCGGTCACTTCCGACGCGGGAGTCAGCACCGGAGAGCAGATCGGGGCCTCGCTCTCATTTTTTGTGTTGCCGTGCTTCACTGGGTCCTGTAAGATGCTGTGTTTGCTCTTTGGGTTTGCTAACTTGAGGTTCCTTCCGAGCAGAGCCCGAACTGGTCCTGATGCCGGCAGGGGGCGACCCTGCCGCTCAAGGTCCGGCGTGCGCCTGATTCGAGGGCCTCAGCTAAGGACTCAGGTTTCCCCGAGGTTCAGGGTGCGGAACAGAAGTCCTCTGCTCACCCGAGCAAGAGGCTTCTGAACCAGAAGGAGGTAGCAGATGTCGACTCTGCATGAAAAACTGGCTCAGCAGCTGCCGAAAATCCGCGAAGAGATCAAGACGCTCTTGAAGGAGAACGGCAGCAAGGTCATTTCGGAGGTGACGGTCGAGCAGGCCTACGGCGGCATGCGAGGCGTGAAGGGCATGATCTGCGATACGTCAGTCGTGGAGCTTGACCAGGGCCTGATCATCCGCGGGAGGCCGATAGGCCAGCTCACAGAGCAGACTCCGGAGGAAATCTTCTGGCTGCTGCTCACGGGCGAGCTCCCTGACAAGGACAGCCTCAAGTCACTTCAGGATGAATTGAAGAAGCGCTCCGGCACGCCCAGCTATGTTTGGGACGTGCTGAAGGCCATGCCTTCTGACTCGCACCCGATGGTGATGCTGAACACGGCGATTCTCGTCATGGAGAAGGAGTCGCAGTTCAGGAAGCGCTACGACGCCGGCATGAAGAAAGACGAGTACTGGATGCCGATGCTCGAGGACACCCTGAACATCCTGGCGACCGTCCCTGAGATTGCGGCCGGCATCTATCGCATGCGCTTCAAGAAGGGCCCGCGCCTTGCTCCGAAGCCGGAGCTCGGAATGGCGGGCAACTATGCATACATGCTGGGTCTTCCGGATCCTAACGGTGACTTCGCCCAGTTGATGAGACTGTATCTCGTGCTGCACAGCGACCACGAGGGCGGCAACGTCAGCGCTTTCTCCGGTCACACGGTGGCGTCGGCTCTCTCCGACATGTACTACGCGCTTTCCGCCGGCTTGAACGGGCTGGCCGGCCCGCTTCACGGGCTCGCCAACCAGGAATGTCTGGCGTTCGTGCTGGAGGTCAAGCAGAAGTTCAACGGCGTGCCCACCGACGAAGAGCTCAAGAAGTTCGCGTGGGACACCCTCAATTCCGGCAAGGTGATCCCGGGTTACGGGCACGCGGTGCTGAGGGTGACCGACCCGAGATTCACGGCGTTCCTCGCCTTCGGGAAGAAGTACTGTCCGAACGATCCTGTGTTCCAGATCGTGGACCGCATCTTTGCAATAGTTCCTGAGGTTCTGAAGGAGCAGGGCAAGGCGAAGGATCCGTGGCCGAACGTGGACGCGGGTTCCGGCGCGCTGCTCTACTACTATGGCATGACGGAGTTTGCTTACTACACTGTCCTCTTCAGCGTGTCGCGCGCCATGGGCATCTGTGCCCAGGCAATCCTCAACAGAGGAATCGGCTCGCCCATAGTCCGTCCCAAGTCGGTTTCCACCGAGTGGGTGAAGAAGGCAGTGACGAAGTAGCCGGCTCCTGAGTCTCGGTCGGGTCGTAAGAACGCCGGGTGCTCTCACGAGCGCCCGGCGTTTGCGTTTTGTCGGGGGTTCCGCCCGATCCTCCGTTTCTCCTTGACCCGTGACGCGCGAGGGGGTAGCATTGTGTGTTTACTTCTTGTGCGGCATGGTCTTCAGCCAGTGCTGCCGCTCGCGCCTCGCCGTAGCTGGCTCTCGTGGCTAAACAAGAGGGGAGAAGGCTGAGAAATGAGTGGAAATCCCGCAGATTCGGCTTCGATGAAATCCTCAAAGATCTCATTTGCTCCCGTTTCTGACGGCTCTGCCAGTTGCGCGGAGCTTGTCGAATCGTCACCTTGCAGTCAGGCCTGCCCCATAGGCACCAACGTGAAGGCCTACGTTTCGCTCATAGCCACCGGCAGGTTCGACGACGCTCTGGACGTGGCCAGGGAACCCAATCCGTTTCCGGGAATATGCGGCCGCGTCTGCACTCATCCGTGCGAGGAAAAGTGCAATCGAAGCGACCGCGACGACCCCGTGGCCATCGCGTGGCTGAAGCGTTTCGCCGCCGACTACGAGCTCAGGCGCGGGATTCCCACGCCCGAGAGGGTCAAGCCGTGGCGAAAAGAGAAGGTGGCCGTGATCGGCGCCGGCCCGGCGGGTCTCACTGCGGCGCGGGACCTGGTGCTCAAGGGATATTCCGTCACAGTATTCGAAGCCCAGGACACGCCCGGCGGAATGCTGGTCGGAGGCATACCCACTTTTCGACTTCCGAGAAGGATCGTGTCGTTGGAAATCGGAGCCATCAAGGACCTGGGCGTCGAGATCAAGACCGGGATCAGATTCGGAAAGGACGTCACGTTCGAGTCTCTCAAGTCAGACGGTTACAAAGCGGTCCTGCTCGCCATCGGCGCGTGGAAGAGTCTGAAGATCGGAGCGCCAGGCGAGGACATGGAGGGCGTTTATGACTGCATCGGGTTCCTTGGAAAGGTCAACGAAGGCGCGCATCCAGGGCTCAAGGGCAAAGTCGCCGTGATCGGTGGGGGGAGCTCTGCCGTTGACTCGGCGAGGGCGGCGGTGAGGCTGGGCGCCGATTCCGTGGCCATCTACTACAGGCGCACCGAGAAGGAGATGCCTGCGGCCAAGTCCGAGGTGGAAGAGTCAAAGCACGAGGGCGTCGAAGTCAATCTTCTGGTCGCTCCGCTCGAGGTCATCGGAAAAGACGGCAGAGTGAGCGCCATGAAACTCCAGAAGATGCGCCTCGGCGAGCCGGACTCGAGCGGCAGAAGACGGCCCGTGCCGATTGAAGGTTCGGAATACACAGTCGAAATCGATCACATCATTAGCGCGATAGGCCAGAAACCTGATCTGGCGTTTGCCGAGGAACTGAAAGAACTCAAGCTCACGTCGTGGGGCACAGTGCAGGCGGACGAGAAGACGCTCATGAGCTCCGTGCCCGGTGTCTTTGCCGCGGGCGACGCCGTTACAGGCCCCGCGACAGTGGTGGAGGCCATCGGAGCGGGCCACAGGTCAGCGGCCGGAATACAAAGCTATTTGAGCGGCGAAGAGGTGGTCCTGCCGCCGACGGGCCTTAAGGCGGGCGCAAGCGAGTACGAGCTCAGGCCGCCCGAGCCGGCTCAGCTCAAGAGAATGCCCATCGGGAAGCACGAGGCTCCGGGGCTCAAGGACAATTTCGAAGAAGTGGAACTCGGCTTCAACGAGCTGGCCGCCATGGAAGAAGCGCAAAGGTGTCTGCGCTGCGGCCCCTGCTACGAGTGCAAAGTCTGCATTCAGGAATGCGAGAAGGAAGTCATGGTGCTCGCGAGCTCCAGGGACGAACTGCCGCCCGTGGTCGTCAGAGTCCCGCCTGCAATGCGGAGCGCGCTTGACGGCGCGAGGGCGGTGCTGTCAGTCGCCGGCGACGGCAATGACGAAAGCGCGGATCGAGGTCCGGTCGAGGGCACGCTGGTGAACGTTGTCTGCACTGTCAACGAGGAGATGTGCCGCGGCTGCGGTACCTGCGAGGCGGTCTGCCTCTATGCCGCACCTCGTGTGAGCTACAGGAAGGACCGGAACGCCCTGGTGGCGAGCGTAAACGAGAAAGAATGCAAGGGCTGTGGTACCTGCGCCGCGATGTGTCCTTCAGGAGCGATGCAGCAGAAGTATTTCACAGAGAAACGCATCTTCGAGACACTCAAAGAGCAGCTGGCGTCCTAGACAAGGAAAGGCGGCATCCATCTGGCGGGGTTTCGCCTGCCTGGCATCGAGCGAGCGCCGAAAGACCGCGTCGGCGGAACAGCTGAACGCCTGCCGGCCTTCGGAGGCCGCGTCCGCGAAATAGAGGAAACGATTTGCCCTCCATGGATTCTTCTGCAAGGATTGCCAGCCACCCAATAATAGACGTCGTCAAACGCCGGAACATCCCGTTCGTCTTCAACGGCACGCGACTGCTTGCGAAAGAAGGCGAGGTCATCTCTTCTGCCATCTTCGCGCACGGCATCCACATATTCGGCCATCACCATCGAGACGGCAGCCCGCAGGGCATCTTTTGCGTGAACGGGCAGTGCTCGCAGTGTCTCGTGGTGGCTGACGGCGTGCCTGTGAAGGCATGCATGACGCTGGTGCGCGAAGGAATGGACGTGCGGAGCTGCGAGGGCCTGCCTGCGCTGCCCGCGACGGACGACCTGCCCCGCTTCAACGAGATCCCCGTCTACTCCACAAAGGTGCTGGTCATAGGCGGCGGGCCCGCCGGCATTTGCGCGGGCATAGAGCTGGGGAAGCTCGGTGTCCAGGTCATACTGGTGGACGACAAGCCGGACCTCGGCGGGAAGCTCACGCTCCAGACCCACTCCTTCTTCGGTTCCAAGAGCGACTGCTGGGCCGGCACGCGCGGCATCCGCATCGCGGAGCTCCTGCGGGAGGAGGTCTCGAAGCTCACGAACGTCGACGTCTGGCTGGAGACCACCGCAGTGGGCGTCTTTTCAGACAGGAAGGTCGGGCTGCTGCGGGCAGGGAAGTACGCGCTCGTGGCGCCTGACGTCGTCCTGGTGGCGTGCGGGGCGCGCGAAAAGACTCTGCCTTTCCCGGGGTGCGATTTGCCGGGAGTTTACGGCGCCGGCGCCTTTCAGACCCTCGCGAACAGGGACCTGGTGAAACCGTCCGAGAGACTGTTCGTGGTCGGCGGCGGCAACGTCGGCCTCATCGGAAGCTACCACGCGATGCAGGCGGGCATAGACGTGGTGGGCCTCTGCGAGGCGCTTCCAGAATGCACCGGCTACAAGGTCCACAGAGACAAGATCAGAAGACTCGGGGTTCCCGTGTACACGTCTCACACAGTGGTGCGTGCCGAGGGCAGGGAACAGGTGGAGGGCGTCACTATTGCGCAATGCGGCAAGGACTTCAGGCCCATTGCAGGGACAGAGAGGTCTTTCGCAGTTGACACGATTCTGATCGCGGTAGGGCTCTCTCCCATAGACGAGCTATACAAACAGGCGCGGCAATTCGGCATGGAAGTGCACGCTGCGGGTGATTCCGAAGAGATAGCGGAGGCGAGCGCCGCCATCTTCAGCGGCAAGATGGCCGGCCGCAAGATCGCTCGCGCTCTGGGTCTGGAATGCGACATACCGCCGGAGTGGCATGGGCTTTCGGCGATGCTGCGCAGCAAGCCCGGCCGCACTTACGGACTCACGCTTCCGTCGCCTCTGCCGCCCAAGTTCCCGATCATTAGGTGCATCGAAGAAATACCCTGCGACCCCTGCACAAAAGTGTGTCCCAAGAAATCGATCGTGATCTCCTCCGGCTCCATAATGGGAGTCCCCGAGTTCCGCAGGGAATGTCTCGGCTGCGCTCGATGCGTGTCCGGCTGCCCCGGGCTCGCCATTACGCTTGTAGAACTGGACTACGATCCGCAGAGGAGACTGGCCCTGCTCACTCTGCCGTATGAGCTCTCCGACGGGCTCGTCGCCACGGGACAGGTCGTGGAGACGGCCGATTTCTTCGGCAACCCCGTGGGCCGCGGCACCGTGGTGGCATTCAAGAACAATCCCGCACAGGTCAAGTGCAGGCTTCTCCTCCTAGAGGTGCCTTACTCTGACGCGATGACGGTGGCCGGGATAAGGGTTCAAGCGCTGGAGGGGCCGCCTGAATCGAGACGGCCGGGCGTTGAACCGGGCTCGACACGGGCCGGTGACGAAACGGGCTCGATGCGGGGCGGCGCTGAAACGTCCCCGGAGGCTCAGGCCCGGGAAGTGGACTCCCGGGTGCAGGCACCCGGCCCCGGACCGATAATATGCCGGTGCGAAAGAGTCGGCAAATCGCAGATAGTCGAACAGCTGAGAGCGGGCGTGCGAGACATGAACCAGCTCAAAGCGATACTCAGGACCGGAATGGGAGCCTGCGGCGGGAAGACTTGCAAGGAGCTCATTCTGGGCGTCTGCAGGGAAGAGGGAATACAACTGCAGGAAGTGACTCAGTTTTCTCCCAGGCCGTTTGAAGCCGAGGTGCCGTTGTTCGCCTTGAGCGGCTGCGATTCAGATTAGCCGGCGCGAAAACCGCTGGAAGGGTCCTGGGAAGCCGGCGCAACGGCACGCGACGGGACCTGCGAAGATGGCGCGCGAGCGACGGGACGTTGGCGGCGCCCTTCCCGATGTAGACTCGCCGGACACGGTCCTGACACAAGGAGACAGTCATAATTGGAGAAGTTTGACGTCATAGTGATCGGCGCAGGCAGCGCAGGCCTCCCCTGTGCCTACTACCTTGCTCTCGAAGGCCGGAAGGTGCTGGTCGTGGAGAGGAACCCTTCCGTCGGGCAGGGCGAGAACAAGGCAGCGATAGGAGGCGCAAGGGCGACGCATTCCCAGCCGGCCAAGATAAGACTGTGTCTCGAGAGTCTCAGGGTCTTCTCGTCGTGGAAGGACGAGCACGGCTTCGACGTGGACTGGAAAAAGGGCGGGTACTGTTTTCCGGTCTACCGGGAGTCGGACGAAGAAGCCCTCAAAGGTTTTCTGCCTGTCCAGAGGAAGTTCGAATTGAACATCGACTGGGTTGGAGCAGACAGAATTCGTGAGCTCGTCCCCGGAATAAACCCGGACGGGCTCAGGGGCGGCACGTATTCGCCTGACGACGGCCAGGTCTCGCCGCTGCTGGTGGCGGGCTCCTACCATGCGCTGTCGCTGGCCCGCGGCGTGAGATTCGCTTTTGGCGAGGAAGTCGTGGAGATGGCGCAGAGCCGCGGGAAGGTGACGGGCCTTCGCACGCAGAAGAACGCCTACTCGAGTCCGGTCATCGTGAACGTTGCCGGCGCCGGCGCCAGAGAGATTGGCCGTCTGAGCGGCCTCGACGTACCGGTGACGCCGGACAGCCACGAGGGCGGCATCTCAGCGCCGGTGAAGCATTTCCTTGAACCGCTGGTCGTGGACCTGAGGCCGGGGCCCGAGGGGAAGAGTGCAAACTTCTACTTCGGCCAGAAGACGGAGGGGCAGCTCATATTTTGTTACACCCCCGCGCCGCCCATTCTCGGCACCGACAGGAGAAGCACCTCCGAGTTCATGCCCGTCATAGGCAGGAGACTGATAGAGTTGATTCCCCGGTTGAGGAACCTTCTCATAAGAAGGACATGGAGAGGTCTCTATCCCATGACGCCGGACGGAGTCCCGATTCTCGGAAGAGTCAGGGAGCCGGAGGGCGTGTTCCTGGCAGTCGGCACGTGCGGCCAGGGGTTCATGATGGGTCCTGGAATCGGCAGGAACATGGCCAGTCTCGTCTCCACGGGCAAACCGCTCATGGAAGAGGATGTCTTTGACACAATGAGCTTCTACCGTGATTTCGGGGCCACCAAGGTCGAGGCCCTCAAATAGAGCGGACGAGTCGTCATCTCTTTCCGCAGTTCCGTGGCTCCGCCCGCACCCCCCAGGGCCGCGATTCAGATAAAAAATAAGTTCGCTTGACGTAAGTCAAGGCCAGGCCCCCGAGTCTGCACTAACGTTGAAGAATTGAGAGTAGATGCTACTGAACTGAATAGAGCAGACTCAAATCCAAGGAGGCAGCAGAATGGGGTCATCGACCAAGAGAAACATCATAAAGATTGACGAAGACAAGTGCACAGGCTGCGGGCTGTGCGTTCCTTCGTGCGCCGAGGGCGCGATTCAGATAATCGACGGAAAGGCCAGACTTGTGAGCGAGAAATTCTGCGACGGCCTGGGCGCCTGTCTGGGAGAATGTCCAGAGGGCGCGCTTCAAGTGATCGAGAGAGAGGCCGAGGAATTCGACGAGGAGGCCGTCAAGGCATACCTCGGCGCGACTCAGCCTGCCGCGCACGCCGGCCACGGAGGCGCACCTCACGCGTGTCCCTCTGCGAGGATGATGCACTTCAAGGATGAAGGAACACGTCAGACTTCAGCCGGCACCGAGCCCGGACGATCGAGACTGACCCAGTGGCCGGTTCAGTTGATGCTGGTGCCGGCCGAGGCACCATATTTCCGGAACGCAGACATCCTCGTGGCCGCTGACTGCGTCCCGTTCGCTCTGGCTGGATTCCACGAGCAGTTGCTGAAAGACAAAGCAGTCGTGGTGGGTTGTCCCAAACTTGACGACGTGGGCTTCTACGCTAAGAAACTGGCCCAGATATTCTCGTCCTCCGGTGCAAGGAGCATCACGGTGGCGACGATGGAGGTGCCCTGCTGCAGTGGCATGCTTCAGGCAGTTTACGAGGCCCTCGACATGATCGACCAGTCCATACCGGTCTACACCGTCACAGTCGGCATCAGGGGCCAGATACTGAGCGAAGTCCGGTCGCGGTGATACTACTGATAGGACCGCGCGTGACGCGGCCCCATCAGCCAGTATGACGGCCAGCGCCGAGAGGGTGGACAACAGAACTGCCGCCAACGTGATCGCGGTGGAAAGGGTCGCAGAAGCCATGAGGCTGAGGGGCTGGTTGCAGAGCTACATGTGCGTGGCTGCAGAAGTGAAGGAATGAGCCGACCCGGACTCGACGCGCCGTCTATCTGGCTCGCAGCACGACCAGGGTGAGGTCGTCGTTCAGTCTGGCGTTTCCTCTGAAGACCGTCACCCCGTCTATTATGCGCTGCATCACCGCAGCCGCGTCCGACCCCGCCGCCTTGACGAGCTGCTCGAGCCTCTCCTGACCGAACTGCTCGCCTTCCGGATTCATTGCGTCGGTGACTCCGTCCGTGTAGAACACGAGAAGGTCTCCGCTAGCGAACGTAAGTCGCTTCTCCTTAAATGTGATGCCCGGCAGTGCTCCGAGCACCGTTCCTCCCTCGCTCAGCAGTTCCATCCTTCCGGCGGATCTCACGAGGATCGGAGGATTGTGCCCAGCGTTGGAGTACGTCAGCACCCTGCCCCTCGTGTCCAGCACCCCGTAGAAGGCGGTGACGTAAGTTCCGATCTCCACGCTCTCGAGGAGGAGTCTGTTCACCTTGGCGAGGATCGTCCTGATTGCGTAGTTGTTCCTTATCTCCGCCCTGAGGCTGGCCCTGAAGCTTGCCATGATCAGGGAAGCGGGGATTCCCTTGCCCGACACGTCGGCGATGGCGATGCCGATCTGATGTTCCACGATGGGGACGAAATCGTAGTAGTCTCCGCCGACTTCTTCGTACGAGATGTTGGTGCCGCAGAGCTCGAATCCTTCCAGCACAGGACAGCTCGAGGGCAGAAAGGTCGACTGTATCTGGCGAGCGATCTTCAACTCCTCCACGAGCCAGCGCCTCTTCAACAATTCTTCAGAGAGTCTCGCGCGCTCGATCATGATTCCTGCCTGAGTCGCGAGGGCGGAGAGCAGGTCCACGTGGTCGTCGGTGAAGGCGTTCAGTCTGTCGCTCTCAATGTTGAAGGCGCCGATCACGGTGTTGCCGGCCAATAGCGGCACCACGATCTCGGAACGGACACTCGGCCGTGCCTCCACGTATCTCGGATCCTTCCTGGTGTCCGGCACGACAAACTCCCGCCCCTCCTTCATGGACAGTCCCACGAGTCCCTCGCCGAGCTTCAGCCGCACCTTGTCGGTGTAGAACGGCTCGTAACCTCTCATGGCCAAGGCCTCGATGTCCAGAGAACCGGAGCGCAGCAGATAGACGCCGGCCGCGTCGTAGGGGATCACTCTGGAGAGGGCGTCGAGGATCGAGTCCAGGACTGCCTGCACGTCGAGCGACGAACCGACGGCCCTGCCCACTTCGAAAAGCATCTCCTTTTCCAGGACGCT
>Ga0315294_10006402_pt1 | contig 12920 bp, 10 predicted proteins | sample YL17G13_40_MG_FD_203626 | JGI IMG/M metagenome (GOLD analysis project Ga0315294, IMG submission 203626) | Sediment microbial communities from Yellowstone Lake, YNP, Wyoming, USA - YL17G13_40 | ecosystem: Environmental > Aquatic > Freshwater > Lake > Sediment | place: USA: Wyoming | collected... | reverse complement strand
TGGGTGCTGGTGGTTTCTGAACAACCCCTCGCTGATCGAAGAGATCACTACAATGCGAGTCGAGCTGCTCGGCACAAGCTTCATCCCCCAGCACTCGGACGCGCGCATCCTCGAGCAGTTGATCTACAAGTGGGACCACAGCCGCGAGGTGATCCGTCTCGTCCTCACCTCCAAGTACCAGGCCCTCGCTCGCACCGGCTGGCCGGTCACCGAGCCCGCGATCGTGTCCGACGTCGACCGCTTCCTGCGACGCAACGCCGCCGAGTTCCTGGGGGTCAGAGCTTGACATTTGACATTTTCGCAAATGTCAAATGTCAAGCTCTGACCCTGGTCCTGGTGGCGGCGGTAGCGGGCGCCCGGGAGCCGCTCGTGGTGAAGCAGGTGGTGTCCGCCGAGGCGGCAGCGGCCAACCGGATCGACCCGGCCGGCTGGCGGGCGTGGGAACACGAGGGCCGGTGGGAATCCGGGATTGCCTCCTGCGACAACGGGACAAACAGGGACCGCGCCAGCGGCACCTGGCAGGAAGTCAAGCTGGACCAGCCGGAGCCTCGCCCCATCGTCGCCCGCGCGTGGAGCAGGGCGGAAGCCGTCGGCGGCGGGCGGGACGGGGACTACTCCCTCTACCTCGACCTCTACTACCGGGACGGCGACCACGAGTGGGGGCTGATCGCGCCTTTCCGGACGGGAACCCACGACTGGGAGAAGGGCGAGGTGACGTTCCTGCCCCGGAAGCCCGTCGCCCGCGTGAACTTCCATCTCCTGCTCCGTCGTCACTCCGGGAAGGCCTGGTTCAAGGATGCCGCGCTCCACGAGGTCGTCCTGCCCGGGAAGGCCTGCTGGTTCGACGGCATTCCCGTCGTTCAGCCGGGCCGGGCCGCGGAGGGCTTCGCCGTCCGCGACGTGGCCGCCGCGTCGGACTTCGTGGCGTTCGACCGTGGCCGCGCGTTCGGGCTCGAGTTGTCGTTCGACCGGACCACCCGGGACGGAGTCACCTGGGTCCGGGGCCGGGTGAAGGACACGACCGGCGGGGACCGGGCGGTGACCCTCGTCTACACCGTTCCTGCGCCCGCCGGCCCGTGGCGCTGGCTCGACAATCCGCGGCGCGAGACGCCGGCGGCCGCGCCTGCGGAATACGCCTCGCTCGTCCGGGTCGGGGCCGGCGCAACCGGAGGGCTGTCCCGGTTCCCGCTGGCCGCCGTCGCGGGCGAGCGCGAAGGCCGCGCGATCGCGCTCGACATGGGTCTTCCCGCGCTGTTCCGGACCGGATTCAGTGCCGGAACGGGCGAACTGCACATCGCTTACGACCTGGGGCTGACGCCGGAGAAGCACGCCGCCGAGTTCGGCTTCTGCGTCTTCCCCTTCAACCCCGCCGGCGGCTTCCGTTCCGCGCTCGCCCGGTTCCACGCCGCCTTCCCCGACTACTTCCGGTGCCGGACGCCCGAACAGGGGCTTTGGATGCCGTTCACGAAGATCAGCGAGGTGGCTGGCTGGCAGGACTTCTGGTTCAAGTTCAAGGAGGGGAACGACGAAGTCCCCTGGGACGATGCGCACGGCATCCTGACCTTCCGGTACACGGAGCCCATGACCTGGTGGATGCCGATGCCGAAGGAGATGCCGCGGACCATCGAGGCGGCGGTCGCCGAGGCCCGGCGGCTGGCTTCGGAGGGTAACCCGAACGCGCGGGCGCTGCTCGCCAGCGGGTTCCACGACGAGTCGGGCGCGTTCACCGCAAAGCTGTTGAACACGCCTTGGACCGACGGCGCGGTCTGGAGCATGAACTCGTCCCCCAGCGTGACCGGCAACGTGACGGATTTCGGGAACAAGTGGAACGCCACGCTACGCGACGAGCTTTACGGACCCGCGCGCAAGGGGGACCTGGACGGCGAGTACGTGGACTCGAGCGAGGGCTACGTGACCGACGAACTCGACTTCCGCCGCGACCACTTCGCGACCGCCCGCACGCCCCTCACCTTCGCGCTCGACTCCCGCCGTCCCGCCGTCTACCGCTGGCTCATCGCGTGGGAGTACGTGAAACAGGTCGCGGACGACGTGCACGTGATGGAGCGGTTCTCGATGGCCAACGGCACCCCCGACCGGGTCTGCTGGCTGGCGCCGTGGCTGGACGTCTTGGGAACCGAGACCGACTGGAACCCGGACGGCCGGTGGGAACCCATGTCCCGCGACGAGCTTCTCTATCGGAGGGCGCTCTGCGGCCCCAAGCCCTACTGCTTCCTCATGAACACGGACTTCACCCGGTTCCCGCACGCGCTGGTCGAGAAGTACATGAAGCGGTGCCTGGCCTACGGCATGTACCCCGGGTTCTTCAGCCACAACGCCTCCGATTCCACCTACTTCAGCCAGCCCGCGCTCTACAACCGTGACCGTCCGCTGTTCAGGAAATACGTTCCTCTCTGCAAACTCGCGGGCGAGGCGGGCTGGGACCCCGAGCCGCAGGCCCGGTCCAGCGACCCCGCGGTCTGGGTCGAGAGCTTCGGCCGGAAGTACCTGACCGTCTTCAACGACTCGGCGGAACCCAAGCGGGTGACGATCACGCTCGACCAGCCCGTGAGCAAACCGGCCCGCGAACTCGTGACCGGGGCGTCCCTCGCCTGGTCAGCGGGGAAGCTGGAATTGGCGCTCGGCCCCGAGGACGTAGCCGTTGTAGAGAGGTAGCTAGGCGAACCGGTCGGGCCGCAGGAGCGTCAGGTCGTAGGAAGGTTTTTCCCGGCACGCGAGCTCGGCCACGATCCGGCCGGTAGCCGGACCGATCGCCATCCCGATCGTCGAGTGCCCGGTGGCGACGATCAGGTTCGCGATCTTTGCCGGGCGGCCCAGCAGGGGCAGACCGTCGGGCGTGAGCGGACGCATTCCGCGCCACAGCTCGATAACCTGCATCCCCTCGACCCCCTCCAGGTACTCGATGGCGGCGGCGCAGATCGCTTCCACCCGGCGTCTCGTGATGCTGAAGTCCATGCCCGCCAGCTCGAGCGTCCCGCTCAGCCGGACCAGCTCCCCCATCGGCGTCACCGCCACCCGCGCCTCCATGAGCATGACCGGAACGGGCGGCGGCTCCCCGGGCGGACGGACGGTGAGGCTGTACCCCTTGCCGGCCTCGATCGGGAGATCCAGCCCGACGCTCCGGGCGAGGGCCGGCGAGTACGCGCCCGCCGCGAGCACGACCTCGTCCGCCTCGATCTCGCCCGCGGTCGTACCCACTGCCGCAATCCGGTTTCCCGACATCTTGAACGCTACCGCCGTTGTCGCCGTCCGGAAGACGGCGCCCTTGGCCTCCGCCTGCTTTGCCAGTCCGAGCACGAACGCACCGGGGTCAATATGGCCGTCCTCGGGGAGGTGGATCGCCCCCACCACGCCAGCCTTGAGCGACCGGACCCAGTTCTCGGCACCCGGCCCGTCCACGATTCCGGACGAGAGCCCGTATTCACGGATGAGCTGCGCTTCCTTGAGGCCGGCCTGGTAGCCTTCTTTCGTGCGGAATACGTGGAGGCACCCCTTGCGCTCGTAGCCGCAACCCATGCCCTCCATCGCCGTCAGCCGCGCGTACATGGAAGCGCTCTCGCGGTGCAGGTCGCGCAGGAGCGGGATCGCGCGCCGCACCGCCTTCTCGTTGCAGGCGCCCCGGAACCGCCACAGCCACTGGAGGAGGTCGCGGTCGAACCGGGGCGTGATGTGGAACGGGCTGGACGGATCGAAGAGCCACTTGAGCCCCTGCCCGAGCACACCGGGAGAGGCCAGCGGCACGCTGTGGGACGTGGCCAGGATCCCGGCGTTCGCGTGCGACGCTCCCGAAGCGATCGCGTCCTGTTCGACCACGATCACGCGCACCCCGCGGTCGGCCAGCGCCCAGGCGGTGCACACGCCGATCACGCCCCCGCCGATGATGACGACTTCGGTCCTCTCCGCCACGGTGCCATTCTAACTGTACTGCGGGACGTCAGACGGGGACACCCTTTCGATTCTCCAGGAGAATCGAAAGGGTGTCCCCAGCGCAGCGGCGGTACGGTCTTTCGGCGTCCGTCGAAAGACCGGCGGGTTCCGCTTCGGAACCGTGTACACTCGGAAGCACCATGGCCTCCCCCTGGTTCCAGTACGAATCGGACCGAATCGCCGCCGAGCTCGAGGTCGCGCGCAAGCTCGTCTCGACGACCCCCGGGCAGGCGGATGCCTGGGGGCCGCTCATCGCGAAGGCCGAGGCCGCCGTCAAGGCCGAGCTCGCGGGCGGAAGCGTCGACGACCTCAAGCGCGCGGTGCGCGAAGCGGAGCAGATCCTCTCCCCGCTCTCGGCCCCCGCGAAGAAGCTCACGGTCCATCTCATCGGCCATGCGCACATCGACATGAACTGGCTGTGGTCGTGGCCCGAGACGGTCGCGATCGTCTCCGACACGCTCACGACCGCGACTCAACTCATGGACGAGTACCCGGCATTCAAGCTCTCACAGAGTCAGGCCAGCATCTACCGGATCGTCGAAGAATACGACCTAACGCTCCTGGCGCGGGTGAAGGAGCTCGTCCGCGCCGGCCGCTGGGAAGTCACGGCGAGCCACTGGGTCGAATGCGACAAGAACATGACCGGCGGCGAAAGCCTGTGCCGGCATATCCTCTACGCCAAGCGGTACCTGCACGACCTCGTCGGAGTCTCGCCGGACGACCTCGACGTGGACTGGTCGCCGGACACGTTCGGCCACGCCGCCACCGTGCCGGTCTATCTGGCAAAGGGCGGGGTCAAGTACCTGTACCTGCACCGGCCCGGGTTCCTGGGACCCGAGCGGCCGAACGCGTTCTGGTGGCGGGGCCCCGACGGGTCGAAGATCCTGACGTACAACGACAGCAAGCGCGGGTACAACGGCGTCATCACGCCCGCATTGGGCAGATTCGCCTTCGAGTTTCACGAGGCAACGGGCACGCGCGACATGCTCTTCGTCTACGGCGTGGGCGACCACGGCGGCGGCCCGACGCGCCGGGACATCGAGCGCGGGATCGACTACGGCACCTGGCCGGTCTTCCCGACGATCAAGTTCTCGACCGCTCACGCCTACTTCCAGGCGCTCGCCGCGCAAGCGGCCAAGCTCCCGGTATTCGACGGGGAGCTGAACACGGAGTTCTCGGGGTGCTACACCTCCGAGTCGACGATCAAGAGATCCAACCGGGTCGCCGAGAACCGGCTCTTCGACGCCGAGGCGTCGGCCGCCTTTGCGTGGCGTGCCGGATCGCGCCCATACCCGCAGGACGCGATGGTCAGGGCGTGGCGGGACACGCTCTTCTCGCACTTCCACGACATTCTCCCCGGCTCGGGCGTACCTGACACCCGGACCCGCGCCCACGGCATGTACCAGCAGACGATCGCGACGACGACGATGACCGAGACGCTGTCCCTGCGCGCGCTATCGGCGCTGGCGGATACGTCGGTCGCCACGAACTCGGCCGCACGGACGGCTGGTGGTGAACCAGTGGCGGCAGAAGCGGCCGACTCAACCGCTCCTCCGGGCTCGGGAGTGCACGGACGCGGGTTCGCCCCCGGGTGGTGGGTGCACGACGGCCGGCTCACGACCACGGACCTCGCCAACGAAGGATTCGTGCGCCCGTACGTGATCTGGAATCACACGTCCGAGGATCGCGACGACCTGGCCGAAGCCACGCTCTGGTTCAACCCCAATCCGGGCGACATCTCGTTCTCCGTCCGGGGGCCGGACGGGAAGGAGGTCCCCGCCCAGAAGGTCCGGACCGGCAACGAGTGGTGGTACTACGACTACATCGTCGTCGCCTTCCCGGTTCATGTCCCGGCCTTCGGGTACGCGGTCTACACGATCACGGGCGGCACCCAGGCCACCGATGCAGTTTCGGCGTCTGCCGAAACTGCACGGGTCGCTTCGACCCGACTGCTCGAGCCGCGGCATCCGACCGCCTACTGCACCGTCGAACGGCCGGCCATCGGCCTCGAGAACGACCTCGTCCGGTTGGTGTTGGACCCCGAGACCGCCTGCATCGCGAGTCTGCACGACAAGCGCACGGGTACGGACCTCATCGGCGGAGTGCTTGCGGGACTCCAGTTCGCGATTGAGCGGCCGCACGGGATGACGGCTTGGACCGTGGGCCACACGGGTCCCTGGGAGCGGCTCAAGGTCCTCTCCCTCGGCGGCAAGGAGGAGGGGCCATACCGCGCCTCCGTCGCCGCAGAGCTGGCCCTGGGCGAGTCCCGGTTCACGCTCACTTATCGGATGTTCCGCAACGACCCGACCGTGTACCTTGACTTGGAGGGTACATGGCTCGAACGCGGTACGCCCGAGAAAGGCGTTCCGGTCCTCAAGCTCTCGGTCCCCCTGAACCTGACCGGGGCCGCCGCGAGCTACGAAATCCCGCTTGGTGCCATCGACCGGCCGTATCACACCAACGAGGAAGTTCCCGCCCTTCAGTGGGCCAGCGTCACGGGGAAGGCCGGGAACGGGTCAGTCGCCGGGTTAGTCCTCGCCAACGACTCCAAGCACGGGCATGCGCTCGACGGCAACACGCTCAGCCTCACGCTGATTCGGGCGAGCTACGACCCCGATCCGCTCCCCGAGATCGGCCGGCACGAGATCAAGCTGGCATTGACGCCGTGCACGGGCAAGCCGTCGGCCGCGGAGGCCACCCGGCTCGCGCGCCGGCTCAACCACCCGCTCCGGGCGATCGCTACCGGCAGCCACGGCGGGAGCCTGGGCAAGCAGGGATCGCTCGTGAGCGTAGAGGGCGCCGGCATCGTCGTCTCCGGGATCAAGAAAGCCGAGGACGATGACGCCCTGATCGTCCGTCTCTACGAGATCGCGGGCCAGGACACCGACGCGACGATCCGGCTCAGCAAGCCCCTCGGCGCCCCCGACGAGGCCTGCGAGGTGGACCTGCTGGAGCGCGAGCTCTCTTCGTCGTCGGCACGGGTCGAAGGCGGTGCGGTCCGCGTCCGCGTCCCCTCCCGCGGCCTCGTCTCGGTCCGCATCCAGCTCGCGTAGGCCCGCGCAGAAGCGATCGCGCCATAATGCAAGATATTGACACATACGTCCATATCTTGCATTATGGACTCATGGCCACCCAGATGGACCTCCGTGAGTTCTTCCATCTCGTCTTCCTCCGGCAGCTCAGCCAGCGGCTTTCCGGTCGCCGCTGGGCGGTCAAGGGCGGCATCTGCCTGAGGTTCTTCCACCGCTCTCCCCGCATGTCCGAGGACCTCGATCTCGACATCGAACCGCGGATCGGCATGGATGCGCTCCGCAACGCGGTCGAGTCCAGCCTCGAGGGCCGGCCGACCTCCTCGGCGCTGGCTGCCAAGGGCATCTCGGGAGTTCGCGCCACCGCCCCCAAGCAGACGCGAACGGTCCAGCGATGGAAGGTCGCCCTGCTGACCGGCGGCACGAATCCCCTGGGAACCAGGATAGAGGTCAGCCGCCGGCGTGAGGATCCGCCGTTCGTCGCCGGCACCCCCGGGGCCGAGATTCTCGAGCGACATGCCCTCACGCCCTTCATGGCGCACTTCTACGGCCCCGCCGAGATGGCGTCCCAGAAGATCGCGGCCTTGGCGTCGCCGACGAGGACCGCCCGCCGGGACCTCTTCGATCTCGACCATCTTTTCACCACCCTCATGGTGAAGCCCGGAGATCTGAACGCCGACCGGATCCGCGGCGACGCGGCAACGGCCGCTGACAAGGCTGGCGGGTTCACGTACGCGAGCTTCCGGGAAGAGGTCCTGCCATTCCTGGACGAGTCCATGATGGGGCTGTACGCCCACGGCCCGGCCTTCGACGCGCTGAAGGACCGGGTCGTGGCCATCCTCACTCGGCTCACGGGCTGACCCGTGGCCGCGGCCAGGCTTGCCTCGCTCATCAGCCGGCATGGGCTCCGGTTCTTCACGACCCCCGACGTGGCTACGCTGACCGGGCTGTCCCGCTCCTCCTCGTCACAAGCCCTGCGCCGGATGGCCCGGGACGGGCTCGTCACCCGCATTCGCCACGGGCTGTGGGTCAACCGGCTCGCCGCGGGGATGAACCCCTTCGAGGCCGTCCCGCATCTCCGCTCGCCGTGGCCCGCCTACGTCTCCCTCTACAGCGCCCTGTCCGGGTACAGCCTCATCGAGGAAGTGCCGCAGGTCGTCTATGCCGTGACGTCAGGGCGGCCGGGAAGGATCCAGACCTCCGTCGGGTCCTTCCACTTCCACCATCTCCCGACCCGGCTGATGTGGGGCTACGCCATGGGTCGGTCCGGGGCGGCCTCCTACCCCATCGCCGATCCGGAGAAGGCCTTCCTGGACCTGTGCTACCTCGCGCTCACGATCCGTTCGCCCCTCGGATTCCCGCGCCGCCGCGGCCGCCGCTGGGAGCTGGACGGGGCGAAGGTCCTGCAATACGCCAAGCGCTTCGCCTTCCCCCCGCTCGTCGACTACATCCGCCGCGAACGCTTCGCCGCACCCGATGGTAGAATCCAAACAGGAGGCACGCGATGACCATCGATCGTATCGCCGTGGACGCGCAGGTCCATTTCGGTCAGCCCTGTGTGCGCGGCACGCGGGTCCCGGTCTACGCAGTACTGGAACTCCTCAGGGACGGCAAGTCCTTTGACGACGTCATCCGGGATGCCTACCCCGACCTGACGCAAGATGACATCCGCGCCTGCCTGGACTACGCAGCCGCCCTCGTCCGCGAAGAGGAAGTACACCTCGCCAGCCACTGAGCACGAGGATGCTGTTCCTGCTTGATCAGGACGTCTACGAGCAGACCTTCATGAACGAGACCGATCAGGGGCCTCCGCGTCGCCGGTGTGAATCCTAGAATCCGAAGAACGTCCCCTGCGTTGCTCGGCTACGTTCGCCGCGAACACGCGGCGTTTCGCGTCACCTGACCGGCAGGTCGGGCAGGGGCGCGCCGCAGAGCCGCTGGCTGACCTCGGAGAACCTGAGGTACATGTGGCGCTTGACCGTGTCGTCCTTGAGGCCCAGCGCGGCGGAGTCGCCGTAGTCGGAGAAGACGAACCCGCCCTCGGGAAGCATCCAGTGCTTCGCCAATTCCTCCACGTCCGCGTCGATCCGCGCGGGATCGCCCGTCGGGATCGAGGCCTGGATGTCCGCGAGGCTCTCGAACGTGATCCGGCCGCGGTAGCGCTTCCCGATCTCCTCGATCCCGAGCGCGCGAGGCTGTTGCAGGTTCACCGCGTTCGCCCCGGCCTGGATGAGTCCCTCGATGATCTCGTTCACCTTCCCGCACGAGTGGACCCAGACGTCCCAGCCGTGCGCGTGCATGCGGTCGAACAGCCGCTTGTAGCGGGGCAGGAAGAACTCCATCCACAGATCGATGCTCACGAACGCCGCCCGCTGGGTCCCCCAGTCGTCGGTCATGTTGACCGCGTGGACGCGGCTCCCGAACCGCTTCGCCACGTTGTCCACGAGAGTCAGGTGGGTCTCGACGATCCGGTCCGCGAGCGCGGCCATCGCTGACGGATCGTCGATCAGCCCCTCGAGCACGTTCTCGAACCCGTAGCACGTGTGCATGCGCTCGAAGAGGGCCATGAACAGCCCGAGCTGAAGGTACCGGCCGTGCCGCTCCTGTTCAACGATCGCGCGCTCCATCTCGGGGTACCGCGCTTCGTCCGCGTAGTCGGGCACCCGCATCCGGTCGATCTCGCCCCTGGTCTTCACCGGGTGGCCCTTCACCTGCCCCATGTTGGGCAGGTTCGTCTTCTCCCAGACACACCCCCACTCGTCCTCGCCGGGGGCCGACGCCCGGAATCCGGGAAGCCACGGGATGCCGATGTACTCCGCGTCGGTGACGCCCAGCCCCCCCATGACCACGGGCAGGCGCGGGGGGCGCTGGAACCTGAGGGCTTTGCGCACGATCTCGATCGAGGTCATCGCGGGTATCATATACCGATGCGAGAGAAGATCGTCCTGGTCGGGGCGGGAAGCGCCATGTTCACGCGCGGGCTCGTGGCGGACCTGGTGGGCCGGAGCTGGGACACCGAGCTCGCGCTGGTCGACGTGGATCCGGCGGCACTCCGGGTGGCCGAAGGGCTAAGCGCCAAGATGATCGCGGCGAAGGGGGCCCGGGTCCGGCTGACCGCGTCCCGGGACCGCCGCCGGGTCCTGCCGGGCGCCACCGCCGTCATCTGCACGGTCGGCGTGGGCGGCCGGAAGGCCTGGCTCAAGGACGTCACGATCCCGCGCAAGTACGGGATCTACCAGCCCGTCGGCGACTCCGTGATGCCCGGCGGCACCTCGCGCGCCCTGCGCATGATCCCGGCCATGGTGGGAGTCGCCCGGGACGTCCTCGACCTCTGTCCAAAGGCCCTGTTCTTCAACTACGGCAACCCGATGGCTCCCGTCTGCCGGGCGATCCGGAAAGCCACGGGCGCCCCGGTCACTGGGCTTTGCCACGGCGTCAACGACGTCGCGCACACACTTGCCGCCGAGATGGGCGTGGACTTCGCCGACCTCGCGTACACGGCCGTCGGGATGAACCACTGCACCTGGTTCACGAGGGTCCGGGTCAAGGGGAAAGACGCCATGCCGCGTCTGCGCCGGATCGCGGAGCACAAGCGCTACGACTGGTTCTCTTGGCAGTGCGTGCTCCTGTTTGGGGCCTTCCCCGCTTGCATGGACCGGCACGTGACCGAGTTCTTCCCCCAGTTCTTCCGCGATGGGGCATACAAGAAGCACCGGCTCGGCGTGACCGAGTACAGCCTCGAGCGCACGATCTGGTGGGGGGACAGGATATTCTCCGACATGAAGCGGGACGCCGCCGGGGAGAAGCCCCTTCCGGCGGACTACTTCGACCGGATCGGCGGCGAGCACGAGCAGGTGCTCGACATCGTCGAGAGCATCCGGCACGGCGACGGGAAGGCGTACTCGGCCAACCTCCCGAACTGCGGCCGGGTCCCCGCCCTGCCCCGGGACGCCATCCTCGAGGGGCCGTGCCAGGCGACCAGGAGCGGTCTGCGGGCCGTCCCGGTGCCGCCGCTCTCCTCCGGGCTCGTGGGGACGCTCGCGACCCGGGTCCAGTGGGTCGAGACCGTCGTCGAGGCCGCGCTCGAGGGCTCCCGCCGGAAGTTCGTCCAGGCGCTCGTCCTCGACGGGGCCTGCCCCTCGCTCGCCGTCGCGAACCGGCTCGCGGACGACCTCCTCCGGGCCCAGCGCGCATACCTGCCGCAGTTCAGGAGCGGGAGGTCCGGGTGAAAGCCGAAGTCCTCTCCCCCGATCAGATCAAGCGTATTCATGCCGCCTCCCTCGCGATCCTCGAGCGCGTGGGCGTCGAGGTCCCGCACGACGAGATCCTGGGCCGGTTCGCGGACGCCGGCGCAAAAGTCGACCGCGCGGCCAAGCGGGTCCGGATTCCACCTGCGCTCGTCGAGAAGCTCGTCGGAGGCGCCGGCAAGCAGTTCACGCTCAAAGGCCGGGATGAGTCGAAGACCGCGCCGTTCGGCCAGGGGCACAGGAATTACAACGCGAACGCGGGCGAGGCCTACTGGACGGACGCCCCGGGCACCCCGCGCCGGTGGTGCAGTCTCGCCGATGTCGCGACCGCGGCCCGGTTCTCGGACGCCCTCCCCTGCATCAACATTCCGGGCGCGATGTCCGACCCCCACGAACTGCCGGTCGCGTGGCGGTGCGTCGAGGTCGCGGCCACCATGCTCCGGAACACGACGAAGCCCCTGTACTTCTGGTTCCACGACCGCGCCTCCGCCCGGTTCCTGGTCGAGATCGCGGTCGCCGTCCGCGGGACGGCGGAGCGGGCCGCCGAGGCGCCTCCGTTCATGCCTTTCTTCGAGCCGATCAGCCCGTTGCGGTTCCCGTTCAACGGCATCGACCTCCTGTTCGAGACCTCCAGGATCGGCATGCCCGTGCCCGTAGGTCCGATGGCCCAGATGGGGCTCTCGGCACCGGCAACCCGCGCCGGGACGATGGCGCAGGAGAACGCCGAGGTACTCGCCGGCATCTGCATCACCCAGCTTGTTGAACCGGGCCTCCCGGTCTGCCACAGCGGCATCTGCCACGCCTTCGACATGGCCACGACGCAGATGATCTTCAGCGGCCCCGAACAGGCTGTCTTCGGCGTCGCGATGACGCAGATGGGCAAGTCCTACGGCCTCCCCGTCTACATCAACGTCGGGCTGACGGACTCGAAGCGACCGGACGCGCAGGCGGGGCTCGAGGCCGGCGTCACGCTCGCGCTCGGCGCCGCGGCCGGCGCCGACATCTTCGGCCACTTCGGGATCTCGGGCGTGGACCAGGCCAGCTCCCTCGACTTGCTCACGTTCCAGAACGAGGTGATCTCGTACGTGGAAGGCACGCTTCGCGACCTCGACGTCTCGGACGACGCGCTGGGATTGGATGCGCTCACGGAGGCAGGGCCCGGGGGATCGTTCATCGACACGGACCACACGGCCGAGCATTTCCGGAAGGAGACCTGGTTCCCGGGACTCCTCGACCGCCGGTTCTACGAGGCGTGGCAGGAGTCCGGCGCCTCCTCGACCGAGGAGCGGTGCCGGGCGCGCACGCGCGAGATCCTGGACCAGCACGTCCCCAAGCCGGTCCCCGCGGACCTCGACCGCGAACTCACCCGGATCGTGGCCGCCGCGAAGAAGGAACTGGGCGGGTAGCGCGTCCCGCTACAGACCGAGCAGGTCGGCCGCTTGGCGGGGCGTGAGGAGCCGGATGCCCCGGAAGGTCCCCAGCGGCAGGAGGTGGCTCCGGTCGCCCGTGACCACCAGGTCGGCCCGCCCGTCGACCGCGCACTCGAGGACCCGGTTGTCCCCCGCGCATCCCTTGACGGCCGCGAGCTTCGTCCGGGGATCCACGAGCAGGCTCCATGCCAGGACGGCTTTCAGTCGCGCGTAGGCCGCCGGACCGGGCATCCCGAGCTTCTCCCGCAGGACCTCGTCGATCTCGCCGA
>Ga0315294_10006401_pt1 | contig 12921 bp, 6 predicted proteins | sample YL17G13_40_MG_FD_203626 | JGI IMG/M metagenome (GOLD analysis project Ga0315294, IMG submission 203626) | Sediment microbial communities from Yellowstone Lake, YNP, Wyoming, USA - YL17G13_40 | ecosystem: Environmental > Aquatic > Freshwater > Lake > Sediment | place: USA: Wyoming | collected... | reverse complement strand
TCTCGTTCGATTCAAGGCCTATGATGAAGGAACCTCGAAGGAACGTCTTCGTGTCGTTCAGTTCTTCATCGGTGACCTCTTGGCCGCGCACTTTCTCTATTTCCGCGAGTATGCCGTTCTTCGCGACTTCATACTGGTCCGGTCTCGTCCCGATGTAGGTCCCCATGAACGCGTCTCGCGAGTAGTTCGCGAAGAAGGACCCCACCTGGTAGCCCAGCCCTTGCTTGTCGCGCAGCTCCGTGAAGAGCCTTGAGTGCATGGATCCACCCAGGATTGAATCCAGGACGCGCGCAGGGAAGTAGTCATTCTGGGAAATGCCAGGCGCGGGGAAGGCTATGACGAGCCACGCAGAGGCGCTCTTCTTGTGCCTGAGCTGCTGTCGCGATTCCACCAGCGAAAAGGCCGGCAGACCCGCAACCAGCTTAGTCTCGCCTCCCTTGAGACCTTTGAACCTCTTCTCCACCTCTTTCACGAACTTCTTCGCGTTCAGGTTTCCCACGGCGCACACCACCATGTTCTGAGGCACGTAGAAACGCTTGTAGGCCTCCTGAACCTGTGCGCGCGTGAAGCCGCCCACCGTCTCTTCGTAGCCGTCAGCCGGCTTGTGGAAGGGATGCTCCCCATAGAGGACCTCCTGTGCCAGGTCGATGGTGCTGCCGAGGAGCTGGTCCCTTCTCTGCTTGATGTTCTGAAGAATGAGTGACCTCTCCTTCTCGACCTCCGCCTCGGGGAAGCTCGGGTTCGAGACCACGTCAAAAAAGACTTCCTGCGCCTTGAAAAGGGCCTCCTTCGTGCACGTAAAGCTTACGAAGCCGACTTCCTTTGTGGAGCCGGAATTGATCCTGCCGCCCACGGATTCGATTTCGTTCGCGATCTGCTCTGCCGTCCTGGTGCTGGTGCCCTTGAGCAGCGACTGCTGGAGCAGCTTCGATATCCCGGCCTCGGCGTCGCTCTCGAACTTGGCGCCCATGCCGAGTATGAGCTGGACCGAGACTATCTCGTTGGCCGCGGACTCTTTCACCAGAACTGTGAGTCCGTTGCCGAGCACCGTCTTCTGCACGCCGGTCGAAGGCTTGGCCTGGGAGGCGGCAGGCGCAGAGCTCGCCATAATGGCGATCGAGGCAAGGACCACGACCGCAATCAAGACCAGGGTTCCTCTTGAGCTCATGTTCGTGCGAGACATCTCATTCCTCCGGTTTCTGCTTGGGGAGAATCATAGCTACGGCGCAGTGCTTGCCCGCGGTGTACTTTTCGACCACTTCTCTCACCTGGGCAGCCGTGACGGAATCCACCCGCTTCTGGTACTCCAGAGTCACATCAAGCGTCCCGCTGACGTAGGCCAATCCTATGGCCGTCGCCCTGCCGTCCGTTGTCTCCGTGGAGAATGCGAACGAGGTCTTCAGAAGCGCCTTGGCCTTACTGAGTTCCTCGGCCGTGGGACCGCTCTTGGCCAGTCTCGCGACCTCCTCTACGATCGCCGCCTTCACCGAGTCTTCCTTGCCCGGGTCGAAGGAAGCGTCCACTCCGAGCGCTCCGGCCTGCCTCAGGTCCCAGGACCAGGCCGACACGGAGTTGGCCAGCTTCTTCTGCTCGATGAGACTCTGATAAAGCATCGAGCTCCTGCCGTCTCCCAGGATCGTGGCGGCCACTTCCAGCGCCAGAGACTCTGCCTTGTTCCTGCGGCCCTCGGTCAGGTATCCAAGCATGATGTAGCCCCGGTTCACTTCCTTGTACTCGGTCCCCGCGCTTTCGGCCGTGGGCTCGGCCACTCGGAACTCAGCCAGCGCCGGCTTCCCACGCGGGATGTTCTCGAAGTACTTGGCTATCGCCTCGGCGATGTCTTTCGTGTTCACGTCGCCCGTGACGACGACTGCCACGTTATCGGAGGTGTATTTCTCGCGGAGGTAGTTCTTGAACGCTGTCTGGTCGACTCTGTCGAGGGTCTCGAACGTGCCGAGCACCGGCATTTCGTATGGAGTGCCCACTCCAAACGCCTTCTGGAAGACCACGAACACCTTGCTTGCTGGAGCGTCTTCCTTCCTCCGGATCTCGGCTTTGATAACGTCCCTCTCCCTGGTGACCTCCTCCGGCTCGAAGCTCGAGTTCACGAGCGCATCTGAGAGCACGTCCACCGCCACCAGGTAGTTTTCACTGGGCACGGTGACGTAGTAGTGTGTGTATTCCACTGAGGTGCCCGCGTTGTTTATTCCACCCAACCCCTTGATGATCTTGTCCATCTCACCGCGCGGGTGCCTCTCGGTGCCCTTGAAGAACATGTGCTCGAAGAAATGCGAGATGCCGTTGAGACTGTCAACTTCGCAGGCCGCTCCGGTGCCGCACCAGGCATCCACGGTCACGATGGGCGCGAAATGGGACTCTTTTATGAGCGCCACGAGCCCGTTCGAATAGGTGACTTTCGTGAGCGGCGTGATTGTGCCGCTCGCTCCCTTTCCCAGCGTCTCGACCTTGTACGTGAGAGCAGCATTTGCGCTTCCCTGAGCAATCAGACTCAAACACGAGAAGCTGACGAGCAGCGCAAGCGCGGGAGGGCACCACCTGGGTGACCTTCCTGATTTGAAGATCTTTCTCTGTCCGAACAAGACCAGATCACCTCCTATGAGTGTTGAAGAAAATCACGCAACCCCTTTACTTGCATTGAGATTACGGGGCGAGAAACGCCCTGTCAAGCACAAAGGCCCGGCTGGCACGAAGCTAAAGGCATGGTTCAGGCCTGCCGATTACTAACTCGGATGGTCCTTTGTGGAATCTCCTCTGGAAGGAGGGATTCTCTTGTCCGAGCAGAACTGCGCAAAACACCTGTCGACAATCGCACTCGCGCTTGTCCTTGTCGCGATTCCGATCGCGGGCTTCTCGTCTGTCTGTGTCCTGCAACCCTTTCCCAGCCTTCTTTCACTCAGCACAGTAAACATCCAGCAGCCCGGTCTCAACGTGGCCTCAGGCCAGAGTGTAATGATGGCGGGCTCCCCCCTCACCAACGTCCAGAGATGGTACGTCAGTTTCCTGACCCAGCAGCAGGTAATCACCTACCAGGTTGACGAGCTGAGGGAGCGACTGCGAGAGAACCTCATCGGTCCGGAGGAATTTCTCGAAAGGCTGGACGTATTGCTGCAGAAGGCGGACAGACTCTATGCGCAGTGGAAAAGAGTCAGCTTGAAGAACGGTCTGCGGGATTCCCCTGGGGAGACCAAGACTGGCGGGCCTGGCAAAGATGTCCCCATCCCTGCCGCTGAAGCAGCGACTCCTGCATCCGAGAGCAGCGCCGCCAGCACCCAAAGAAATGACGTGGCTGTGGGCAAATGCCTCAACTACCTGAGACTCTCAATTGTCAACTTCTTCCTGGGCTACGCAGACTCCAATGGAAGACAGATCGACGACGCCGAGAGGCAGGTGAGTCTCTCCGGAGTCTGGCGCTCGAGGTCCCTGTCGTTCATAAAGGCGCTGGAGCCCGCGCCCGACCGCCCGGCGTCCTGAGGCCTATTCCGGCAATGCCCACAGGAACTCACGGTTCCGAGGTCTCTTCCTCAACCGCACACGCCTCGCAGCGACCTGAAAAACCTTGTCCTCGTTCCTGACAATGAAGTCCTCTCCCTGCTTGCGCAGATAGGAACCGAACGTGCTGATCACTAGCTGCACGTGGCCTCCTCATGGCCAGTCTGCTCAGGGCCGGGGCTCTCCATAAGCCATACTGGCCACAGATCCCGTTATCAAATACCGGAATTGTGCTAATCTCGCGTGGCCAGGCGAGAATCGCTCTATGGGTCCATCTCCACCCTGTTCGGGGTCCCCTTATGTACTCCCTACGCCTCCCGTTCCCTGTCCAACACCAGCTCCTTCCACAGTCAACCGAAGTCATAGAAAATCCGCCCGGCCTGGGCGGCTCGCGCCTCCATGCTCTCCATGTCCTTGAGCAGATTGATGACCCTGGGACGATAGGTCTTGAGAGCTACCGCGTGGCGCGGTGTCTTCAGGTCCAGGGCGGGAATGCCCTCGTCCAACCATTTATGATAGTGCGCGTCGAGGAATTGCTTCGCGAGCTTCGCTTCGAGCTCAGGCGGAAGCCCGGAGCGACGCGGCGTTCGGCGCTTCGGCGCGGACTCGAGGGCCTCCTCCACAGTCTTGTGTTCGCTGGTGCGGTACTTAATTGTCTCCCCCGCGACTGCCTCCAGGAGACTGCGCCCGCGCCGGCCTCGCTCCCTCGAGAATGTCTCCAGGACCAGCGAGTCCCCCTTAACGGCCAATGTGCCCAAGCTCCGAAAGCCTTCCGGGAGTTCTTCCCTCCAGGAATACCTTGCTCGCCCCGTCTTCTCAAACTCAGGGCGCTCTTTCAGTGCAGCTTTCAGTCTGTCCGCATCCAGCACTTGAAAGACGACCTTCGTGAATGTCATGTCGTCCCCTTCAACTGTGACAAGCTGCGGCAGCGGCCGGAACACCACCCGGTCCAACCACCAGTGTTGAAACAGAATGCTGAACCGCTTGAAGAATGCGACATCGTCCAGACCGGGACATCTCCTTCGAAATCTCTCGTGTTCCTTTCGCAGATCTCTCAACAGAGGCTCCTTCGCCCGCTGCGGAAAGCAATAGACACCCGCGTCAATCACCCACTCCTCGGCCCCAACGTCCATCAACCGAGTGACCATAAGATCCCATTGAACAAAGCTGTGAGTTGCCGCCCGTTCCTGAACGCGATATGAATCGCCGGTCCACAGGTCTCTCAGACTGAATCCACGGTCTCTCTCGACCTGCTGAACTTCATAGAGCCGGTAGTGGGTCTGAGCGGCCTTCTCAAGATAGACGCGCTCACCCGGACCCAGACGATCTCCTTCTCGACGAAGGAAGAAGTCCGCGACTGTCCTCCCGTCTTCCACGTCCATGTCAAAGAGATACCAGTTGTTGAAATTCACCTCCATCTGCGGCAGCTCAAAGACCATCCGGATGTCTTCCTCTGAGCGGTCGGCCAGACGGTCGCCCCAGAAAAGTCGCATACCGATCTCACGATCCAGCTCGAATTCCGGGCCATACGCAAAGAACATGAGTTTCTCCAGGCACGAGACACGCTCGGATGGGGTGAACGAACCGGGCGGTGCGTATGCCTCACGCCCTCGCATCGTGTCCCTGTCAAGGCAACACTTCTTGTACTTCCTGCCGCTGCCGCACGGGCACGGCTCATTGCGATCCGTCTGACTCTTCACCCACTGTGAACGCTGATTTGCCTGTCTGTGTTCTCGAGGGTTTCCTGGCATATACACCCCCGACATGGGTCTGTCGAAGAATTGGGAAGCTTGAAGAAGCGGGCATCACCACCGTCGGGTCCACGCTTGTAGAGACCGAGCGGCGGTGACGCCGCGCTCACACTTGGAATTGGTGGAGCTGACGGGGATCGAACCCGTGACCCCTTGACTGCCAGTCAAGTACTCTCCCAACTGAGCTACAGCCCCACTCGTCCGTCTCTGCCGCGACTGGCGGAGGGGCCTGTGCCCCGGACCACCGGCAGCAGAGAGTTCTCTTATTCAGTTTTCGGCACGGCACATATTCTACATTCGCAGCGTGGCCCCGTCAATGACTTCTCGGGTGGGACGGTCACCGCAATCTCGCGTGCATTACCGCAATCTCGCCTTGACTCGGCCGCCGGGCGGGGATATTCTTGTTCGGCTTAGTGATGGGTCACTCAAGATGCAGCGAAAGATCTGCTTTGACAGCTCTACGGACGACGGTCGGTCAACTGGGCTGGCGGTTGCGCAAGCCCGCCACCATGCGGGGGCCGGCCTTTTCCTCAATCCTTCTGGAAAGGAGAACTCTCATGTTTCGCTCTCCGCGCAATTCCTCGGTCGGTTCGTGTCGCACGTGGGTCCTGGCGGGAACCCTGGTCATTTTGGCCCTGGCGACCCCGGCCTCTCCCCTTCTCGCCCGGACATTCAAGGACATGGAAAAGGACGTGGTGGAAAAGGTGCTCCCAAACGGGGTGAAGGTGCTCATTCTCCCGCGACACGCGGCGCCGGTCATCTCTATGGCGACTCACGCGGACGTGGGCTCCGTGGACGAGATAACAGGCACGACGGGCCTCGCGCACATATTCGAACACATGGCGTTCAAGGGCACGACGACCGTTGGCACCAAGGACTACGACAAAGAAAAGGAAGCGTTGAAGAAGGTGGACGAAGCCTTCCATGCCCTCAAGGCAGAAAAAAACAAGGGACCCCTCGGTTCGCCTGACAGACTGAGTGAATTGGAGCAGGCCTTCGCTAAGGCCCAGGAAGAGGCGGGCCAGTACGTCATCCCGAACCAGCTCGGCGAGATGGTCGAGAGGGAGGGAGGCGTGGGTCTCAACGCGTTCACCGGATTCGACCAGACCGTTTACCACTACTCCCTGCCGTCCAACAAGCTCGAGCTCTGGGCGGCGCTCGAAGCCGACAGATTCGTGAACCCTGTCCTGAGAGAGTTCTACAAAGAGGTCTCGGTGATAAGGGAAGAGAGACGCATGGGTCTCGAGAGCTCGCCCACCGGAAAGTTGTTCGAGGAAATCGTGGCCGCGGCTTACAAGGCACATCCTTACCACGTCTTCGTGATCGGTCACATGTCAGACCTCGAGTCCATCACTCGGGAAGAGGCAGAGGCGTGGTTCGGCAAGTACTACAGCGCCAGCAACCTCACAGCGTGCATCGTCGGTGACGTCGACCCCAAGAAGGCCATGCCCATACTCGAGAAGCATCTGTCCAAGATACCGGCAGGAGAAAAGCCCACTCCCGTCGAGACGGTTGAACCACCTCAAAGGGGGCTCAAGAGAGTGTACGTCGAGGACGAGTCCCAGCCAGTGCTGGGAATGGTGTTCCACCGCCCGAGCGCGAAGGACGTCGACAACGCCATTTTTAGAGTGATCACTACCCTGCTCGGCGAGGGCAGGACGTCGCGGCTCTATGAACGGCTCGTGAAAGAGGACAAGCTCGCGATGATGATCTTCTGCGAGTCCTTCGGAGAGAAGTATCCCGGGCTGTTCACCATAGGCGCATTCCCGAACCAGGGCAAGACCACGGCCGAGAACGAGACAGCGATTTTCGAGGAGCTCGAGCGCCTCAAAAAGGAACCTGTGCCTGCCGAAGAGCTCGCGGCCGTCAAGGTGAAGGAAAGAGCGAAGTTCATAAACTCTCTGGACAGCAATGAGGGTCTGGCGATCGGCCTCGCCGATTTCGAGAACATCACCGGCTCCTGGAGGAACATGTTCACGAAGCTCGACCTCATAGACAAGGTCACTGCCGAGGACATACAGAGGGTCGCGAAGCAGTATCTGACCAAGACAAATTGCACGATTGCTGAGATCGTGAAGCCCGAAAGCAAGTAGACGCGGAATTCACAACGGGGCGCCGGACGAGACCCCGGCACACGGCATTCAATTCCTCTTTCTCGAAAGGAGCAGATCATGACGCGCAGGACAACGTTGATGGCGGGGATCACCTTCGCGATCTTCGCCTCGCTCGCAATCGGAGCGGCCTTCGCCATCGCCGCCGACGTGAGTGACATAAAGTACCCGAAGTTGAACGAAATCCAGATGCCCAAGGTCGAGAAGGTCACGCTCAAGAACGGCATGGTCCTCATGCTCGTCGAGGACCACGAGCTTCCGCTCGTCAAGATGCGGGCGCTCGTCAGGGCAGGGACCATATACGAGCCCAAGGACCGCCGGGGCCTTTCGGAGCTCATGGGCGAGGCATGGCGCACGGGCGGGACGACGTCCAAATCCGGCGACGAGATCGACGAGACGCTCGAGGCAATGGGTTCCTCCGTGGAGGGTTCTGTCGGCGCTACCGCCGCCAACCTCACTGCCAATTCCCTCGTGGAAAACTTTGACAAGACCCTGGCAGTCTTTGTAGACGTCTTGGAGCACCCGGCTTTCAGCGAGGACAAGATCGAGCTGGCCAAGACGCACATGAGGAGCTCCATTGCGAGGCGCAACGACGAGCCCATGGGAATTCTGATGCGGGAGTACCCGAAGCTGGTCTACGGGTCGGACTCGCCATACGCGCGGCAGTGCGAGTACGCGGACGTGGACAGACTGTCCCGCAACGACCTTCTGGGTTTCCACGGCAGATACTTCCATCCGAACGCAGTGATACTCGGAGTGTACGGGGACTTCAAGACGGCCGAGATGAGAAAGAAGCTGGAGAACGCGTTCGCCGGCTGGGCCGCCGCGAAGATCGAGTATCCGGTGGTCGCCGAAGTGGACATGACGCTGGTGCCCTCGGTCAATTACATAGAGAAGACCGACATCAACCAGTGCTTCATTCTGCTGGGCCACATGGGCATGCGCCTCGATGACCCGGACTATCCAAGTTTCTACGTGATGAGCGACATACTCGGCGGCGGCTGGACCTCGAGAATATTCAAGAAGGTGCGGACCGAGAAGGGCCTGGCCTACGCGGCGGGCGGAGGGCTGATGGTCGAGTTCGACCATCCTGGCCCGCTCTACACGTTCTCTTCGACCAAATTCGCCTCTGCCCATGAGGTCATCACCACCATGCTGGACGAGATCAGGAACATCACAGAGACAGAGGTGACGGACAAGGAACTGGAATTGTCCAAGAACGCGTACCTCAATTCGTTCGCCTTCCAGTTCGACTCCATCGGCAAGATACTGGAACGTCTGATGATCTACCACTACTACGGATACCCCGAGGACTTCCTGCAGAAGACGCGGGCGGCAATCGAGAAGGTCACAAAAGAAGATGTCCTCGGAGTCGCCAAGAAGAGACTTCATCCTGACAAGATGATCATCCTGGCCGTGGGAGACGCCGGCAAGTTCGACAAGCCCCTCTCGACCCTGGGTACGGTGAACACGATCGACATAACGATTCCTGAGCCCAAGGAGGCCTTGCCGGAGGCCACGCAGGCGTCAGCAGACAAGGCGAAGGAGATCGTCAGCAAGACAGTGGCCGCTGCCGGCGGAGCCGAGAAGATTCTCGCAGTAAAGAACGTCACAAATTCTTTCAAGGCCACGGTGAGCACGCCGGGCGGCGACATGGCGCTCGATGCGAAGATAGTGCTGGCGTACCCCGACAGACTGCGTCTGGACATAATGACGCCCATGGGCGCCATGGCCCAGGTCCTCAACAGGGACAAGGCCTGGATGTCCAGCCCGGAAGGAGTGATAGACTTAAAAGGCAGCCAGGCGGACGAGCTCAAGAAGCAGGTTCAGTTCGACCAGTTGAGTCTGCTCAAGGCACTGGCTGGCGGGACCGCGGGAACTCAGTACCTCGGGGAAGTCCAGCTCGACGGCAAAAAGGTGTTCGACGTGCTGGTCACCCTGGGCGAGGACGCCGTCGTCCACATCTACGTGGACCCGAGCGACCACATGATAGTCGCAAACATGAGGAAGGTGTTCCCCATGGAGGGACCGACCGACGTCACAGAGGTCTTCTCAGATTTCAGAGACGTCGACGGCGTCAGGATGAGCTTCGCCTCGGTGCAACGGACCCCCACCAAGACGATATCGTCAACGAAGGTGACCGAGATCAAGATAAACCCGCCGCTGGACCCGGGCGTGTTTGAGAAGCCGAAGAAGTAGCGACGTCGTTGCACATCCGCGGCCGCCGGTTTGCGTCGCGGGGTAGAAGAGCCAATGTCGAAGCGCAGCGGCAAGACTCATCACAGAAAGCGACACGAACGCGGGGCGAAGAGGCCCGGCGAGGGTAGGCGGCCGGCCACTTTCTCCGCGCACCATCCGGGAGCGACACGAATTCTGTTCGACGTGGCGTGTGTCGCGGCGCTGGCTCTCGCAGTGCTGCTGGTCTACCACAGGGTTTTCCGATACTTCTTTGCACAGGACGACTTCACGAGTCTTTGGATCGCCAGGCAAGGACCTGCCACGTTCTGGAGGGTCCTCTCGAGTTTCGTCTACTTTCGGGTGGGTCACCTTCTCTTCGGTCTCAATCCGGTGGCCTTCCACACGGTGTCGCTCACCCTGCACGCCGCCTGCGGGCTGCTCGTCTTCCTGGTGGCAAGGGCCCTGTCTCTCGGAAGAACGACCTCTCTTCTATGCGCTTGTCTTTTCGTTGCGCACCCCGCGCTCTACGCTTCCGTCTGCGCCATTTCCTCGACAGGGGAGATCTTGAGCTGCGTGTTCGTGCTTGCTGCGGCGTTGTACTTGCTGAGAGCCCAGAGGCCGGAGCGGCCCGGCGGGTTGCTGCTGCTGGCAACGCTCTTCGCGGCGTCTCTCCTTTCAAAGGAGACGGCGATATTCTTCCCTATCCTCGTCTTCTTCATCTACTGGCAGCGCAGGTTGAGTCTGAAAAGGGCCCTCGCTCCGTTCTCAGTACTTGCGGCAGTGGCAGTGGCCTACGCATATCTCTTCTACAGGGCGAACATGTTCGGCATCAGAGAGGCTCCCGCAGCCGGAGAGCCGTACGCGGTGACCCTGGGACCGGCCCTCGTCACAAGCGTGCAGACTTATTTCAAGTGGTCTCTCAACTTCCTCGAGGCGCTAAAGCGGCATCCCATGAACGTGCTCGACGAGAAGGCCTCAGTCTGGCTCGTGGCCGGCGCGGCTCTGTTCGCCGTGATGCTCTTGAGCCGCAGGGATAGAAGAAAGAGCGTCTACTGCATCCTGTGGTTCCTCATCACGCTTCTTCCAGTGATACCGCTCACGAGCCATCCGTATCACTACTACCTGTACATGCCGCTCGCGGGACTCTGTCCTGCAGTCGGGCTTCTGATCTCCGGCAGGCTAAGGAAGACAACTCTCGAGGCTCCGATCTCGGCGGCCCTGCTCGTGCTCTTCGTGTTCAACTCCTACATCCTTGTATCAAGAATCGAGAGGGCGACGGTCGTGGACAGCGCCAGGAGAAAGGACCCCGTGTTCGACAGGGCAATCGTGGCGGGTAACCTGATAACCGACCTCAGGGCAGTCGGACTGCCGGAGCAGTCGCGGCTACTTCTCGTAAGCCCGCTAAAAGCCATAATGGAGGGAAGAGTCGCGGAGCATCCCTACCTCGTCATGGGCGGGAGCTACTGGGACACGAACCTGCGCACCGCGATCGCGGAAGGCATAGGAGTCCGTTTGTTCTTTCCACAAGTGGACACCGTGGCCTTCGCCCAGGAGATGACCCCGCAGTTCGAGGGCTTCACTGCAGTGGGCTACACGTGGGACGGGCACGTAAGAACAGCGGGGCAAGTGCCTGCGGCCTCCTTGCCCCTGCCGAACCAGTAGCAGCACGCAGACCGGCCGGCGGTTCGGAAACGAATCGATGACCCGAACGTCCGGCGGCCTGCTCCACAAGACTCCTAGCTTTCCCTCTTTCTCCAGGCCGCGTAGCTAATGCCGGCGACGGCAAGAGCGAAAACCGCGAGAGAAAGCGCAGTGCTCTCGATCAGCGTCTTCGGCAGCTTCAGGCCCGCCACGATCAGCACGGCGATCATTATCCCAGTTATGGCCTCGCCGGCGATGAGGCCTGACCCGAACAGTGTCCCGCTCTGATAAGCGCCGTTCACCCGGGACTCACCGTGCTTTCTCAGGGCACGGCCCACGAGAAAGTTTGCGAGACCACCCACTAGAATCGTCGTGGAGAGGCTGAAGGGCAGGTAAACACCCACGGCCACGGGCATCACGTGCACCCTGAACGACGAGTTCGCCCGCCTGAGGAATGCGTCTACTATCAGAAGCCCCAGCCCAATCCCAACGCCGATGAAGACCATCGTCCACGGCATGGAACCGCCTCCGAACATCGCCTTCGCAATGCTGGCGAAGAGGGTCGCCTGGGGAGCACGCAGCGCCTCGACGCCCTCCCTTGCAGGTGCGCCAATCCCGTACGCCTTGTGAAGCACAGTCAAGATCGGCGCCATCATGAACGCGGGAATGACCACACCCACTATCTCCCCTATCTGCTGTCTTCGAGGCGTCGCGCCCACGAGGTAGCCCGTTTTGAGGTCCTGTGAGATGTCTCCCGCGCTGCAAACCGCACAGCACACCACCCCGGCCACGCCAAGAGAAGCCACGATTCCGTTCGTTCCCCGTATTCCAAGAAGAAGCAGAAGTCCCGACGCAAAGAGCACCGTGCAGATCGTCATGCCCGAGACGGGGTTGTTGGAGCTTCCCACGAGCCCAACGATGTAGCTGGAGACTGCCACAAAGAAGAACCCGGCCACCACCATGATGAGGCCTGCGATGATCGCGTCGCCAGCGCTGCCGGTGAGGTATCCGTAAAGAAAGAACGTGGGAATGATCGCCGCAAGACCGGCAATGATGAGCGGCTTTGCAGTGAGGTCCTGGTCAGTCCGCGGCCTCTCGTGTGCGTCGCCCGCGGCGCTGAAGCCCAGTACGGTGTTCCGAATTCCGTGAACGATGCCCTCCCTCACTTTCACTATCGAGGCAATGCCCCCAACGACCATAGCCCCGATACCCATGTATCTTATTTGACTGCCCCACAATCCGTTCAGCGCATCAACCAGTCCGTCGGGAGCGATGACCCCTCTTGTGGCTCCAAGAATCGGAATCCCGATGACCCAGGAGATCGCGCCGCCCATGAAAACCAAGGTTGCGATGTTGGGACCCACAATGTAGCCCACGCCGAGAAGTGCAGGAGACATGTCTGCCCCGAAATAGAACGGCGCTCGCCCCATCATCCACGCAGTCTCCGCGGTTCCCTTGATGGCTGCGTACGCAGACACGAAGAACTTGAACACGGCGCTGAAGCCCAGGGCCGAGAACACGTACCAGATACCCGAACCCTTTGTCTCGCCAGCTTCCAGGACTTCCGCGCACGCCACGCCTTCCGGAAAAGTCAGTTCACGGCTCTCGACGATGAGAGGTCTCCTCAGGGGAATCATGAAAACGATGCCCAGCACTCCTCCGAACATCGCAATCAGCGTTACAGGCCAGTACTTGAAGCCTGTCCATGCCCCTGCGATCACGAGAGCCGG
>Ga0315294_10006400_pt1 | contig 12921 bp, 11 predicted proteins | sample YL17G13_40_MG_FD_203626 | JGI IMG/M metagenome (GOLD analysis project Ga0315294, IMG submission 203626) | Sediment microbial communities from Yellowstone Lake, YNP, Wyoming, USA - YL17G13_40 | ecosystem: Environmental > Aquatic > Freshwater > Lake > Sediment | place: USA: Wyoming | collected... | reverse complement strand
GCACCAGTGCTATCATGTAACACCGAACAGGAGTTATTCGATGTCGTCTCACCCTTCTGGATAAGACAGTTTCTGATGATGACACGACTACCGGTTATCCTCACCGCAGAACCACTGTCTGTAACATAGGTATTCTTGATTATCGTCCCCTGCCCTACAAACACCAATGACATGAGGTTCTTTGATAGTGTCAAGCCATACTGACCAAGAACTACCTGATCATACGTAGCAGCCTCAGCATAGATGATGTCACCATGATCAGTAGTTACCTTTGCTACTGCTGCACCCAATGTCTTTAGAGGTTTTTCCCAGCAGTCACCAGCGTTAACATCATTACCCCGAGCATCAGACACAAAGTAGGATGATCCTATGAAAGACAGATCAAAGCGCTGCTTCCCATACATCCGCCCCAAATAGTCATGCAATGTTTCTTGTGGCATAACACACCTCCTACACAGTGTCGGGAGCTATCGTCAGACCCTGTCTCCAATTATCAATCCAATGATTAGCATTGCTCAGATCCCTGAACGGATTGTTTGTCATAGCAGCAATCTTGAACCCTGCCTTGTTTCCACTTACAAGAGCACCACTTGATAGTGCTGACATTGTAATGGCGTATCCCAAAGTGTCTGAAGGCAATGAGAACAGATTGTCCACGATCATGTCCAACCCAGCAGGACCTGAAATGTTCATAGCTATTTCTGTTACCTTAAGGAACTTATTCCCGTGTCCCTGCTTACCTAGGATACCCCTCGTTGCATTTCCGTTGATGAAGATACCATGTTTAGTCAAGAAACCACCAAATCTACAGTCGTACACCTCAAGGAACGGTGCATCTTCAGTAGCAGCAACGTACACACCATATTGTCCTACTGTATCACCGGTGACCCCAAACCAAACATCATGGATGCATGTACTCCAAATACCTGCGACACTACCTACATGGACCCCCGCTCCAGCAGCATTTCCCCCAATCTCAAGATTTGCCAACTCAACTCGTCCTTTCGTTATATCAAATGCATGGGTGCCTGCATCATGAGAACTTATCGTAGGCCATTTGGAGTTGTCCATGCACTGGATACCAATGATATGCACCATTTCTGTATTGACAGTAATGGGGAATGATTCAACAGCTTGTGCATTAGCTCCGTAATTGATGACAAACACTACATCATCGCGCTTATCAACAGTCTTTGCCAATGCCGCTGCGAATGTTCGTAATGGTGTATACGGAGACAGACCATCATTGTTGTCATGTATAGGTCCTGTACTTCCACCATCCACAAAGAAGATCTTTCCTCGAGGCTTGGTTATCCAACTGTCAATCTGAGAACTGATCAATCTATCTGTTGCACCGATCATGTTATCCCTCCAGAGGCTCTCCTAGACGCTGTAGAAGACCGTTTACCTACCTACAGCCCCATATTCCATCAAGCCCCAGTTCTATACCGCATATTTCGCATGAGCCCGAGCATACAGCATGCCACGCTCATGAACCGTCAATCTCCGTGACCATGCCCTGAAGAGGACCATGTGTCCATCAAAGTAGTTCTCAAAGGCTGGCCCAGCATCAAAGTTCTGCCGCACTCCCAAGTACACACTATTAGCACCAGGAGCAGTAATATCAGTAGTTCCAGTCATAGTCCCTGTGATCTCCGTCCCGCCATTGATCTGCATTGAAGCTACCGCATCAGACTTTGCATACGAAGCTACCACATGCTTCCATGCAGCAGTCTGTACTGTAGGAGTTGATGATACTTCCTTTCCAGCACCCGTGTCATCCACACAAGGCCTGAACAGAATGTACCCGTTTGAATCGATCAGAATCTGAGGGAATGCTGCCACACCGGCAGTACCATCAACCTGACTTGCTACTAGTGTTTGCACTGTACCTAGTGTTGCATCACTGTAGAACAAAACCTCTAGGGTGATCGCATCGTTAGTACCCGCTACATCATCCCACACTGCGTCTGTACCAAGATTGACATAATCAGTATTTGCCAGAACGAAGTCAAGTGACATCGCCTTGTTGTAAGCTAGCGTTGCAGCCACCCAGTCAGGTGTCACCAATGTTCCAGACATCTTGTTTGGTGAAGCATCACGAATGTATCCACCCGCACCTTCATTCACCAGGAATTCGCACAGTAGTTTATTGCCCAGAATCGGATCGTTATACAAGCTTCTCATATTCAGCCTCCCTATTCATCGATGACAACGAACCAACCATAGGCTCGCGCCGTCCCTGAAGTCTGTGCTAGCGTCACTCTGACACCGTATGGGTTAGGATCAAGTCTTATGGATATGCTCTTGCTACCATTGGCTAGACCACCATCAATGTTAGCATATGGTTGATAGTCCTCTTGAACCCATGCACCTTCTGAAGCATATCTGTAATACAACCTGACGATGATCGCATCAGCAGCCACCATATTGTCAAGGTTGATCTTCAAGATCTGAGGCTTTGCTACACCGATCGGTACATGACTGAACAACTCATTCTCTGTACCAGTAACATCAACAGCAGTCAATGAACTCACGATGCTTCTAGAGAATGGGAATCCTACAACTTCATCGTACGTATCAGCCGCAACACGGACATAGTCTTTGATGTCTTCAAGTCGTTCAAAAATCGAACCATCAGCATTCGCTACAACCAATGCTGAATCAAAGACGTTGTTGGCATCATTTCTTCCAATCGCTACCAGTGACTCATGCATGATCAGAAGTTGATCACCAGCAGTGACCACGGCTGAGAATGCGTCAGTAACGAACGTATCTGTAGTAGAGTATCCAAGAATCCTCCTGACCTCATTTGCAGCAGCGCCAGCAGACACAATGACCTGCATGTAGAAGTTGCCAGTGAAGAAGTTGGTCCCATACCCTGCGAGGTCAGTTGAGTCAATAATGCTAGCATGAGGTACAGCCAATGTACATTTTCCTTGGATTGCTACCATACCTCGAGCAAGCATTGCCTTGAGCATCGCCTCAAGGCTTGCATTTGAAGTTAGTTTCGGTACAGGAGCTTCATTCCCATACCCCAAAGTATCTCGAAAATTCATTTTGATATCCTCCCCGTATGTTCATAGATACGATTAGCACACATCAATGCATCAGATTTGATTTCCTCTTCCCAGAACCTAAAAACTTCGTATCCCTGAGACTTAAGGATACTAGTTACATTAGCGTCATGTCCCCATATCCGTCTAGCTGTCTGCTTATGATGCATCAATGAATCCCCATGATACTTTCGTGGATCTGCATGCCAAAAAGTACCATCGCAGAAAATGCATACGTTAGGTTCGATGAAAATGTCTGGCAATCCGTAAAGATGCTTATGCGTCTCAAAGTCAAATCCTAAGTACTTCAACCCTAACTGAAGCATCCTTTCGATTGACGTATTGTAATAAGTCTGTTTCGTAGAATCTTTCATCCTACGATATGCTGCAACACTCATATTATGTTTAGCTTCTTCTGAATGATGTTTGCCATACAAATAATGTCTCACACCACTACGAGCAAAAACTGACTTACTTAATGCTTCTTCTGTAGGATGGATTCCTCTATGTGCTTCACTCATTCTTTGTCTTGACTCAACAGAATAGGTTTTCCCCTTATTCCAAGGAATCTTTCCTGACATCTTAAGTCTAGTTTCAGCAGTATGCTGTCTCCCCAAAAGTCTTAGTGCAATCTTCTGTCTAGTAACCTCTGAACAACTTGTTTTGACACCATGTCTATTATGTCCACTAACAAATTGTCTATTAGATTTTATGTTTGCCCCGCATCCACAGTTACACTTCACGTCTTCACCTAGAATCCTTGCCAAGCTACCTTGCGTGCAAAATATGACCCATCTCCTGAACCTGATGGCGGTACAGGAGCATCAGAATAGTTGACAGTAAATATAGGTCCTTCAGAAGGGAGCGTCTCACCATTCCTACCATACGAAAGAAGGAATGAATCGTTGTTTGATCTCCATGTAGGATCATGATTGTTAGGGTCAAGTTCATCAGCTACATCAAAACTAGCATTCCGTGTACCAATACAAGTGTTTCCTGTCTTGTTGATCAAGGCCAATCCAGCCGCATTCAATGTAAACGTAACCCATGCGGGAGAACCTCCCGAAGGCCAAGCTGCATACGTGACTAGGTTCGAAAGTTCAACAGTACCAAATTCCGCATAATCTGCAATCACTAGAACAGCTTCTGATGCAGGAGTGAATGCGTATAAGCATACATTCGGTGTACAAGGCAACCCATCATTCTTAGACCAACCATACACTTGCAGTGTTGCACTGTCTATGATCTTGTCATCTGGTATAGCTGATGTATTGAACACATAGCCTACACGACGGATCATTCGCCACTTTGCGGCTACTGTTGATGCCCACAACATGACATTGCTATACGAATGACCATCATCCTCAATGTCAGTACCTACTCCAACCACAAGATCATGAAACGTCTTTGTCGTAGACAGATCGTTGTGCGTCAGTTCTGCATCAATTGTCGAACCTACAATAAGTTGCCCCATGCTTATCCTGCTCCAGTGTAGACCATTGCGTACTGGTATTGCCCAAGTATTGCATAAGGTCCACCGGCACTGACCGTGACTGTAACCAACAGATTGTCACCAGCAAGATGATGTTCACCAAACATGTCCATCAATGAGAAGTATGTCCCGAAGTTTGATGAGTCAACCACAAACGTATCAATCTCAACTTCTGCACCATTGATGAGTTCAGTAAGATGAACAGTTATTGTGTTAGCCCCAGGAGTAGCAAACTTCAACCTCAATGAATTCAACATGTAAGAGAATCCTAACACAGACAGATCAAGGATTGTCGCTAGAGTAGTAGTGTTACCCGTAAGTGCCACTGCTGCTTGCTGTTCAAAGGCCTGAGGTTTGTATGCTGAGATCAATAGGAACGTATCTCCTGCATCAAGTTCCTCAGCGAATGGTTGAGACACCGTCACTGATGTGCCAACAATGTTCGAAATGACCCATCTAAACTGCCCTGCATTGTCTCCAGTGATACACAGTATTCCAGCATTCTTCCAGAATCCTGCTGCCTCAGGAAGTTCAGCTGCTGAAGTGATGATCGTCTTATTCAATGCTGTTGACAGGTCTTCAGTCAGAAGTCGTACACCATAGCCAAGTTGCTGTTGAATGTATTCCTCACGTTCAAGAACTGATCCATCGTCATCAGCTACCACTGTTGAACTGTCAAATGCATTATCTGCATCATTGCGCCCAACAGCGATCAATGATTCATGAATAACCAGAACCTTATCACCGACATCAAGTGCTGCTGTAAGTGCAGCGATTGTGAACACTCCAGTTGTTGACACATAGTCAGTCACCCTCTGGATTTCACCACGAGGTGCTGCACCATCTGTTGTGTACTGTACCTGAATGAACCAGTTGTTGTTGAAGTAGTCATCACCGAATCCTGACATCTCAAGTGATGTTGCTACTGTAGCTGCACCCAAGGCACTGATTGTAGCAGTGAACGCAAGTCCACCGCGCATCCTTGCCGCAACCTGTGTCTCATGAAGAACTAGAAGTTCATCACTAGCTTCCACGTTGGCAGTGAATGCCTCTGTGGTGAACACACCTGTTGCTGATACGTAGTCAGTAATCCTGCGGATCTCATGCTCAGGCGCTGTACCTACACCGGATGTATTCTTGACAACCTCGATGAAGTACTTGTCATTGAAGTAGTCATTACCAAATCCTGCCAGTTCCAGAGATGCCAATGATGTAGTGCTTCCAGCCATGCCTGCATCACAGATTCCTCTGTAGTCAATACCCCGTGATTGCCTGATGAACATGAAGTCTTCATGCAGAAGCACAAACTCATCGCTAACCTCAACAGCTGCGCTGAATGCATCGGTAGTAAACACACCAGTAGCTGACACATATGCTGTAACTCGTCTGATCTCTCCCTCAGGAGCATTACCTGCAGAGTTCGCATTCTTCAGAACCTGAATCCAGTACCTGTTCTTGAAGAAGTCAGTACCGAAACCAATCAGGTTTGAAAGTCCTGTAGTATCACCACACTCAACAGATGTAGCACCACCACCGGTTGCAGTACCTCTGAACACTGTACCAGTAGACAGTATTGCACCCTTTGCATACCTCTCAAGAGGACTTGTCAGTGACGCAACGAATGCAGGTTTGTCATCCTTTGTACCAATGACATCACCAAGCCAGAGGTTCTGTGTCTCATCCTTGTTTGGCGGTCCTCCAACCACGAAGTAGATAGAGAAGTCAGGTACTTCATACACTCTACCGGTTACAGCATCAGTAACCTTGACTCCAGTCAACCGCATCCGTGCTTGGTCACCAGGTTTCCATGTTGCTGTTGGGAAGTCATACAGAGCATAGATGTATCCTGCAACCTCACCATTGGTGATTGTCTCACCAGCCTGGTTTGTCCAGTCAGCGTCTGTACCTTCTCTGAAACGATCTACTAGAGTGGTACCAGGTGTAATCTCTGCCACTGTAGGAAGACCATCCTTGATGTCCATAAGACCAACACGGAAGATCTCGATTCCAACAGCAGTATTCTGATCAACCCTTGGATCAACCTGCTTGTCAAAGATCGGGATGACCGCAGGAATGTCATACATCTGCTCCAAGAACTTTGAATCAATGATGTACTTGTAGTTATCGAATGAAGCAACAATGACTCCTGCAGCATCTGCTGTTCCAGCGAACAAGAATGCACTTGACTGTTCACCGAATGCATCAGCAGTATCATCAACCTCATCAAGCAACACCCACTCGTAGTCAGGGAACTTTGTCAATGAATACCATGTTCTCCATGTTCTATCGTTACGCTCGATCATCAATGCTACTGCATTATCAGTAGTCTCGACAGGTACCTCAACATCACCACCACCAAGTTGAATCTTAGAAATGATGTGGTAATGAGTACCATCATTGAACCTGTACACCTCAACGTTGTTACCTAGTGCATAAACTGTGCCCTTGACGATAGCCAATCCTGCTGTTGAACCTGTACCAGGAGTAGTGAATGCAACGTCAAGATCAACAACCACCCTGAAGTACTTGCTCTTGATAGAGTACAGATTCTTTGCTGCGTAGTCACCGGCAGCCACACTCTGTGATACAACGATCTTTCCACCAGCAATGAGTGCAGACTGTGTTCCCGCAGCCCCTAGCTTGTATACACCCTCACCCCAATGAGAGTTAGGTAGTGCATGAGCATGTGCACCATCTTCACGATCAGTCTCGAAGAACGAATTCCCCTCGAACTCGATCATAGGTTCACGAGTCAAACGGGTGTAGAATACTGCAGTGTCAAGATCAGTCTGAATGACACGAGTCAATGTCGCTGTATTCACAACAAGGTAGTTGTTAACCAGGTTCGTAGAGAACTGAACCCGTGTCGGAGTAAGTAGTGCCAGTACCGTCAAGTACTCACTAGCCGGTGCTGAGTCATACAACCTAACCTGCCAACCTACCTGGTATTCATAGGCGTTAGGTACATCCACGTAGTTGTTACCGGCAGTAGCATTTCCTGTCAATGCATTTGAAGGATCTTCATCTGTCTTGACCAAGTACTCATCAGCTATTAGTGGTCCGACTCCCTTTGAAAAGGTGACCTTGATAAGATCTCCCTCTGTCCAGTTATCCTCACCAGGCTGATATGTCATGTACATACTACCAGCCAACTTCTGAAGTATGGTAGGTGCAACGATGTTTGTTGTCCCACCATGTCTTACCCGGTCAATCTGGTATACACCGACGATGATTTCAGTTGTAGTCGGAGGCGCAAAGTCACTCAGAAGTTCCAGAGCCCACACACCTTCATCGCCAACTTCCAGTTCATTTGGGCTGACCTTGTCATATTGATAGGTTCTACCTTCCAAGGCCTTAACATTCGCCCACAGACCATTGATCTTGGCATTGATTGACCCAATGTCTCCCATGTCAACAGGAGCCTCAGTTGAGAAACCAAGGATGTCCATAAGAGAGTACTCGTACAGGAACTCGATGTCATCGAAGTAGTATGTGATACCTGTTGTAAGACCTGAGAATCCAAACCTGTCAATAGCCTCAGGATCCCATGTTCCTACGATCGTTGGAGCAGGGAATGACTCAGTGTTGTCAGGATCAAGATCAACAACCCACTCAACATGCTTATCCTGTTCAACAGTGAATGCCCATGACTTCGAAATTGTTCCAGCCAGATTCTTGAACACAAGGTTCAAAGGTTGAGAACCTGTACTGCATGTAGCACGGAATTTGACGTAACGAATTCTGATACCATTATGTCCCGGGAATGGATATGCAAACTTCGCTCTATCAAGAGCCCTGTACACCGCACCTGCTCCAGCACCTACAACAACCTTGACTGACCCTTCACCGTTCAATGGTGCAGCGGTCTCTCGGGTTACAGTAGCATTTGCTAGATCAGCTCCAGCCCATGCAGCAGCCAATGTACCTGTCGTTGATGGAGACTCGGCGTTTTCAAATACTCTAAGAGCAACCTGATCACGGGTCAGTGATAATCCACCAGAATCCCACTCAGGCCAAAATAGTGTCTTCAAAGTCTCTTTCCATGACATAGTTATGCCTCCAAATCTATGGCGCCCTTACCCTTAACCATTCTACTTCTTTCGTCCTTCAATCATGCTGACAATCTTTCCTTCAGCAGCTTTCCATGATGGATTCTCCCTCGCCTTTTCCATATATCTTTCAACAATGGATATCCAGTCACCTTTCACGAATGCCTTCTGAGCAACCTCTGAAATATCCTCATCAGTCATCGTCATCTTTGCCCTGTTCGCTGAAGCATCCTTCGCTCGATCATTCAACAACTTTATCCTACCACCCTGTGATGTTGGAAGATCCTTCATAATGAAGTCCATTGCCTTACGCATTGTGCCAGGTTTCAGATCACAACCTTTCGCTACAGGCTTCTCCATAGGTGTCTTCCAAGGTTCCTTATTGATCCTCTTCAGATATTGGATTGTGTTGTCAGCCTTTGTTACTTCATCTGCCATTTTCGTACCCCACACCCAGCGCTAGACTCTCTAGAATGGGCCTTTGATTACCCAGACCCTAGATTCCTACCGCCATATGATCGAACTTCAAAATCTTGCATTTCAATGATTTGATATCCTTGAGTTCATGTTCCCAGATTCCTAATGTTGAGTACCCGAAACTCTTGAAGAGTTGAACTCTATCTTCGAATTCCTTCTGCTTAACTTCATCAGAAAAGTGATCAGGACAACCATGCCAATAGCATCCTAATAGTTCGATGATTTTCTTCTGACCATTTATGTTAACAAAGTCGGGGCACTTTGTACCAATAGTGAACTGACCATCGCCAACATACTTGTACTGAAGATTCAAGTCATCAACAACATTACGAAGAATTATCTCCTTCTTGTTAGGACTTGTGCGATGGCTAACTGCATACACCATCTTTTTCACATATTCAGGGTCTTTCCACAGGTTCTTCGACTGCATAGATTGTTGACTCCTTCTAGCATCGTTTTCTGCCCAGGCCTTCTTCAGTTTGATTGACTTGTTGGCTCTCATACCAAGATCACTAGCAGATTCTTTCATCAGTTGACGCGTTTTATGGCTATGTTTCTTTCCCTTGAAAGTTCCCTCTTTCCCATACCTAGGATGACCACTTCCTCGAAGACAATTCTTATGCATCAGATCCTTTGACTCCTTGGTATGCTGTTTTCCTTCCATAGGAGAAGGCTTACCAAACATACCATTGTTTGAACCTGAATTAGCAACTGATATCTTTCTACCAGATTCTGCTAACCTAGAATCTGTCTTCGCAGTCAATCCTTCATTCCAAGACTTTACACCCTTCTTGAAACAACCCTTAGGATGATGTCCCGATAGATATCTACCAGAACTAACGATCTCACCACAACCACAGCAACAATGCATTTACACTCCCCACACAAGTCCATATACGCGGGGCAACTCTCCTGCGTTAACGTTAACAAAGGAGATTCTCTTGTTCAAATATATGGGGTGATCTTCACCAAAGGATGTTCCGGCAGGTATAAACTCCCCTCTATCTTCAGGAAGAACACCAAGTCGATTTGCTACTTGGTCATAGTTTACATAGCAGTCACGAGTTGCATATAGACGGTAACTTCTAATCGATGACATCTTTCTCCAACGCCTAGAAGTTGAGGCGTGGGCAGTACCATCCCACCACATATACGCCCCCTGTTCACCGTCACAATAGTCAGTGCCATTGAAGTTCGATTCAGCCTGTGCACCATCAACATAGAACACCGTTGCATGCTTTGTTGCAGTCACAAACGCTACTCCCAATTGACATCCATTAGGAATCGATCTCTGGATCTTCTTCACTGCCGCTGATGCTAACGATGTAGTACCTACAACATTCTCTGTTTCTATCGATCTACCAGCATCACAAGCAAGTGTTCCAGATAATGATTCAACTACCAGGTACCCTGTACCTACTGTTCGAACAACCCCAGTGACACCAGTGACATCACCAGTAATTGTCTCATCCTCAACAAATGGTCCACCAGTAACAGCACCAATCCACAGAATGATCATTTCCTTGTTAGGCTGCATAACGAACGTTGAACGGTACCATCCTGCACCAGCAAATGTTGCAGTTGTACCTACACCAAATCGTATGTTCGACAGTCCTGCTACAGGAGTTGTCACAGCAATCAGTTCAACCCTAGCATCCTTACCACTAGCAGCATTGTCGCTGAAGTATGCAGATATGGAAAGAGGTTCTCCCATCGACCACTCACCCAAAGCCCACAATGCACCTTCACCACGAGCAGCATTAGGAGGGGTGATCTTCATTGACTTCAGTCCATACTTGTACACTACTGAAGCACGCGCTAGAACAGCAGAACGTAATGCTGTATACCCAGTAGGTGGGTTACCAGTTTCCATTGAAGGATTGGTGATCATGTTCACTGTAGGCAGTCCCGGTGCTACAGAAATCAGATCCTTCGCTGTCCCTGAAACACTCAATGTTGAATCAACCGGATATGCCTTAGTCAGAAGCCTGATCGACTCCCTTGTTGAAGGATCCTGTTCCCAGGAAATATAGTCTCGAGGATTCATCAAACTATTGAATGCCATATTGTGCCTCCGTTATTTGTCTGCCTTCTTCACTGTTGCAGGCTTATCAAATCTCCTAGGATTGAAGTTCTCCAACATTCTGTCATGTGCAGCTATCTTCTTTGCATGCCGCATAGCCGGAGCGATGCTTGTATGCAACAATGCCTTGTTCTTCCTACCAGGTTTAGATTCAGCAAGATTCGAAGCTACATTGAGCGCTGCACCAGCAGCTTGCCCTGCTGTCGCTCCAGCCGCACCAGCACCTGCTGCTCCACCCGCCGCTGCTCCGCCACCGGCACCTGCAGCACCAAGTAGAGGAAGGAACTTCTTCACGAATGACATAGACTTCTTGATTGTACCAGGTTCAACACTCTTTGGTTTCTTCACCCAAGGCATCTTATCATACGCTGAACCTGCAACCTTACCTTGATTCATAGTATCATCAAAGCCAGATTGCTCACGCCTACGAGCATCTCTCTGTGCAGGAGTTAATCTTCGAGGAAGTTCACTCATAAATTCACCTACAAACCAAATCCAAGTGACACTGTGATCAATGCCAACAGTTCCCCGGTTGTACACTTTTGTTGGAACGCCATTTCATTGAGTCGATACATACCTATCTTTGCATCAACAAACTTTGGTACATCTGAAGGCCTAAGATTTGGTATACCTCTCAACTCAACAAGTAGAGGCTCCATCGTTTTCAAGCATCTATGACCACGCTCAGTTATCGCCAATGGTGATTCTCTCTTGGTGAATGGTCCTTCATTATGAACTGCAATCTTCTGCCTTTCCAGTATTTCCAATGATTGTACTTGCCACACAAGATCCATCTTCGTCTTCAGATCTTGAACCGCAAGTGGAACTACCTTGAAACACTCATTCTCCTGGTTGAGCAAACTGTCGATCTTACCTTTCCATGAACCCAGGAATACGAACCATCCTAGAACAGAACCAATTCCTATGATTATGGCAACAATGCCACCAATGATTCCGACGATTTCTCCGACCATACTTCCACTCTCTTCAAACCCTCTGATGGGGCTACCCTGTTTGAGTAGCCCCACCAAATCTTCTCATTAGGCCACTCTAGCGCTGCTGAACCACCTTGACCCAGTCAACCACAAGTTTCTTAGACGCATTTTCTGATGCCAAGATTCCGATGTATGGCGTTAACCCGACGTCGTATGGGAATGTTGCTACATCCACTGCCGTAGGATATGCCATCTGAACTCCGTTGATGTAGGGGATCACTGAGGACACCCCATCAAAGAAGAACCCTGCAGTAATCCATGTATCTGCAACCAATGTAGCAATACCTGCCTTGATGACACCTTCTGCCGCCGTATTTCTAGCTCGAGCAAAGTCAAGAACTGAGCCTCCGGCACCTAGTACTCCAGACAATGTTCTGAAGTATAGGCCATCAACCACCACTGTACTTTCTGCACCAGTATCATCTGCGAACGGCTTGGTTGTAGTACCATCCAATAGTCCAAAACAGATACAGTCATAGGTGACTGCTGTCAACTTGAACTTCATGGCATACCACAACTTCTTTCCACTCGCCGCAGTAATCTTGAATGCACCCAATGGGGCATCAACATCTACAGCCTTAAGGTTGACATAGTCGTTCTTCGCTGAAATACCTGCATCAAGAACAACCACACCACCTAAGCCGTAGGTAGCCGAACTTCCAAGATTTGCAGTTGACGCTATACCAACCGAATCCATCTGCCATCGGTTAGTTATTGGCCCTCGATTCAACTCCATAAAGTCGTCAAACAATGAGTATGCACTCAATGC
>Ga0315294_10006399_pt1 | contig 12921 bp, 8 predicted proteins | sample YL17G13_40_MG_FD_203626 | JGI IMG/M metagenome (GOLD analysis project Ga0315294, IMG submission 203626) | Sediment microbial communities from Yellowstone Lake, YNP, Wyoming, USA - YL17G13_40 | ecosystem: Environmental > Aquatic > Freshwater > Lake > Sediment | place: USA: Wyoming | collected... | reverse complement strand
AGGCTATTTCTGCTTCCGGTATCTATTTCGAACATTTCCTCATGCTCGCCATCGACTACCGCTTTTACCTTTGGGAGATACCACCCCAGATCAAGCTTGAGCACTTCTCCCTCTCCGGTATAATTGAATTTGTCCGGCTCGTAAATAGTCAAAATCTGGTTGATATAATCTATTTCCACCACAAATCTCTGCAAGAAGTCATAACCTAAGATTCCATCAAAAGCTGTTCCTTCAAATTTGTTCAGAGGACTCAAGGAAATGCCAACCACGTCTTGATCAAATATCGCCAGATTCCCAATCTTAATGGAGTCCAACCTGAAAAAAGAAACGTCATCAGAAAAGCTCACTCTTCTTACCTTTTGTCTATCTACCTTTTTAATCTTAAGCTCAAAAGCTTTGGACAAATCTAAGTAGCTTGTTTGAGCACCAGTATCAAGCAGAAAATTCAGATAAAGGGAGTCGTTGACCTCTGCCTTCAAATAGATATGATTGCTCACTAGTTCAAAGGGAACTTTTATAAAACCAGTGCTGGATACAAACCTATAATCTTTGCCTCCACCATGCTCCCTCGGTATCGCTTCTGGCTTTTGAGGAAAACATAAGTTTGTACACATGAGAATAGACAAAAGAGCAGTAACCACGCAAAAGAAATAATCCTTCATTTTTCCTCTTTTTTCTATTGCGTCGGGCCCTTCTAACTTGACGCACACATTCTCAGGAGAAGCTCCCGACGGAAAAAAACATCCGTTCTATCCGTTGACCATTCCTGTTGCGTCAGGTCCTCCAGACCTGACGCACACACTGTCAGGAGAAGCTCCTAACTGAACAAAAACCTCTCCCCTTCTCCATTTTATGGAGAGGGGGATAGGGGGTGAGGTCATCCGTTGACCTTTTCAATCCCATATTCTTTCATCTTCAGGCGTAAGGTATTTCTGTGAATTCCTAAAATATCAGCGCTTTTGCCCAAATTCCAATCGGTCCTTTCCAAAGTATTCAAAATATGGTTTTTTTCCATATCTTTAAGGGACAAATTAGCTGAGGGGATTGTCTCTTCGGATTTGACCAGACCAAAGTATGGCAGATCACTTTTATCTATCACATCGGTTCTGGACAACACCACTCCCCTTTCGATCACGTTCTCTAACTCTCTTACATTGCCGGGCCAATCATAATCCAGGATTATATCCTTTACTTCTGTGGTTATGCCTTTTATGGACTTGCCGCATTTTTGATTTGCCTTTTTGATAAAATGATCGACCAAATGCAAAAGGTCTTCTTTTCTTTCTCTCAAAGGAGGAATAAATATGGAAATCACGTTAAGTCTATAATATAGATCTTCTCGGAACGTTCCATCATTTATCTTTTTTTCCAAGTCCTGATTAGTGGCAGAGATTATCCTTACATCCACCTTCAAAGTCTCTTTTCCGCCCAATCTTTCAAATTCCTGAAATTCTATGGCTCTTAAAATTTTCACTTGCGTCTCTGGGGGAATATCTCCAATCTCGTCTAAGAAGAGAGTCCCACCATCTGCCAATTCAAACCTTCCCTCTCTTCTTTTGATGGCACCGGTGAAGGCGCCTTTTTCATGTCCGAACAATTCGGATTCTAAAAGAGTCTCAGGTAAGGCGGCGCAGGATACTGGTATAAATCTTTGATCTGCTCTATCACTCAGGGCATGAATTGCTCTTGCCACCAATTCTTTTCCGGTTCCGCTTTCTCCTCTGATCAAAACTGTCGATTTCGATTTGGCAACTCTTGAGACCGTGCTTAAGACCTCCTGAATCGTTTTGCTCTCCCCTATTATTTTAACGTCCCTAAATTTTTCCTCTAGTTCCGTTCTTAAATATTTGTTTTCAGATAGAAGATGATAACGCTCTAAAGCTTTTTTGATATTTAACTTTAACTCATCTAAGTTAATTGGTTTATTTACATAATGATAAGCCCCCAACCTCATTGCCTCCACCGCGGATTCTACGGTTCCATAGGCAGTCATCATGATTACCTGAATTTCTGGATTCATCTCTTTCAATTTCGATAGTAGCTCGATTCCGTCCATCCCTGGCATCTTCAGGTCAATCAACGCAACTTCAAAATATTTGTCCTCGCACAGCTTGATCGCCTCAAAGCCGGATTCGGCTATGGCAACGCTGTAGCCTTCTTTTTCGAGAAATCCAGCTAACATATCTCTTTGCGATTTTTCGTCGTCAACTATCAAAATACGATATAGTGCCATTTGGGTTCCTCATATTCGGACAAGATTTTCTTATATATCATTTTTGATTCCCCCTCACCCTTCCCTCTCCCCCAAGGGAGAGGGTTTGCCTTTCATATCGGCAAGCTCACTATAAAAACGGTTCCTTTCCTTAATTCGCTTTCTACTTCAATTTTTCCTTTGTGGTCGGAGATAATTCGATAAGCTATAGAAAGCCCGAGTCCGGTTCCCTTTTCTTTGGTGGAGAAATAAGGTTGAAAAATCTTGGAAAGGTTCTCCTTTGGAATACCAACCCCTGAGTCTCTAATTTCCACCAAAATATTTCTTTGCGAATCATCCAGATAAGCGCGAGCACTTAATGTACCACCTGAAGGCGTTGCCTGAATTCCGTTTAACATGATGTTCAAAAGAGCTTTCTTCAATTCATTTGGATCAATTTTTGTTTCTGGAAGGCGGGCAAACTCTCTGGTCACTCGGATATTCTTCTCCTTTGCCTCAATTTCCGCCAGATCCGCCACCTCGTTCAGAAGTTTGCCTACATCGGTGGGGACTAAATTCAGCTTCTGGGTTTTAGCCAAGCTCAAAAACTGATTTATAATATTATCTAGTCTTTTAATTTCCTCTAAAATGGTTTTTATAAAAGAGATATATTCTTCCCTGTCTTTCTGAGGAGCAAATTCAGATTTCAATCTTTGGGCAGTTATAGAAATAGCATTCAATGGATTTCTTATTTCGTGTGCCACTCCAGCCGCCAAGTTTCCTAAAGCCGAAAGCCTTTCCGCTCTTTTTACCTCCTCTTCATATTTTTTTAATTCAGTTATATCATGAATCACAGATACAGCGCCATTGAATTCTTTTTCTTCATCAAAAAGACACGAGGTTCCGATGATTAAGAATTTATCCTCACCGGAGAAGGTGCGAAATTCCCTTTCCACCTCTTTTGTGGTTCTTTTCTTCTCCAAGGTCTGCTTTAACAAACAATCGTCATTTGGAAAGACAACGTCATAATCGTGATTAACGGCATTCTCTCTGTTAGTCGAAAATATATCCTCAGCCAGCCGATTGAACATGATGATTTTTCCATTCTTATCCACTGCCACCACCGCACTGTGCATAGCTTCTAAGACATTTCCGGTTAAAGTTTTAATTTCCTTGTAAGATCGGTCTAAAACAAAATAATTCTGATTCACAATCACAATTCCTATGATCAAAAGCCCCAGGACGAACAGGACACAAGAGAAAAGCATTATCTGTTTTTGATAACTTGATGCAACTTTCTTATAGCCTTCCAAAGATAGACCAATTCTGAAAACTCCAGAGGGAACCTCTTCCGAGGTGAAGGGTTTTACCACCTCCAAGACTTCTCCGCCTTCGAATGGGGTGATCCTGCTTTTGGCTTGGTTTTTTGAAAGCGCCTCTTGCAAGAATGGGTCTTCTTCTATTTTTAACATTTTCTCTACTTTCTTGGAGGCTAAGACTATTCCCTCTCTCGATTGCAGGACTATATATTCCACACCGCTTTCTTGGCTGATCTTCTGGATTAAGTATCCGATTCCGATTTCTTTTTTGAAACTTTCCATATATGCCGCCGATGTGACCACTACCACCGCACCTTTTTCTTTTGATCTTTCTATGGCCGCCGCATAGCTTTTTTCGGCTAAGAGTGCCTTGGCTTCGATTCCAAAGATGGATTCTTTTTTTTCGCCATCCAGAATACTATGAAGCACAGGGATCACCAAGGTGGTGGTGTCCTGATAAATTTCCTTATTATGAGGATCGCTACTATATATTAAATTCATCTGTTCATCAAAAATGTCTATCCGTAAAAGATTGCTCCGCTCCGCAATTTCCTGTAATTTTGAATTATCTATCTTGTCTTGTTTTTCCATTCGGTCCACCAGGTAAGCGATGTTCAAAAGCCTCTCCCCGACTATCTCTTCCACCAAAGCATTTGCCCGGATTGTGTTCTGGCTGGAAAGGATCAAGCTCTCCAATAAAGCGGTCCCCTCTTTCTCCATCACCTTAAGCATATTGGATTTGCTTTTTTTGATTCCAAAAAATGCAATCAGAAACAAGATCAAAGCCAAAAGCAAAGTAATGATTATGACATATCTTAATCTTATGTTTACCAGAAACTTTGAACTGAAAAAAGATGCCATCTTTTCTCCTCTGATGAAAACAATCTATAGCAAAATTGAAGACGTGTCAAGAGATAGAGATGATAATTAAAGAGGACAAATTGGAGTGTTTACCTTCAGGTGAGCCGAAAAAAAAGCCACCTATACGAGTGGCTCTATTATTACTCAAACATTCTTCTCTACAAACTAACACATGAGTTAGTCAAAGGGTAACGTATTATTTCGGCAAATTTTTTAGCAAGGAATCGCTTCCCATTGACTCTAACATTACCTTGGCGTCATCTGCCAGATCGCAATCGGGGTATTTCTTTATGACCTTTTCGTATACTTCCTTGGCTTTGTTATAATCCTTCAAATTCTCTGAATAGACAAATCCGATCAAGAATTGCGCCTTGTAAGAATTAGGACTTTCAGGATAAAGTTTCAAAATCTCCTCGTATGTTTTTATGGCTGAAGTGAAATTACCTTTTTCTGAACATGCCTGGGCTTCGGCATAAAGCTGTTCTTCGCTTTTTTTCTCCGCTGAACAAGACCACAAAAACCCCACGACAGCTAAGAAAACCACGATTTTGGAGAGGTTTGTCAATTTATTTTACCTCCTTTTCCGGTAAGCATAAAGATAAGGTTTTGTCGTTTGAGCGTACTCGATTAAACAAAAACTATCTTATCACCTTTTACGTCTATTTTGATCTTATCTTTGGGTCTAAATTTCCCCTTTAAAATCTCATTAGCCAAAGGTTGTGAGATCAACTTCTGTATCATTCTTTTTAAGGGTCTTGCTCCGAAAGCCGGGTCGAAGCCGATCTTGGCTAAATGTTCCTTAGCTTTTTCGGTCAAGCTGGCGGTCATCTCCTGTTCAGCCAATCTTCGGTTCACTTCTTCAAACTGCAGATCCACGATCTTTTTGATCTCCTCAAATGAAAGGGAATGGAATACTATTATCTCGTCTATTCGGTTCAAAAACTCGGGTCTTAAAGTCTTTCTCAAAAGACTTAAAACCTCTGAACGCATCTCTTGATATATCTCTTCTTCATTTTGCGGGGTGATCCTTTTGGACATTTCTACGATTAAAGATGCGCCAATGTTGGATGTCATGATCAGGATCGCATTTTTGAAACTGATGGTTCTCCCCTGATTATCTGTGAGTCTACCATCATCCAAAACTTGAAGTAGGATGTTGAACACCTCGATGTGAGCTTTTTCGATCTCATCAAATAGAATCACGCAATAAGGGCGGCGCCTGACCGCTTCGGTCAGCTGTCCGCCTTCTTCATATCCCACATATCCGGGTGGTGCGCCGATCAATCGAGAGACCGAGAATTTCTCCATATATTCGGACATGTCGATTCGAATTAAAGCATTTTCATCACCGTAAAGGAAGAAAGCCAATGCCTTTGCCAATTCGGTTTTTCCCACCCCGGTGGGTCCCAAGAATATAAAGGACCCGATTGGTCTTTTGGGATCGGAAAGTCCCGCTCTGGCGCTTCTTACCACGTTAGCAACAGTATCCACAGCCAGATTTTGACCCACCACTCTTTTGTGCAGTTGTTCTTCTAACTTTATCAATCTCTCCGTTTCAGTCTCACTCAACTTCGTAACCGGGATACCAGTCCATTTGGAAACCACCTCTGCAATATCGTCCGCATCCACCTCCTCTTTGAGCATCTTTTTATCCTTCTGAATTTTTGCCAAAAGCGTGTTCTGCTCTTCCAATTCTTTTTGCAGACCAACCACTTCCCCATATCTAAGCCGGGCCGCTTTTTCGTAATTAGCTTCCCTTTCCGCCTTATCCGCCTCAATTTTTGTTTGTTCCAGCTTTTCCTTAAGCTCCCTGATTCGACCTACAATCGCCTTTTCTTTAAGCCAATGCTCCTTAAGGACGCTTTCCTCTTTTCTTAAGTTTTCTAACTCTTCTTCAATAGGCTTAAGTCTCTCTTTAGCATCTTTTTCCTTTTTAACTGCCTCTTTTTCAATTTCCAACTGTCTGATCTTTTTTACCACTACGTCCAATTCTTCGGGCATGCTGTCGATCTCGATTCTCAAATCAGCGGCCGCTTCATCCATTAAGTCGATAGCTTTATCCGGAAGAAATCTATCGGTGATATATCTTTCAGAAAGCTTAGCCGCCGCCACCAAAGCGGAATCTTGAATCCTGACTCCATGATGAACTTCATATCTTTCCTTCAGTCCCCTTAAAATGGAGATTGTGTCTTCGACCGAAGGTTCCCCGATTAATATGGGGGCAAATCGTCTTTCCAAAGCCGCGTCTTTTTCGATATTTTTTCTATATTCATCTAAAGTGGTGGCACCGATACAGCGCAGATCGCCGCGGGCTAATGCGGGCTTGAGCATGTTGGAGGCATCCATGGCGCCACTTACTGCACCTGCTCCCACTATAGTGTGAAGCTCATCTATGAAAAGGACAACTTTCCCTTCCGACTTTTCGATCTCTTTTAGAATCGCCTTTAATCTCTCCTCAAACTCTCCTCTGAATTTAGAACCTGCTACTAACGAACCTAAATCTAAGGCGACTACTCTTCGCCCTTTTAAAGATTCAGGGACGTCCCCTTGAGCTATCTTTATCGCCAATCCTTCTGCAATCGCAGTTTTTCCGACTCCGGGCTCGCCTATTAAAACTGGATTGTTCTTGGTGCGGCGGGACAAAACCTTAATTACCCTTCTTATCTCCTCCTCCCTGCCGATGACCGGATCTAATTTCCCCTTTTTAGCCAGCTCGGTTAAATCCCGACTATATTTTTCCAAAACCTGATATTTCGACTCCGGATATTGATCTGTCACTCTTTGACTCCCTCTGATTTTGGTTAAAATTTGATATATTCTATCTTTGGACACTCCCAATCCGCGAAGCATCTCCCCTGCCTTTGATTCTTTGGATTCGGCAATGGCGATCAAAAGATGCTCCACGCTGACATATTCATCTTTTAGAGCTTGTGCCTCTTTCCAGGCAAAGTCAAGGACTTTGCTCAAGGTTGTGGAGATGTAAAGTTGAGGGGCTTGCCCGCCTGCATACATCTTGGGCAAAAGAGAGATTTCATCCTTTAGTTTTTCTTTTAGTGACTTGACATCCACTCCTAATTGGCTTAGGATAATTTCGCTTAAGTTCTCCTCCCGTTCTAACAGGGCCAAAAGCAGATGCTCTACCTCTATCTGAGAGTTATTATTGCTCTCCGCCAACTCTTGCGCATATTGCAACGCATCCTGCGACCTTTGTGTGAATCTATCTAATCTAACCATATCAAAAATCTGGAGTAGCAGAGCTTGCTCTGCGTTTTTTTCCTTTGCAGCGCGAAACAAGTTTCGCTACTCCAAGTTACCTTATAGAATTAAAAATGCAAAATGAAAAATTCAAAATTGCAATTAAAAAATCAAAATCCTTCCTGCGGTTTTGTAGCTCAACCATGCCCCCTCACCCTAACCCTCTCCCCCACGGGGAGAGGGGATGTGTCTTCCCTCCCTTGACGGGAGGTATTAAGGGAGGGTGAATCTATCAATCTGTTAAGCTATGCATAACCTCACCCCCTTTTGTTCCCCCTCTCCATCCCGCCAACGGCGGGAGAGAGGGGGACGGGGGGAGAGGTCTTGTTTCAATTTTGCATTTTGCTTTTTGAATTTTGATCTTGCCTTATTTGCTATCCAAAATAAAGGTTACCGGTCCCCAATTGAAAATCTCTACCAACATCTTTGCTCCAAAAATCCCGCATTCTGTTTTGAGTCCACTTGCTTTTATCTCATCTATAAACTTGAGATACAGCTTTTCTGCAAGGGCTGGCTCTAAAGCGTTGGTGAAGCTGGGGCGTCTTCCCTTCCTTGTATCTGCGTATAAAGTGAATTGAGAGACGACCAATACTTCCGCACCCACATCTTTAGCCGAAAGATTCATCTTTTGCTCTTGATCTTCAAAAATCCTCAAATTAACGCATTTATCCGCTAAATATTTTGCGTCCTCTTCGGTATCTCCGATTTTAGCACCAACCAAAAGGACTATCCCTTTTTGGATCTGCCCCACTACTTTATCTTCAACCGTAACCTTCGCCTCTTTCACCCTCTGCAGAATTACTCTCACCTTTTTCTCCGTAATTTTTAATAAAAAAGTAACGAATCGCTTAGTGGTTGTCAACAGAAAAAGGAACTGGACTTTCCCCAAAATTTTCGGGAAGGGGGTTTCGTAGCCGAAGGCTTCAGTCCGCGTAGGCGGGGCTCCCAGCCCCGCAAAAATGACTTTTTCAGAGCTCCCTCTGCAGGGCCTTGACAAATCTAAGCTATTCCCAGCATTGAGGCTAATAATAGAAGAGTTAAAAGAATCAGGATGGCAACCACAAGCCAAGCCAGAATGTTAAAGGTCATTTTGTTGGTATAATTACCCATGATCTTTTTATTGTTGATCAATATCAATATGAAAATCAAAATTATCGGAAGAACAACTCCGTTGACTACCTGAGAGATGAACATTATGGGGATCAAAGGAAGTCCGGGCCAAAGCACGACTCCAGCTCCTAAGAATATTAAAAGTGAGTAAAGACCATAAAACTGAGGAGCCTCAGAAAATTTCTTGTTTACCCCCTCCTCCCAGCCCATACCTTCGCAGACCACATAAGCGGTAGATAGAGGAAGGATCGAAGCCGCAAAAAGAGAAGCGTTTAAAAGTCCAAAGGCAAAAAGCGCGGAACAGTATTTTCCCGCCAAAGGAGCTAAAGATAAGGCGGCATCTTTGGCAGTTTCGATTTTGATGCCAGCTTTAAACAAAGTGGCGGCACAAACAACTATGATAAAAAATGCTACGATACTAACGACGAAGCTTCCTATGATCACGTCTGCCCGACAGTGCTTGTAGTCTTCAACTTTTATGTTTTTCTCCACCACTGCCGATTGAAGATAAAACTGCATCCAGGGGGCTATGGTGGTTCCTATCAATCCAATTAACATCCCGAAACTTCCTGCCGAAAACTTGAATTCCGGACTCAATACATTTAATTTGACCGCATTCCAATCCGGTTTGGCTAAAAATCCAGATATAATGTAGGTCCCATAAAAAAGACAGGCCACCAGAAATATTTTTTCCACGGATTTGTAAGTTCCCTTAACCGCTAACACCCAGACCAGAAAAGCACCCAAGGGAACAGACAGATACTTAGAAACCGAGAATATCTCTAAGCTGGCGGCAATTCCAGCAAATTCAGCTATGGTGTTTCCAAAGTTAGTGAAGATTAAACCCAGCAAAAGATAGAAGGTTATTTTGACTCCGAAATGCTCTCTTATCAGATCGGACAATCCTTTTCCGGTTACCACTCCCATTCGGGCGCTCATCTCCTGAATGATGATTAAAGCTAAGGTGATGGGAATAAGCGACCAGATCAAAGAGTAGCCAAAGTGCGCCCCAGCCATGGAATAAGTGGTTATTCCACCGGCGTCGTTGTCCACGTTAGAGGTTATGATTCCAGGACCAATCACCGCCAGAAAGATTAAAAATCCCCTCCAGCGAGATTTGGATAATATGCCTTTTCTCATTTGAAAACAGTAAAATGAATTCCCAACAGATTAAACTATCAACGGATGAAACGGATTAAAAAGATGAATTTATCCGTTATATTCGTTCAATCCGTTGACCGGTTTTCTTTTTCAATTTCATCTGTTGGGAATTCGTATGAATGCAGACGCATCTGATTTTCTCGCTATTCCTTAAACTCTGGGAAGACTGCCTCTATGCCATCCCCCAAGGTAATTATTCCCTTCATGCGATCCTCCTCATCCACCACCGGAAGAGCTAAGAATTTATATTTCTTGAAAGTCTCGGCAACTTCTTTTACGGAATCATCCGCTTTTAGTTTAACCAATCGGCGATTCATGAAACTATCTACTGGAGTTTCAGGCTGATTTAAGATCAGCTCACGTAGAGTTACCACCCCCACTAACTTTTCCTGGTGATCCTTTACATAAATATATGATATGTTATTCAGAGGATCGGTTGACTGCTTAAATATCTCCATAGCTTTTCCCACCGTATCAGTTTGAATGCAAGCCAAAAAGTCCGGGGTCATGATGCTGCCAGCAGTTCCTTCCTCGAATTTTAAAAGTTCCTCCAACTCCACCCTTTTGTCTCTCTCCATCGCCTCGATCAATTCATTCTTTTTCTCCTCCGGCAGATCTGAGAGGAGATCCGCTGCCTGGTCCGGTTCCATCTCTTCGATTACGTCCGAAGCACGCTCATCACTTAAGCCCTCGATCAGTGAAAGCTTAGTCTCTGGATTCACCTCCTCCAAAGCATCCGCCTGTGCTTCTACATCCAACGCATGAAAAACATAAGACCTCTTATGTTTGTCCAATTCTTCCAAAATATCAGCCATATCCGAAGGGTGAATCTCGGAGAGCTTACGGTGAGTGAGGTTAAGTTTTAATGCTTTCTTATGAGGATCATGGGAAAGGGGTTGAATGTATTTCCAGGATAGAAGTCTATCGGGAATCTGGTAGGCAAAAAACCAGTTGGTCAAGGCATCCACATACCTTAACCATCTTAATCTTCGAAATATCCCCCTTATCCCAAAATCGACATGAACCAATCTGAGTTCGCCTGCGGCTAATAAAAGATGAAGATCATTCGCCCTCTCTATCTTTGCTCCATAGGTGTCCACCACCTGTTTATCCAGGATTTCATCCCTTAAAAGTATCTCACCCTCCTTTATTCTTAAATCCACACGCTGTTCTTCAGCATCCTGCTTTAATCTGATCACGTTTCCATTGATGCTTTCCACGGTGTGCCAAGGAAAGGCTAACCGTTTCTGAGGTTTCTTCTGTCGAACGCAAACATATACTACAGCAGGGAAAAGCTCTCCTAACTTGGCTCTTAGATCCACCACCTTGCCGATAACTTTCCCTTCGGCGTTAATCACCCTTCGGTTCAAAATCTCCGAAAGGAAAACAAACATCTTTAAAATGTCTTTTTCCATTTCTTGTTCAGTTGGGAATCCAGGGATTTGGGTTTTGGATTTAAAGAACTAACCTTAACCTCCATTGACGAGGCTGAGAAAATATCAATCAATTATAACAAACGAATTAAATAAATTGACATCATCGCCCTCCCCCTGCCCCCTCCCATCAAGGGAGGGGGAAATTTATGAAGTCCCCTCTCCTCTTGTGAGAGAGGGTTAGAGCCTGCCCTGAGCGAAGCGAAGGGGTGAGGGGTATGTAAACTTATTTCTTACGTTTGTATTAGTTTTTTAATTCCCCACAGGATTAAAAGCACCGGCCAAAAGCGGATTATATCTCGACTCACAAATCCCAGATTGTGAAACAAAATGAAAAGCCCCACTAATACCAAAACTATACCCCAAAATACCCTTCCTCTCTTAGGGTGATATTCGAATTTAGACATTTGGTCCTCCTGTGATCATTTATAATTTCGGATTAAAATATGATAAATTCAAATCCTTGTCAAATAAAAAAGATGGGCTTTAAAAGAGTCGCACATTTATCAGCTCTTCCCCGCCTATGGCTGGATTTTAAACAACTTTTATTAAGAACTCTGCGTAGCTTACACGGGAGCGAGGGGATATTTAAATGTGCAGTTTTAGTCATAAAATTTCTTAATTAACGGACAAAAGAAAAAGTTTGACTTTAGAGAGGTGTTGTTTATATTATAAAATTATCTTAAGCAGAAAGGAGAGCCTTTATGGGAACCGAGCTGGATTTAGCTGTTGAAGATATCAAAGAGAGGTTGGGAAAACTAAGGGAGTATCTTTGATCTGGAAGAAAGGGAAAAAAGAATAACCCAATTGGAAAAGCTCTTACTGCAACCTGACTTTTGGAATGACAACCAAAAAGCACAGGCGATTTTGAAGGAGGTCAGCTCTCTAAAGAGATGGTCAGAAGGATGGCGGGATCTTTCCAAAAAGTTGGAGGATGTTTCCATATTAAATCAACTGGCCACCCAGGAAGAGGATGCTCAAGCTCTAAAAGAGGTGGAGAAAAGTTTAGCTGATCTAAAAAAGGAATTAAATGATTTTGAGTTTCAAACTCTACTTTCCGGAGAGGATGATGCCAAAAGTGCTATCCTTTCCATCCACCCTGGAGCTGGCGGAACAGAGTCTCAGGATTGGGCGCAGATGCTTCTGCGCATGTATCTAAGATGGGTCGAAAGGAAAGGCTATGGACATGAGGTGATCGACTTTCAAACCGGCGAGGAGGCAGGGATCAAAAGCGCCACCATAGAGGTAACTGGCGAGTATGCCTACGGATTTTTGAAAGGGGAAAGTGGAGTGCACCGGCTGGTGCGGATATCTCCTTTTGATGCCAACAAAAGGAGACATACTTCTTTTGCCTCGGTATTTGTCTATCCCGAAATTGAAGACAATATCACGGTGGAGATAAAGGATGACGATTTGAGGGTCGAAACTTTCCGCGCCTCAGGCGCCGGCGGACAACATGTAAACAAGGTCAGCTCCGCTGTTCGTATCACCCATATGCCCACCGGCATAGTGGTTCAGTGCCAATCCGAAAGATCTCAGTTCAGAAACAAAGACAACGCCTTAAAAGTTTTGAAATCTAAACTTTACCAGT
>Ga0315294_10006397_pt1 | contig 12924 bp, 17 predicted proteins | sample YL17G13_40_MG_FD_203626 | JGI IMG/M metagenome (GOLD analysis project Ga0315294, IMG submission 203626) | Sediment microbial communities from Yellowstone Lake, YNP, Wyoming, USA - YL17G13_40 | ecosystem: Environmental > Aquatic > Freshwater > Lake > Sediment | place: USA: Wyoming | collected... | reverse complement strand
ACTTGGCCATTCCTGCATCCAGCGTCCCTCCGCTTAACACTGCCGTGGCAACCGCAGCGCCAAAGGAAATATAAATCCCGGCCAAAATCCCGAAGATGAATAACTCAAATATACTCTCGTTTGCCTTCTTTTCGCCGATATCGCTTATCGCCTTGGACATCTCTAAGGGGCTTAAAAATAAATTGTCCATCTTTCTCCTTTCTTAAATTTATACAGCCCTTCACGAAATTAGTCTAAAGGGCTGTTGATTACACAGATTTTAGAATGATTACACAGATGTCCTCGTCGAGGTTTAATCTGTGTAATCTGATTTTTAATCAATGTAATCAAGGGCGAAACGAATTTTGTGAAGCCCTATAAATTTATAACCAGCCCTTATTCGCCCAGTACTGATATTCTTCCTGCCACTCATCTTTTCTCGACTTGATTATCTTCCTAAAATACTGCTTGCCCTGCTCAATAATCTCCGACTGTTCAGGATAAATCATTTTTTCTTTCATATCTCTGGCAAGCTTATCACCTAATTTATAGGCCTCCTCAATTATTTTTTGGCTGGCCTGAATTCCCGATGAGACGCCTCCTGAATATTGCCCCCCACAGGTATGGGCATAATATTGAATATAATCCAGAACTTCTTGGTTTTGTCCGCTTCCCGAAGAAACCACACCGGCGACATATTTACCCAAAAGCCGCTTGCAGTGAATGAAGTGAGCCGAACGGTCAAAGAGCGCTTTCATGGAAGCAGTAACCTGATTAATATAATTGGGCGTAGCTAAAATTATCCCCTCTGCCTCAAGCATCTTTTTCAGGATTAGGGAAGTGTTGTCTTTGATAGAACAATACAGAATCTTTTTGTGGCATTCCTCGCAGTGCCTGCAGAAGTTTATATTAAAGTCAAGCAAATGAATAACCTCGGACTCGATGCCCTGCTCAGAGAGACTCTTCAAAACTTCTTTAGCCAAAACAAAGGTCCTGCTCTTTTCCTTATGCGGACTGGAAGAAATAAGTAACACTCTCATTTTGCATCTGGTCTGTTAGCCGGCTCTAACCTGCCTATTCTTCTTCTTTCCAGGTCGGAATAAAAGACTTCACATCAGCCTCAGCAATAAGCTTATTCTCTTTATCCAAGATTTTCACCTCGGTCTTAAAGAATTTCCCTCTCAAATGCTGGGGCCTGGCGCAGGCATTAATCTCCGCAGCAGAACTTGTGTTCTTATAGCGGATTTCTAAATTTACGGTCAAATAAGGACCTTCAGGGATTACGGTTCTTAGCGACTGAACTACAGCCGTATCAACAATACTGGCGATAACACCGCCGTGGAAATTACCGTGAGGATTGGTAAGTTCTTTCCTGTAAGCTATACCTATCTTACAGAAACCCTCTTTTTTCTCTGCGATATACATATCCAGCAAATTCTCGTAAGGCGAATTCATTCTTTCCATGATTATTGCGTTCTTTAAAAACCGACCAAGGCAACTCCCTATATTTTAGAGTTGTCTTGCAAGGTTCAGTTATTAATGGCTCATAAAGAGGTGCACCTTTAGCGGTTCATCATCGGCCGTTGCATCATCGTAGGGCTCTGCTGCATCATCTGCTGCATCATTTGCGCCATCGGATGTTGACCGGTTGCCAAAATATAAATCCCTGCGGAAAAAACTAAGGCCGCGGCAATCCAGAGCAAAACAGCAATAACATAACCAAAGGTCTTAAGTCCTTCATTTTCTACCTTGCGATTAGTAAACAAAACAAAAAAACTCAACGCTAACAACAAAGTTGTAGGAATAATTGCAAATAGACCCAATAACCTAACTGATGCGCCCATATTAATGCCTCCTTCCGTAAACTATCTTTTCGAGACTTGCCTTCAATTTATTTAATCAGTAACTATTAATCGCTCTTTATTTATTTGGTTATCACTTCGCCTTAACAAAGTTAGCTATAAAATTGCGGTCATCATCAGATAAACCGGTAAATTTAATTCCTAATCGATACTCCTTTTCCTTCTCCATCCAAAAATTATAACGCACTTCTCCCTGGACTACTATTGACCTGGTTCGACTTTCAGCGCTAGGGGCATTATCATCTAGCATAATAAATCTCACTGTAACAATGCTTAAAGCAGGAAGGTCATAATCTGTTAATATAGCCATACCGCCTTCGCTTATATCCAGCGCTAAGGCATCAATCTCTTTATCCCCAATCCTCATGCGTACCTCTAAAGGAGAGTTCACTTTGTATAAAACAGTAAAATTTACTTCTACGCGTTTAAATCCACGTCTTTCTTGGCCTGAATAATCTTCACTCATCTTTCTCCTTTTTTAAAAAGGCAACCCCATATCTTTTAGGGAGTCACCCTGGATCTAATTCCCTACCCTTTAGATGCACAACTATATTTTATCTCTAAAAGCCTTAATTTTCAATGGCAAAGTTGGGGTGTTTTTTAAAGGGGTTCAAGGACTGTCCGCGTCAAACCCTGGTAAAAGCGCTGACGCAGACAGTCACTTAATTATTTGGGCGGGAGGACTAACCCACTATTCGGTCAAACTCTTCTACGCTAATGGCGGGAGAGGTGGTAAAACCAATACCGGTTAATTTGGCGAGAGCAACTGAGGCCTTCATTGCTTCGGCAACTCCGGGAAAATCCACCACAAAAGCCAGGTCATACCTACCCAGCAATGCATACATGGCGTTAACCTTTCCGCCGGCTTTTTCAATAATCTCCACGCCTTTCTTGGTGCGGTCAGCAGCGATTCCTTTGATTGCCTCGGAAGAATATCTTCCTAACATCAAAAACTTTGCCATTTTACTTCACCCCCTTCTAAGCTATTTTTTGCCCCATGAGCGTCACTTCCTCCAGGAATTCAGCTTCTTGCAAGTGCCACTTTTTATCCTCTTTAATTAATTTTACCCGGAAGCGGCCTTTTTCTCCTTCGAAAATATTTTCCAGTTTTTCCGCTTTACTCCGGCATAAAACCATAGCTACTATTTCCACGCTAGCCTGGTCTTTAGCTGGATTTAATTGAATATCCATTTTTTCAATACTGGTAAGAATATCTTTATAATAAGCGAATGCTTCTTTGGCAATGTAAATTAAACTCTCTCGTGTATTACCATATTTATCTTTATAGTCTAGTGCAATCATATCGGCGCAAGTCAAAATATCTTTTGTCTCAACTGCCCGCTTACCTCTAAGAATAAATTTACGCACCCGAGCCTCTTCTCCAGTAGAAATAGACTGAAATATGTTATAAAAAATAAATACAGCTAGTATTACTAAACCGAAAAAGATATAGCTTCTATATTCTTTCTTTAGATTAATCAAATCCCTTCTCCTTGCAATACCTTTTTTGGTTATCCCTCTGCCTTAACAAAGTTAGATATAAAATTGCGGTCATCGTCAGATAAACCGGTAAATTTAATTCCTAATCGATACTCCCTTTCCTTCTCCATCCAAAAATTATAACGCACTTCTCCCCGGACTACTATTGACCTGGTTCGACTTTCAGTGCTAATGGTATTCTCATCCAGCATAATAAATTTCACCGTAGCAATACTTGAAAGAGGAGCACCCTCGCTTGTTAATACCGCCATACCGCCTTCGCTTATATCCAGCGCTAAGGCATTAATCTCTCTGTCTCCGATTCTCATGCGTACAGCTAAAGGAGAATACACTCTGTAGAAAACAGTGAAATCTACTTCTATGCGTTTAAATCTACGTCTTTCTTGGCCTGAATAATCTTCACTCATCTTTCTCCTTTCCAACCAAGGCAAACCCTTCTTTAGAGAGTTGTCTGCCACAAAACCCGCCACAAGAATTGGCGGGTTCGCCAATCATTATGGCGAACGTTGGCGGACAGGCCTTAGAAATTCTAACTATTTTTGCTCCCATAACAGGTGCTCTTCCCCGATTGAATTCAGAAACGCCTTGTGTCATCTTTCTCTTCCCGAGTATTGCCTTAGGTCTTGCGCAAGTTGTTGCGCGAAACCCCTGCCTACAACTAAAAGTAGCATCGTGAGAACCTGTAGCAAAAATTAATTGTTTTTTATTCATTTGGTTATCCCTTTGCCTTAATAAAGTTAGCTATAAAATTGCGGTCCTCGTCAGATAAGCCGATAAATTGAATTCCTAATCGATATGCCCTTTCTTCTTCTATCCAAAAATTATAACGCACTTCTCCCTTGACCTCGATTGACCTGGTTCGACTTTCAGCGCTAGGGGCATTATCATCTAGCATAATAAATCTCACTGTAACAATGCTTAAAGCAGGAAGGTCATAATCTGTTAATACCCCCATACCGCCTTCGCTTATATCCAGTGCTAAGGCATTAATATCTATGTTCCCAAATCTCATGCGTACAGTTAAAGGAGAATTCACTTTGTAGAAAACAATGAAATTTACTTCTGCGCGTTTAAATCTACGTCTTTCTTGACCTGAATATTTTTCATCCATATTTCTCCTCACCAAAAAAGGCAACCCCCTAATCTTCTGGAGAGATTTCTCGCTTCGCTTTAGAATTAAAAAACCAGGCATTTGCCTGGTTTTTTAAGTTGCCTAAAGTTTAATTCCCTGCCCTAAAATGCATGGCTATATTCTACCGCTAAACAACCTTCTTTTCAATGAAAAGTTGGCACGGAGTTACTGTTATTTTTCTTTATAATATTTAAGTATTTTATCAATTTTATCCGCATCCAGACGGTAGGAGAATTCAGCAAGAAGAGCTTCCTCGCATTGTTTTTTATTTTTATCCGACACTTTTTCTGAATTAATATCTTTGAGTTTGTTGTTTAAGGTATCCGAGTCGCTACTGCTATACGCCAATCCCTCTACCGTAACTCCTTCACCCTTAATTTTACCAGACATATCAGCGGAAAGCCTCCAAACTTTGCCTGTTTTAGTATCAAGTATCACCGTGAAAGCCTGCGTAGTATAAATTTGGTATCTACCTATTTCGGATTCCGTGTCTTCTGAGCTATCTGCACAGTAAACAACCCCCGTACATAATACCCAGCAGATGAATAATGCCGGTAAAACTAAGTAGCTCGTTCTTCTCATATCTACCTCCGTTATCTAATAAAAACAACCCACTATCTTTAATGAGCAGATGATTTACGCAGCTACAAGCGACGTAAATCATAGGCCGAAGGCTGGTCTTGCGAATTAATCCCGAGCAAAGCGAGGGATAATATAATGTTTATGCGCTTTCGGATTAAAAAAACCAGGCCCTTGCCTGGTTTTTTAAGTTGCCTAAGGTTTAATTACCTGCCCTAAAATGCATAGCTATATTCTACCGCTAAACAAGCTTTTCTTCAATGGCGAATTTTAAGGAAGGTGGTATAAACTAAGTAAACTCTACCTGTCTAATCCCACAACAGATACTCCTCAGCAGTTAAATCTGAAATTTTCTTCTCAATAATCTTATCTTTATTCTGTTTTTTCTGAGCGATTCTGGCTCTTAGTCTCTGCACCTCATTTTCGATGAAAGCTGCATGTGCCTCTTGTAACGCAATCTTGTTATCAAAAGTCTGCATGAGAAGATTTTTGATTTCTACTCGCAGCTTTTCTTTCCCTTGATTATCTGAGGTCTGTCTATACTGTTCGGCTAATTCTGTGATCTGACCTTCCAGCTTAAGTTCTTCTACGGCTTTCTTGGCCAAATCCGGCTGTCTTATTTCGAGCTCTTTTATTTCACGGTATCGCCGCGATACATCCTCGAGCATCCTTCTATATTCCTCAAAATTAACCGAACGCACTCTCTCAAGGTGCTTGGCCAGAGAAGGATTAACTTCTTTGATAAAAGTAACAACTGCTTCTTCTTTTTCAACTTCCGGTGGTTGTGCCCAGACATAAACAGGGCATATCCCTACTGCCACGACCATTATCCACATCATCACTATTTTTCTCATCTCCTACCTCCTTTTTTTTAAGTTTTTTTTAGGCTGTCATAAAAGTCATTCCAGCCTAATGATTACACAGATTTTTAAAAGATTACACAGATTGTTTCGTCGGCGTTTCTAACCTATGTAATCTGAATTTTAATCTGTGAAATCAAGGGCGGCACTTTTGTGACGCCCTATTAAGTTTTTTATCTGCCTCTCTACTATTGTTAACGCAATATCGGCTTTTTTATTGTATTTCGGTATTAATTTTTTTAACCCTTCTTTCTAAATCTAAAAGACTGTCATTTAAACTTTCTTGTTGAACATAAAAAGATAAATCATATTTTTTAGATGCAAGTGCAAGAAGCTGTTTTGTCTCATCAATGACATAAAAGGCCTCTCCTATGTCTTTCTCGGTCTTGTTCACATATTTATCATTAAAGTATTTATCCATATACTCAAAATCTCTACCAACAACATCCCCTGTTGTCTTGGCAATCTGAAGAGTCTCTATTGGCGAAGTTTGCCATCTAAGGGTGATAATTTTTAGAGCAAAAAATAACACTCCGATAACCGCCAGCGCATAGGCTAATCTGGGTAAAACTACCTGCACCTTAGGGAAGGAAAAAAACGGCTGTTTTTCGAGGGACGGAAGATTCTGATATGCCTCATCGCGAATATTTTGTAATACCTGCTCGGAGGGAAATATCTTTTCTGCCTTCTCTAATTTTAACTGAAGATTCCGGATATCCTGCACTTGCCTCTGACAATCAGGACATAAACGCAGATGCTCATCCATACACCTTTTCTGTCTGGGGGTAAGTTGGCCATCGAGACTTAAGAGATACAATTTCTGACATTTTTTACAATTCATCTATGACTCCTTTTTCTTTGAGTATATTGCGTAAATGCCCGAGCGCATACTGCATGCGGCCTAAAACCGTATTAATCGAACAACCTAAAACCTGGCTGATTTCTTTAAACGATAGTCCCGCATAAATCCGCAAGAACAGCACTTCTTTTTGCGCCTTGGAAAGGACACCAAGCATCTCGCGCAACAGCCTTTGCGTCTCCTTACCATTGGCTATCTCTGCAGGCGAAGGGGCATCGGATGCGACCATATTCTCTAACGCAACTTCTTCTGTTTCATCGCTTGAGAATTGTTGACTCATGGAAAGGATTTTCACTTTTCTCTTCTTCCTTATATGGTCTATGCAAATATTAAAAGCTATCCTAAATAACCAGGCTTTGAAGTAACCTTTTTGCTTATAGAACTTCAGGTTAGCAATAACCCTGTAGAAAGTCTCTTGAAAAATATCCTCTGCTTCTTGCCTGTTTCCGGTATAATGATAAATATAACTAAACAACTTTGCTTGATAGCGGCCTAAAATCCGGTTAAAACTAGAGATATCGCCATTTAAATAACCATCTACCAATTCATCATCGGTAAGTTCAATATTCTGTACGTATTGGTTATCCATACTCTACTATTATAAACGTAAAAACCGGGGTTATATTGTATCCAGGAGAGTTCTTTATAAACATATTTTACTGCTGGAAGGATGGATTTGCAATGGGAAGGTTGCTGGTATTAGGTAAAATCTTCTTGACCTCAACCGGCTTTATTTATACAATGAAGCCAATGAATATCGAACCTACACAAAGAAAAAAAATCGGCATTACCGGAGCCGCGGGAAATGTAGGTACTACCCTGCAAAAAGGGCTCGCGGAAAACTATAGGCTTTTCCTGTACGATATCAGGGAAATCAAGACTTCTCCTCCTCACACCAGTGCCAAAATAGACTGCACCAATAGAGAGAATCTTAAGGGTGCCTTTGATGGGCTAGATGCCCTCATTCATCTGGCTGGTAACCCCAACCCCGGAGCTCCCAGACATCTGACTTTACGTAATAATTTCCTTGGCACGAGTTATTGTTTCGATGAAGCAATGCGCGCAGGAGTAAAAAAAATCGTCTTTGCCAGTTCTAATTTTTACCATCAAGGAGATATTTCCGCCTTTTTAAACGGTGAAACCAAACAACTCATCACCCTCGATAGACACCCAACGCCGTTATCCCTTTACGGCGAATCAAAAGTCTACGGCGAGAATCTGGGCAGGCACCTTTCTTATTTGGGTATGCAGTTTGTGGCCTTGCGCATCGGTTGGACAGTGCCAGAGGATAATCCTGCTTCAGTCGGCGGCAACTATATGCGCGCCGTGTTTTGCAGTAAGAGAGACCTTGTCTTGGCTTTCACGAAGGCGTTAGAGGTGAATACGGAATTTCTCGCCGCATTTGCTGTAAGTAATAACAGCAATGGTGTATTTGACCTTACGGAAACCAAGAAACTGCTGGGGTTTGTGCCGCAGGATAATGCCGAAAATTATTTTTAGCCACTGTTATTCCCAACGATTATTCAGGATACGCGAAGGATTGAATCTACTCTTAGGCTCCTCTATTGGGCGTGCAGAATAGCCCAAAGGAATCAAGGCAAACGGAATTACTTCTTTAGGAAGATTAAAAAGGCTTGAGAACCCCCGCATCCTTTCTTCTATCGGATACACGGAAGTCCATACTGCCCCTATGCCAAGGGCATGGGATGCAAGAAGCATGTTTTCCGCTGCCGCAGAACAATCCTGGACCCAACAACCGGGGAATCGCTCTAAACGCACGTCCGCGCATAATAAAATTGCCACCGCAGCATTCTTTACAAAGCCTCCATGGGGATTAAGCAGCGATGCCTTAGCCAGGATTTCTCTGTCGTTAACCACGATAAAATACCACGGCTGTTCATTGCCCGCTGAAGGCGCGTTCATACCCGCCTCTATTATTTTATGCACGTCCTCTTCTGCAACCGGCTGCTGCGTCCATACCCGCACACTTCTGCGAGAATTAATTATGTCTAACATAGGACTATTCCTTTCTTTTGTATTAGCGGGGGCACGATTTTAATCTAGCTTATATAGCCCCGCTCAAAATATTCCTGCCCCTGGGATAATTATTCTTATTTTACTATTTTACAATGGATTATGCCGTTTGCAAGATTTTTAACCGCCTATGACGCGGCTTATTTTGATTGACCTCGCCAATGCTAAGAAGTATAATATAAAATAAGAAACGCAAATTGCACCCGCTTATACGCGCAGCACTTCCATGATGCGGCAGCAGACGATGATGGATGGGCAGGAATAAAAAGAAAGGACACAACAGACTATGTTTTTCTTCCTTAGGTTACTACTGGGGCATTTTATCGGAGATTTCCCCCTGCAAACCAACAAAATCTATGGGCTCAAACACCGCGGTTTATGGGGCGGCATACCTCACGCGCTCCTTATCGTAGCAAGTTTCCTGGCGCTCTCCTGGCCTTACCTCCATCTTCCCAAGGTATGGATTTTTATTATCCTGCTGGGATTAATCCATCTTTTGCAAGATTCGGTCAAGGTGAGTTACACAGGATTTACTAAATACAGCTTCTGGTTCTACCTGCTTGACCAATGTTTCCATATTGCGCTTATTTCTACAGTATTTCTTACTGACCTTAAAAATCTCCCTCCTCCCCTGCCGGTAAACAGCTTCGTATCCTTATACAACAATAACATATTCATCATCTATCTAATCGCGCTTATTGCCGTAACTTATAACGGGTTTTTTCTAATACGGATATTCAAACTGACTTTTATGAGACACTCGGGGGCCCAGTACACTGACTTTGAAAAATGGTACGGCATGCTTGAAAGAGCGCTCATAGTTACCTTCTGCATAATCCCGGGAGCATATCTTCTTTTAGCCCCCTTGCTTCTCATGCGGCTGGCGCTTTTCTCATTGAACAAAAAAATGAAGTTTGCACACCGTAGCTTTATTAAGCCTAAAGAGATATTGTTAAGCTGGATTATCGGACTTACGATAGGATTACTTCTTTTAAGGATAATTCATTCACTCTCTAGCAGCGTCGGAATTTCTTAAGCCAACTACCTTATAAATCGAAATTGCATTGGCCTTGCCTTTAACCATAATCGGTTCTAGTTTAACTGCTTCGATATGATCCTTTACGTAATTATACGTTGCCTCGCTGATAATAATCTCATCCTTGCCCGCTGCCGAGCATAAGCGGGCGGCCAAATTCACATTATCGCCGATAACCGTAAAATCCATGCGTTCTAATGACCCCATGTTACCCACGACCATATCCCCGGTATTGATGCCAATACCTATCTGAAGGATGGCCTTTCCCTCGCCGGCCCATTGCGCCTGCAGCCTCTTCAAAGTCTGTTGTATTTCAACGGCCACGCGCACCGCGACAAGCGCGTGATTATCTTTATGCTGTATTCCCGGAGCGCCAAAAAATGCCATTAATTCATCTCCCACAAATTTATCCAGGGTGCCGTTGGATTTAAATACGACGCCTACCTGGGCAGTTAAAATTTCGTTTAGCCTTGCCACCACTTCCTCAGGCTGCGCGGATTCCGAGAAACTGGTAAAACCGCGCACGTCGGAAAAAAAGACCGAGATATTCCTGCGCTCCCCTCCTAACTTAAGGCGCGACGGGTCATCCATAAGTTCGTTAATAACCTCTTTAGAAAGGTAGTGGCTGAATGCCTGCCTTATCCAGAGTTTTTCTTTTTCTTCGGTAAAGAAACGGAAACTAGTCACGCCGGAAAAACCAAAAATGACAATTCCTGCCGGCCCTACCATGTCTATCCACAGGCCTAATTTAGCAAAAGCCAAAAAAGAAACTAAGAAATATCCTATAGCATAGCAGATTGACAGAAGTAAGCTCTTCCATAATTTAATCAAAGAACTAAGCCCTATAATTAAAGCAGTAAAGAGAAAAATAAATATGCTTAAAACGCCGTCCTTTTTTACTATGAAATTTCCGGTCAAGATTGTATTTATCAGGTTTGAGTGCGTACCCACCATAGGATAATTTTCCTGGAGGGGAATCGGCCGAAGATCATGAGTCCCGGTTGCCGTAAGCCCGACAATACAAATTTTATCTTTAACCATGCCTGTAAGTTTTTCTTTTAGTTCTACTTCGCTCTTTTTTAGATACTCAATTGCTCCCGCGTCTTTAGCAGATGGTTGATCTTTATTATCCGCAGCACCCAATTGAGCGCGCAGCTGTTCCCTGACTTCTTGTAGTCTTAAGATAAGATAATAAGGGAGGTGTTTAAAAGAATAACCCCATCGGCCTTGCCAATTAACCAGCATACAGCCTTTCTCATCAACGGGTATTGTGATATCCTTGCTTTTTTCTTGAAGCCGCGCATGCTTAAGGATTATAAAATTGCCTTTGGCCTCTATTTCCTTTACGCCAAGGAAATCAAGAAGCGCAGCCACGGTCAACTGAGGCAATATTTTATCTTCGTATCTAACGAATAAAGGAACCTTGCGCGTTACGCCATCTAGGTCAGGATCGGCATTAATAAAACCGCTTCCCTTTATATTCTCAATATATTCCCTGATAGGAACGCTAAGATTTTTGTATTCTTTCTTGAATGGCCATTTTTGCCCAGACAAATTCCTGGCAAACCTATTAATAAAAAATCTGGATAATTTTTGATTCTGAAAATTCTCCCTTATATAGTTCTCATCCTCAGGAAACAAAAACCAGCCCTGCGCATCCTCTATTTTTTGAAGCAGGCCTTCGATGGATATATCGGGCCTTTCCCGTATCGCTTCTCTTACCACTTCATCTATGACATACCTTTTTGCCGAAAGCATCTTATCTTTAAGTAACTTGGGATCTGTCTTAAGAACCTTTGCTGCCTCCTCAACAGACACATTTATATCCTTAAGAAGCAGGCTCTTAAATTCTCCGGAAATAGTAATCTGGTCTTCGATCAAATAAAACGGCAGGTAGGTCATACCTGAACGCGACATAGACTCTGATAACAGGTCGTCTTCTTGGGGATTATCCTTAAACTCTTCCATAAAAAGGACGTCAAAAAGAATCTGTTTTGCCTGGCATTCCTTCAGGGTATCGATGAGTTTGGCGTGATAACTTCTGGGCCAGGGCCACCTGCCCAGTTTAGTCAGGCTCTGGTCATCTATATCGATATGCAGTATTGGCGTTTGGGCGGGCCTATTGCCTTTTAATACAAATCTTAAGTCAAGTGTTTTTAGTTCAAGAATCTGGTAGGCCCTTGAATTGGTGAGGATTAAGAAAAGGATTGCCAAGGAAAAAGCAATACTCAGGCTGATAAATAATTTTAAGAATGTTTTCTTATTCACTTAAAAGAATCTTTAATCGCTTTATGGAAGGAAAATAACACCCCGCCTTATCGGATAGGCGGGTGTGTTTCCGCCTGAAACAAAAGCCGGCTGTTTTCTTGATGTAAAAAACAGCCGGCGAAAGCGCAAAACGCATAACCAGAGAATTAGCCCCCGCAGGGCACCCATGTCCCGGAACCTGCCCCTTGAAAGGTTCCCTCATTCCCAGAAGGAACTGTTTCAGTATGTGTGCCGCTCATGTTTCCGGTAATTGATATGTTGGGCTCAGCGGGATTAGGGATAGAAAGAGAACCGGATGCTGTGGCGCTCCAAGGGCCTGTACCGCTATAGGTATGGCCCCCCCCCGAAACGGACAACGACAAACTATCGCTTCCTTTGCTAAATGGGAAAGAAAAGGAATCAGGAACATCTCCAATCCAAGTGCCGTTTATAGTTGCACTCCAGTTGCCATTGTCAAAGGCAGTTAAGTGCAAATTATCGCTGCTGATACTCCAATAATATGGTGGATATGGAGTACCACTTCCACCAGTACTACCACTAAGAATCTGGTCATAAATAGTGGTGAGCGACGGCGGCGGGTTAACGTCAACAAAGGTAAGCGTAGATATTATGCTTAAGGCGTCCTTGATTTCATCGCCAAGAGGCGCTAACTTCTCTCCCCCTCCTATTCCCTGTATCGGTGGCGTCTGGGGCGGCAGTGCTTGCTGCTGGGTGCCGCTGCCCACTCCTGCTCCTCCCTCGGCAGTAGAATAACTGCCCATGGTCTGTGCGGATGTCCAGGTCTGTAATATTACGTTTCTCTGTTCGGGCGGCGT
>Ga0315294_10006396_pt1 | contig 12927 bp, 8 predicted proteins | sample YL17G13_40_MG_FD_203626 | JGI IMG/M metagenome (GOLD analysis project Ga0315294, IMG submission 203626) | Sediment microbial communities from Yellowstone Lake, YNP, Wyoming, USA - YL17G13_40 | ecosystem: Environmental > Aquatic > Freshwater > Lake > Sediment | place: USA: Wyoming | collected... | reverse complement strand
TTCAACCGGTGCGCGAATTGTGGTTTGATTATACCAATGACCAGCTTAAATTCATGGTATTCCCCATGGCTTACCAGTATCAGGCTTATTCTTCCGATGATCCGCTGAGGATAACTAACCATGGTATCTGGTGGAAAGATAGTAAGTGGTTGCGCCAGTATACCCCTGGAAATTATAACTCCGCAGACGCAACTCCCAGTTTTACGAAGGGGCGCTGGGATGATTCTCTCTCTTTCTTGAGTAGAGACTCTACCGGCAGTTATTTAACCGCCTTGAGGGGTTTTGCTTTCAGTTTACAACCGCAAGAAAATTTTTCGTTTGACACTACTATTGCTACACCTAAACATCTTTGGCAGGATTATGGCCAGGTAGATAACATTATTTCTGCCAGTCGCCTTAAATATAGCCCGGCGGATAATTTTATGCTCGGAGGCACTTTTACTACCCGCACAGGCTTCATAACCGAGTCAAAGCAAAAACTGGACAGCCGGAATTTTGTTGCCGGTATGGATTTAGGCTACGAGATAACCGATGGCTTAAAGGCGCAGGCAGAAGTCTTGAGCTCCAAGTCATTTTACGATGAAAGCAACTCCGATTACAAAACGGAATCCCAGGGCAATGCCTATTATTTTTCTTTTATCACCCGCTATCCGCAAAAAAGCATTATGGATTTAAAATACGGGTATGATGAGATAGCCATGGATAAAGACGAAAGTTTCCTGATGAAAAGCAAATTTTATGCCAGCCGCATGAATCAAGGTTTTGATTCGGCACTCTCAGATTTCCATAATACGCGCCAGGATGTATCCTGGTCAAGGCACATACATTTCCGCAAACCTTTTGAATATTATTCTTCCGGGCTGGAAAAATCCGCTGTTAAGTGGGATGAGCTCAATGCTAGCAGAATCGGAGACGGTATTGACGTCGGCAGGAATGTTTTGGGTTTGCGCTTTGAGGTTTTCCTAGATAATAAGTTCGCCAACCTCTTTGATGTGCGCAATGTCCATGATGTAGAAGGGAAATTCGTGGAAAACGTAGCGCGCGATGAAGCTACGGTTAAGATAACCGATAAATTAACTGCCAAGGCTTTGGGAATTTATCAGAAACTGCCTAAAACATCAGGCGGAATAGACCCGTTTGTCTATGACGGCGGAACAGGGGAATTCTTTAAAAATTCTGCAGTTTTGGACGGAGAGGATCCTACGCTTAAAACCGGTTCCTTCGGCTTAAACTACGATTTCTTTGAGTGGCTGAGCTTAAACGGCATATATGAACGTACAAATGATTATGCATTAGCCTATGGTGGCTTTCCATCCAATGTCATAAGAAACGATACAACCTTATATGGAACTTATTACCAGAATGATAAACTCTACCGTTTTCTTCAGCCTTATCTTTACGACCAGGGAATTTTCCCGCAGGCCCCTTATTCGTTCTACAATGTGTTTAAATGCGGATTGAGATTGATACCGCTTAAGGATATGGAGATATACCTTGATTATGCGCGCAATGAATTTGAAGCCGCATCTTTAAATTCCGATGGCATGAACCATGTTGGTTTAGAGGTTGATTATATGCCTACAGCTAAAATCGGCATGGCTTTTAAGTATGTATATTCGCGTTCGCAAGACCTTGACCGCCTGCGCGCAGGGATTACTGACCCGGTAGACCACCACAATTTCTTCAGCGAATTCAGGTACCTGCCTTCAAAAGATGATGAATTCATTATGGAGTACGGAGTAGGCGAGGCCAGCATTCTCGGCAATACAGTTATAGTTTTTGACCCCTACGGAGGTAGTATGCTTACTTTGGATACGCAGCATATTATCCGCGTTTATTACCGCCGCAAATTTTAAGTGAGTACATAAGTTATGGAGCTTGCTATTAATTAGCTATAACGACATAACTTATGTGTGCGAACTAATCCCGCCGAATACGAAAAAATTCTGTTCCATATTTTTTGGCATCTTATGAGGCGGGGTCTCCGTAGACCAATTAATTATTCCAGGTATACATCAATGCGCTTAATCAGGCGGGCTCTTATCTGCTCAGCATAAGGCGAGGGGACTGTATCTTGGGCGAGCTCAATAGTATTGCCATCCTTATCATTGAAGATTATTCTTTTAAGGTTAGCGGCATTCCTGCCAAAGGTATTTTTTCTTTTAGGATTATGGTAAACTACCAATATTTTGCTTAAGAGATTAAAACTATAAGTCTTACCCTTCTGAGTGAAGAGCCATCCTGCTAATACAGGAGAGAATTTAAAATTCAATTCATTCCTTTCGTTTAATAAGAAAGGTTCTTTACCTAAATTCATAATTAACCACATATGCAAAAATTCAGCAGTTGAACCCGAAAGCCTAGCCACAAAGCCATTTCCATGGAGATTTTTGTCAGGGAATTTACTACTCACTAAAAAAGAAGAATTTTCTAAAATACTGCGGCCATATCTTGCGGGTTTTTGAAAAGGTATAAGCACTTGCTTAAAGTCCGTATAAAACTCATCATAAAGACCCTGTTTTAAAATCTCCAGAAGATATTTGTATTCCATATGCAGCCATATGGATTCATTTTCCAGCCAGCCAGGAGTAAAGACGCGGCATCTGCCGATTTCTTCCGGCATGCTCTTAAGAGGCGCAGTCACCTTGTACATCTTGAGGTTCTTATCGTAAAGTTCGCTCTGTCTGGTGGCTTTATATAATGCTTTAGCTTCATTTAAATTCTTGGCTAATCTAAGCGCGTGCATCTGTCCTTCCAAAAAGAAGGGAACTCTTTTCTGCACGAACTTTTTAGGCCTAACAAAAGGCGCCTTAATGACCTCGTATTCTGTTACTTCATGCATGAAATAAGCGCAATAAATATTCCTTTTTTTATCTTTAGCCTTATCAATACTTAAATCAATTTTATTTAAGGCATTTTTTAAGATAGCGAGTAACTCTGGGCGGGATATTTCTAATTCCTTACCGCTAAAACCCAATCTTGTCTTATGCCGGTAATCTTCTTTTAAGGAATAACTTTTATCCCAATACTGATAATCTCTATCCGAAGAGTTATTATTCAAATGATTTTTCACTAATTTATGCAATTCCGTTAAGAAATTACATATTTCTTCCGTAATATAAACTTTTTCTAAATCAGTCTTCTCTAAAATCGAAATTAGAAAAATCATTAATCTTTTTAATTCCAAGGTTTCGCAGAGCGAAGAGCCGAATAGGGCGGGTAAGCCATTTAAGGCATCAAACCAATTAGGCTTATCCGCCTCCATCTCAATGCCTACGCCAAAAGGATCCAAGGATGCCAGTTTATTGGCTAATAGGCAGAGTAATTTGGCAAGGAGCGTAGTTTGATAAATCTCTCCTTTGCCGTATTCAGTCCTTACCATATGGGGATATTCCGACCTTTTTCTTATCATTTCCCTTTTAGCATTATCAGGACTAATAGCATGTAGTTGTTTTACTTTGCCATCTTTAAGGACGTATTTTTCATTTCTCGGCTTGACAGTTTCGGTATTGTCATAAAAGGTAAAAACTCTTTTTTCAAAGACTATTTCCTTCAGCTTTTCGGGGTAAACGCCTAAATAGCTCTCCAGGAGGTCAAGATTATACGTCCAATGGTCAGTCCAGAATCCTTCTCCGTGCTCAGCTTCCTGGTGTTTTGTAGAATGCGTAAGCACTGTATTCAGGAATTCATCATAAGAAACTCTCAATTTTATCTTCTTTTCTTCCAGGAAAAGAATGATTTCTCCCGGGGTAAATGGCTTACTTAAAAATGAGATAATTTCCGCAATATCTCTCTCTTCGCATAAATTTTCCAATTCCTTTTTAAAATCTGAGATATTCGTTAGCGAAAAACTCACTCCTTTTACCACCAAAGGATTAAACCCGTCTGCTTGCAAGAGACTGAAAAAAGTAATTACATTTTCATCTCTTACCTCAGGATTAAACCAGAGATCATTCCTTCGATTTTGATTAATATCGCGGTAATTGCCGTTTCCCTGAGAAAGATAAGTAGCCTGAAGCTGAAATTTATTGTAATCCCTTTCCAGGTCACCGTGCTTTCTGGCATAAAGGTAAAATACTGTCTGATGACGGTCAGATTTTCCCGCCTCTGGCGGGATCCCGCCCGATACCTCAACAGATGGGCGGGAAAAGGTTACTGGGTAGCCGCCGCGCAGAATATTATCTAAGTAAGTTTGTTGGGCATAAAGGTTAAATTCTTGAGAGCTGCTTTGCGTATTTATATCTTGCTGCAATTCTTGAATAATCTTTTGATTTTCCGCTCTTTTCTGATTTAAATATCCAAGTGCAGTAATTTTAGAAATAGAAGAGTTTAATATTTCCCTGCTTCTCATATACCCAACAAGAGAATAAAATATCTTTTGCCGGCCCGCCTTTAATTCGAAATCTAAGAGCAAGAAGCCACAGGGAGTTTTATTTTTGATAACTTGGTTCTTTGGGTAAATGAATTTTCCTGGAGTTAAAAATTGAAGCGGGCAGGAGAAGTCGGTAATTGGTCCGAATAGTGTCTGGGGGTCAATCACGGATTTTATAATCTCAGGTTTATTTTTGTTATAATGAAAGCCAAGATAAAAATTCCCTTCTTTAATATGAATGACTTCGGGTCTATCTGTGGGGTCAACATCAAGTTTATAAAAAGGAGCGCCTTGGCTTAAGTTCTCTACATTCATCCAGGCCTCGATGGTCCGGCCCAATTTCTTTAAGAATAAATTACTCGTGCCAAAAGGAATAATTTGCGGAAGGCCATCAAGAAGCTGTATTTTTTTAGCTTTCCGGCTTAAATTTTTGACCGTTACTATCCTGGCTAAGGCGGCATAGTTATCATTGGGGATAGTAAAATACTCTACATTTACTTCCAGTCCTAAAGATAAATTTTTTTCTTCTAATTTTAAATCGTGGGAGGAAATAGCTATCCGGTTAATTAGCTTAAATCTAAGACTTGCAAATCCGTTATGGAATGGCTCATAAAAGATGGATTTTTTACCGGCAGATATTTTGATAAAAGTGCGGAATCCCTGCAAAGAGGCAAATTGCCAGGCTCTGTTTGCAGGAAAGAATTCGCATATGGCGTGGTCTTTGTCTTTGGTGCCAAAACTAGCGATTGCCTGGCCGCGGTTTACATAAAAGACCCACATCGGTATCCCGTATTCACCTGCGATTCCTGGAAAGAAATTAGCCAAGGGCTTAGAAAAGTTGTAATTTTCGATTACGAAAGTGCCGTTGGAATTTAGATAGTATTTTGGTTTCTTATCTTTAGTCATATGGACAATATTTTACCTAAAATTTAGTTTTTTGTCCACAGTTTTTAAGGTTAGTAAGCACAAGGGAATTTAATTGCTTATTTAACAATGAGGTATTATAATAAAATAGTCCCAGATGTCCATCCTGAATTCATCCCAAATTGTTTGACTTAATTAAGAAAGAATGATATTATAATACTTTGTTTAAAAAATAATACTTGTATTGATTGCACAGATTTTGAAAAAGATTCCACAGATTGATTCCGAAGCTGTTTTAATCTGTGTAATCTCACCTTTTAATCTGCGTAATCATAATATTATTTAGTTGACAGGGTATTATAAACAGAAAAAATAAGGCAAGAATATGGCAATAACAAAAGAAACCGTGAGTTATGTAGCGCATCTGGCACGCATTCAGTTGACTCCTAGAGAATTAGAGAAATTATCTGGGCAACTAAAAGATATCTTAGACTTTATTAATAAGTTAGGGAAGGTAGATATAAAAAATGTTAGCCCCACAAGCCATATCTTACCCATTAACAATGTCTTAAGGATTGATCATCCTCAAGAGTCTTTACCAGCTGATAAAGCGCTTGAGAACGCCCCTCATCAAGAAGGGAATTTCTTTGTCGTACCAAAAATTATCGAATAATCAGATAAAAACAAAGTTAAATTATGAATAAAGTAAACCTAAATGAATTAACTGCGCACGAATTGCTGGGGAAATTAAAGAAAGAGGAGATTACTTCTGAAGAAATATTATCTATTCTTGTTAAAAGAATAAAAGAGGTGGATCCTAAAGTTAAAGCCTATGTGCGAGTTGACAAATCTAACGGGCAAACGGGCAAACGGGCAAACGGGCAAACGGACTTATTAAAAGGGATTCCTATCTCTATCAAAGACAATATTTGCACCGAAGCATATAACACTGAATGCTGCTCTAAGATCCTGGAGGGATTTAAGCCGCCATATGATGCTACGGTAATTAAGAAACTAAAAGAGGCGGGTGCTTTAATATGGGATAGCAAAACTAATATGGATGAGTTTGCCTTTGGTTCATCCACAGAAAATTCTTTTTTTGGACCTACGCATAATCCCTGGAATTTAGATTGCGTGCCAGGTGGTTCATCAGGAGGTTCAGCTGCAGCTGTAGCCGCGGATGAAGCGATTTTGGCTTTGGGTTCGGATACCGGTGGCTCTATTCGTCAGCCTGCTTCCTTTTGCGGCGTGGTAGGGCTTAAGCCTACCTATGGTCGGGTTTCCCGTTATGGTCTAATTGCTTTTGCCTCAAGCTTAGACCAAATCGGTCCTATAACTAAAGATGTGCAGGATAATGCCGTATTAATGAATGCTATCGCTGGTTATGACCCTAAAGATTCAACTTCTGTTGACCTTGAGGTCCCAGATTATACTAAGGCATTAGGAAAGGATATCAAAGGAATAAAGATTGCTATTCCTAAAGAATATTTTATTGAGGGTTTAGAGCCTGAAGTGAAAAATATTGTTGAAGAGGCAGTAAATAAGCTAAAGGAAATAGGTGCCGATTATAAACAAGTTTCTTTGCCGCATACTGAATACGCGGTTCCCGTTTATTATATTATTGCTACTGCTGAAGCAAGTTCGAATTTAGCCAGGTTTGATGGCGTGCAGTATGGATTTAGAAGTAAAAAGCCAAAGCAAAACTTAATTGAGATGTATAAAAATACGCGGGGAGAAGGCTTTGGTGATGAGGCAAAACGCAGAATTATCTTAGGTACATTTGCTCTTTCTCACGGTTATTACGATGCCTATTATCTTCGCGCCTTAAAAGTGCGCACGTTAATAAAACAAGACTTTGACCAGGTTTTTAAGGAATTTGATTGTATCATTACTCCTACTTCTCCTACGCCCGCATTCAGAATTGGAGAAAAAATAGAGGACCCCTTAAAGATGTACCTTTCGGATATATATACTATATCCGCTAATTTATCCGGGATTCCCGCGATATCTATCCCTTGCGGTTTTACTAAAAGAGGTTTGCCTGTAGGATTACAAATCTTGGCCAAACCCTTTAATGAAGAGTTGCTTTTTCAGCTTGCCTATGCGTATGAACAGAATACGCCCTGGCACACTATGAAGCCAAAACTTTAATATGGATTACGAAACAGTAATTGGTTTAGAAGTCCATGTTCATCTAAAAACCAAAACCAAGGCCTTTTGCGGTTGTTCTACGGAATTTGGAAAGGAAGCCAATTCCCAGGTTTGTCCGGTGTGTTTAGGATTCCCCGGTTCGCTTCCGGTTTTAAATAAGGTTGCCTTGGATTATGCGATTAAAGTTGCCCTGGCTTTAAACTGCAAGGTGCAGGAATATACTAAATTTGACCGTAAAAATTATTTTTACCCGGACTTGCCCAAGAATTATCAGATTTCGCAATACGATCTGCCTTTATCCAGAGACGGATTTTTGGATATATATTTGGACGGAAAGAATAAACGTATAGGAATACGGCGCGTGCACTTAGAGGAAGACGCAGGAAAGTTAATCCATAAAGAAGATATAAGCCTGGTAGATTTCAATCGCACCGGCATACCTTTATTAGAGATAGTCAGCCAGCCAGATATCAATTCACCTCAAGAAGCCTACGAATATCTGACTATCCTAAAGAGTATTCTTGAATATTTGGAGATTTCAGACTGCGACATGGAAAAGGGCTCTTTGCGTTGCGATGCTAATATTTCCCTAAGAAAACGAGAACAAGCAGAACTAGGCACAAAAACAGAGTTAAAGAATATGAATTCTTTTAAAGCAGCGAAGGAGGCCTTGGCATTTGAGATAGAGCGCCAGACAGAGTTGCTAAATGAAAATAAAGCCGTCATTCAGGAAACAAGATTATGGGATGCTAAAGAGCTTAAAACCTTTTCCATGCGCACCAAAGAAGAAGCTATGGATTATCGCTATTTTCCTGAGCCGGACTTACCACCGTTTATTATAAGTTCTGAAAAAAAAGAGGAGATTAAAAAAACAATCCCAGAATTGCCCCGCGAAAAAATGTTGCGCCTTGTAAGAGATTACGGCTTGTTGGAATACGACGCTAAGATTCTTGTCTCGAATAAATGGGATGCTGATTATGCTGAAGAGCTTATAAAGACGTACAAAGATATAAATAAAAAACCGATTGTAAATTGGTTAATCGGCGCCTTGACTGCTACAGCAAATAGCCGTAATTGTACTATTTCTCAATTACAGGTTCCAGCTGGAGATTTTATTGAACTAATTGATCTTGTCGAGAATAAACGGATTATTTCTAGTCTTACTGGGAAATCTGTATTAATAGAGATGGTTGATACGAAGAAATCGGCTTCGCAAATAATTAAGGAAAAAAATCTGGCTCAGATTTCCGATACCGATGTTTTAAATGCCCAAGCAGAAGAGGTAATCAAAGAAAATCCTAAATCTGTTCAGGATTACCAGGGAGGCAAAAATAATGCCCTGATGTTTCTTGTAGGCCAAGTGATGAAAAAAACCCAAGGTAAAGCAAATCCTAAAGTAATCCAGGAAATATTAAAGAAACTATTGGAATAGCCCTTTACAAAAAATCAATATTTTATGATTACACCGATTAAAAGGCAGATTACGCAGATTAAATGCTCAACAGAAAATCTGTGTAATCTTTTAGAAATCTGTGTAATCAATAGGGCTGAACGAGTTTTGTGAAGCCCTATATTAAAAAATAGGAGGAAGGCTCATGCGCAAAAAGTTTATTATTCTGATAATTTTAGGTTTAATCGTTTTCGCTATTTATTCTCTCGGATTTTCCGGCACAGAAAAGAAGAAGGATAAAGACGAATTATATCGCCAGGTTGAATTATTTTCTGATACATTAGCTATCATACAATCGGATTATGTAAGCGAGGTTTCTGCGCGGGACTTAATCTACGGCGCATTAAAAGGAATGTTGTCATCCTTAGACCCCCACAGTCAATTTATGGACCCGGATACCTATAATGAATTGAGAGTAGATACCGAGGGAAAGTTTGGCGGCATCGGTATCCAAATTACCATCAAAGACGGGTTATTGACCGTGGTTACGCCTATCGAGGATACTCCGGCCTGGAAGGCGGGGATAAAGACCAATGATAGGATTGTGAAGATTAACGGCGAGCTGACCCGCGATATTACGCTTACTGATGCGGTAAAAAAATTAAGGGGAAAGCCTGGCGAGGCAGTAAATATGAGTATCTTGAGGGAATCAGAAAAAAAGATTTTAGAATTTAAGATTGCCCGGGAAATTATTAAAATCAAGGATATCAAAGAAGCACGGATTCTCGAAGATGGTATTGCCTATATTCGCTTGGTTGAATTCAGAGAAAATACCCCCAAGGACATTGAATCGGCATTAGAGAATTTAAAGAAATTAGGCATGAATGCATTTATCTTAGATTTGCGTAATAACCCCGGAGGTTTGCTTGACGTGGCTGTAAGAGTAACCGAAAAATTCGTTCCCAAAGAAAAACTCATTTGTTCTACTAAGGGGCGGCTTAATAAACAAAATTTAGAATTTAGGGCGCTCTCCAATAATCCTATTCTGGATTTACCCATGGCAGTATTAATCAACGAAGGTTCTGCCTCAGCAAGCGAAATAGTTGCCGGTGCGCTCCAGGATTATCGACGGGCCATAATTATAGGCATGAAGTCATTTGGTAAAGGTTCAGTGCAGACAGTAATACCTTTAAGCGACGGTTCAGCGCTAAGGCTGACCACAAGTAAATACTTTACACCGTTAGGACACGAGATACACGGAAAGGGAGTTATGCCGGATATTGCGGTAGAAGAAGGCAGGATTGAACTTGATACGGAAAAAGAGCCAACAGAAAAGCCGCAAGATATCTTTGAAGAAATAGAAAATAAAGAAAAACAGCCCAAACCCAAAAAAGAAGAGCAAGGTTTTGATTATAAATCCGATAATCAGCTTATGCGGGCAATGGATATCTTAAAGGCAATTAAGTTTTATAAACAAAATAACAAATAAATGCAAAAATATCAAAAATATCAAATAGCGATTTGGATTTTATCTATAATTATAGCTCTTCAGGGAATTTTTATTATTGCATTAATAAGCCCTAAGAAGGTAGTTAGGGTTCCTGTAGCTATAAAGGGGAAAATAGCTATTGTGCTTGATGATTGGGGATATAATTTGAATAATTTGTATCTCCTTGAACAAATAAAACATCCTCTGACGATGTCAGTATTGCCGAGCCTTAATTATTCCCGACCAATCGCCGAGGAATTACATAAAAGGGGATTTGAGATAATCTTGCATCTACCTATGGAACCACATGAAAAATATAGGTTAGAGCAAAATACCATTTTGACCTCTATGGACGAGGCAACAATAAAGGAAATATTGAATCGGGATTTAGTCAATCTGCCTTATGTTAAAGGCATATCTAATCATATGGGCTCCAAGGCTACAGAGGATATAAAGACAATGCGCACTATATTTAATGAACTAAAGAGAAGGCATCTTTATTTTTTGGATAGTTTAGTCTCTTCTGAATCTGTTGGTTTTGACCTGGCTAACGAAAGGCGCGTCGCTTTTAGTAAAAGAGATGTATTCTTGGATAATAAGGAAGAGCCCGAATATATTAAAGGTCAGATTAGCAAATTAAAGACGAGGGCCATGGTTTACGGCCGGGCAATAGGCATTGGTCATGACCGTAAAGTTACTTTAGAGATCGTAAAAGAAGTAATGCCGCAAATGGAAAAAGAAGGGTATCAATTCGTCTTTGTTTCAGATTTGGTTAAATAAAATGTACGTATTGGGTATTGAAACCTCATGCGATGAAACCTCTGCTTCCCTAGTAAAAGACGGAAGCAAGATTCTATCTAATGTTGTCGCCTCCAGCCTAAACATGCATACCAGATACGGCGGTATTGTCCCTGAGATTGCCTTTCGAAAGCAGTTAGAGACAATAACCGCAGTTGTAGATAGCGCAGTCAAACAAGCAAGAATTAAATTAAAAGATATAAAAATAATTAGCGTGACAAAAGGGCCTGGTCTTTTGGGTTCTCTATTAGTAGGCATATCCTTTGCCAAGGCCGCAAGCTATAGTCTCGGCGTTCCTCTCTTAGGGGTTAATCATCTTTATGCCCATATTTACAGTGGTTTATTCAATGTAAAAAAAGCTAAGTTTCCTTTTGTAGCCTTAGTAGTTTCAGGAGGGCATACGAGTTTATTTTATGTAAAAGATTTTGCTAAAATTAGATTGTTGGGCTCTACTCAGGATGATGCCTGCGGCGAGTCTTTTGACAAGGTAGCAAAAATTTTAGGGTTAGGTTATCCTGGAGGACCACTTATTGAAAAATTAGCCAAGCACGGCAATAGTAAAAAAATAAAATTTTCCTGTTGCGGCACCAAAGGGGCATTGGATTTCAGTTTTAGCGGAATAAAAACCGCCGTGCTTTATTATGTCAAAAAACATGCGATATTGCCTAAAGAATTAATTGCTGATATTGCTGCTTCATTTCAAGAGGCAGTTATTGACGCATTGATTAAAAAATCAGTATTAGCCTGCAAATTAAAGAAGACCAGGCATCTGGTTGTAGGCGGAGGCGTAGTAGCAAATAGCAGATTGAGGGAAAAACTCTTCAGAGAAACAAAGGATAAAGGAATAAACACTTATTTTCCATCTAAAGAGCTGTGTATGGATAATGCGGCGATGGTTGCCGGATTAGGTTATCAACTATTTAGAAAAGGCTTGAGCTCAGATTTGAGTTTAAACGCAGATTTAAGTTAAGGGAGGTGAGTTTATGCTTACCGATACCGAGATTTTATTTCGCTTAGTTTTATCTGTGCTTTTAAGTGGACTTATTGGCCTGGAGAGACAGTTGCACCGCCGAACTGCGGGCCTGCGCACCCATATCCTGGTTAGTCTTGGTTCTTGTCTTATCATGTTGACATCGCTATATGTTTTTGATATATATAAAAAAGAGGCTCCCCTGGATCCTGCGCGCATTGCTGCCGGCGTGATTACAGGTATTGGTTTTTTAGGAGCCGGGACAATTATTCGCGAGAGAGAAAAGGTAAGGGGCCTAACTACTGCCGCCAGCCTTTGGGTAGTTGCCGGCATCGGATTAGCCTTAGGAGTCGGGTTCTATAAAGCTGGTATTTTTACGACTATCTTGGCCTTGATTGTGCTTTTCTTTCTAAGATATGTTGAAACCATTGCCTTTGGCGAAGAGAAAGCCAAGGAGGAAGAGTAAAGGGGGTGAAGTTTTATGGCCTTTAAAAAGAGGTTAGAAGAAAAGGTGCTCGACGTGGATGCTGCGATGCACGGGAGTTTAACCTTTAAAGACCCGGTGAATCTACGCATCAATGGCAAGTTTGAAGGAAGTTTAGAGACAAAAGGTAATTTAACCATCGGCTCTAATGCCACAATTAATGCGGATATTATAGGAGACAATATTGTTGTGGGAGGAAGGGTTAAGGGAAGGATAACCGCCAAGGAGAGATTAACCCTTTTACCTACGGCAATAGTCGAGGGTGATATCTATCCTGTAAAATTAAATATTACCGAAGGTGCAATACTGGAAGGTAAATGCACCATGCTTCACGATTTTTTAAATAGCGAAGAGCTGGCACGTTATTTGGAGGTAGATTTAAATTCTATTATGGACTGGGCAAATAACG
>Ga0315294_10006395_pt1 | contig 12928 bp, 12 predicted proteins | sample YL17G13_40_MG_FD_203626 | JGI IMG/M metagenome (GOLD analysis project Ga0315294, IMG submission 203626) | Sediment microbial communities from Yellowstone Lake, YNP, Wyoming, USA - YL17G13_40 | ecosystem: Environmental > Aquatic > Freshwater > Lake > Sediment | place: USA: Wyoming | collected... | reverse complement strand
CCATGCAGTTGCCTGCGATGGATGTCTGATATACCTACACGAGCAAATAGCCAACTCTCGTGGCTGAACTTCCATCAGCTGGTTTCATTATTTTACTGGCTGCACCATCTGCGGGTCTTTCGCTTCGTTTCAGATCAAATCATATTTTCAATCACAAATATAAAAAAACCTCCCCATGTTTCACTAAAAACAATACTAATCTTCCGAAAAATAACAGGGGAAATGAATTATTAGAATAGATACTATGATATATTTAAGTCTCACAGAATACAAAGATTATTAATATCCTCTTCATTATAAAAATATGATGAAGACACTGGCCTCTCTCTTCATGGTATTTCTTCTCCTTCTTTCTTCTATACCAGTACACAGTAATATAGAAGATGATACCATTTACGATCCTCAACTTTCTTATGGTCGATCTACCCGCTCTTTCACCGCAGATGCGGTGATCGTGCCTGAAACTGATCCATTTTTTTGTCTCATTAGTACGAGTGTTGCATGTTGGTATGATAGAGGAGCGAATACAACAGGGCTTATTCCCCTATTGGTACAACACGAAGGAAAACTCGTCGATGCACAGACACGATTCCTTGAGACGTATCTCACCTCAGCTAACCGCACTCTTCTTGTTCTCGGTGAACACCTCAATACCTCCTATCCTACAACAGAGATATTAGGGTCACCACCCGCAGTCTCTTTAACCCTTGCAACACAAGTATTCACCACAGCATCAGCCGTTCTCGTCATACCTTACAACACAGAAGATGCTTACCCGCTCAGCCTATTCGCGTCACCGCTCGCAAGTTACCTCAATATTCCGATACTAATCTATGATCACAACGACGAAGCGCTACAAACTGTCTGCACACAACTACAAACCACCCATGCGTATCTCATCGGAGATATCGCTCTCAATCTCACCAATGTCACACTAATACCTCTTACTAATGAAGCAGCGATCACTCGCACTATCCTTACTGTCATCAAAGAGCAATTTGGCGTAATCAACTATATTACCATGACTAACCCGTCCGATGTCATCCCAACAGCCATCATCAACACAAAAGAAATACAAATAACCGACCATATTACAAATAAAAAAATCATCATTCTGAATAAAGAACTCAATATAATTGGTAATGATACCAGAGTGTATAATATATCCATTCCTGAAGGTATTAATCGAGTTCAAATCTCTGGAAACATTCTTCAAAAAGAAAAACCGTTTTTTAAACGCAACTCTTCGATCGTTCCCCTTATATTTATGACTCTTACTGATGCAAAGGGACAGATTATCGCCTACACCAACAGCATGGGTTATGACATCGGAAACACATATCTTGAAACACTCACATGTAATGCGTCAGGAACATACAACCTTCAGGTGAGAGTATTTCATGGGATAAAAGGCGGCTATTTCATACAGCGGGGAATATCTTTGTTTGATGCCGATATCAATATCACCGCAACCATCACCACATTAGGAAACCCACATCTCCCGCTTATCCCAAATCTTTCCGCTATCGCACCGTACCTTACTGCAGCTCACGGTGGACTCATTATCGCCAATACCACATGGGAGCTTACCGATGCTTTCTATACATCAACTGCTCAGGGTTCAGGCACCGGCCCGTGGTACAATAATTCGTTACACCCCTTCACGAACAGGAAAGTCAACACAACAGTGCAACAACTCAAAAGAACCTTAGAAACCATTGATACCTATGGGCTACTGACTGGGTATCTCAATGGACCAGCATGGCTTGCTATTCTTGCCGATACTAACATGGTTCCGATGTACTATTTCGGTCCCTCTCAAGAAGATATCCCTGATCAAGGATTGCCATCAGATAATCCTTATTCACTTAATCAGAATCTTTCAGTGGGTCGTCTTATCGGTTGGGATATACAAGACGTTTCCGTACTTATTGCTCGGACGTTTTTCTATGAAACCCTCTGTGGTCAACCAGAAAACCCAGATGATTGGCATCATCGATTCAGTTTCGTCTTCGGTGAAGGATTTGGTGAGACCGGAGGAATTTTCCATCAGGTTCCCTATGCCAAAGAAGTTAGGAACTATGGATTTACCTCAAAAGTCTATGGCGACTTCCGGAACAGTCGCCAGATTGCAGACCTCCTGCACATTTATACTGGTTCAAACTACATTGAATACCTCGGCCATGGAGATTGGTTTTGGTTTCCTGCCTCACTCTACGGATTTGATATGTATTCAAAAGCTGTGGATGTCGCTCATGCAAAGAACTGGGTGTATGACAAACCAGGCGTCTTCCTAACCTCAGCATGTTTGATGGGGCGAACTGATGGTCTTCCCCCTAAAATGAATATAGGACTTGCCATGCTTCATGCTGGTTGTAATGGCTTTGTGGGAGCAACACGAGAAACTGGTCAAGAATCTGGTCTTACTACTCTGGAAAATCACTTGATCATTGATAACTGGAGTCTTGGGGAAGCATTACGCGGTGAAAAACGAGTTGATACAGAACCCCCAACATTTTACGTTCGCGTGTTGTATGGTGATCCTGCATTTAACCCCTATGAACCACAACATGGATTCAGCAATCAAGGACGACCAGTTTTTGTATAAATCTAGAAAATTTGATTGGCAATTGAAAGGAAAAGCGGACGTAAAATAGAGAAAGGTATTAAGCTGTAGAGGCAAAGGAGAAAAAAAAATGGCAAAATCACACTTCCTCGTATTTTTTTACGTCCTTACTTAACAATTGTTAATTCTTGTTTATATGATTTTCGTTTTTTAAGGTCACCAAGGAGTAAAAAACAACTCAATCATCAACAGAACACGGAGATTGACGTAAAAGATTCCAATTTTAAACGAACACAACTAATATTTGCTATATTGCAAATAAGATATTTTCTCCTATTCCTTTTTTTCACTCCTTCTTTCTCTAGTAACAAACATTTATAACTCTCTCTACTATCCTGACGAGAAGTGATTTATTATGGTTTCTGCCCAAGATATCCTTAAAACAGAGGTGGTAAAAAGAGACGCAAACGACACCTTCTCTCAAACAATAAACCTGTTCAACGACACCGATGCCATCATTATCACCGACCACGGTAAATATCATGGAATGCTGTTAAAACGAACACTCATGGAACCAACAGTGACCCTACAAACAAAACTCCATACCATGCTTTCTCATACACCGAAACTTAGCCCAACAACCTCCATAGAAGAAATTGCTCGCGTCATGGTTGAAAATAATGTCTACTATCTCCCTGTAATCCACAATGACGCTCTCCTTGGTATCGTCACCGCAGATGATGTCGTCAAAAAACTAACCGAACAAAACATTGGAATGCAACCAATTAAAACCATCATGTGCACCAAACCGCTATCCGTAAACCCCTATGAAACTATCGGGAAAGTGCTTCACCTGTTTCGACAAGAAAATATCTCATATCTCGCGATTGTTGATCATAATAACGTTGTCGGTGCAATAACCGAAAATGCTATCATTAACAAAGTCCTCCATACACATAGCAACGTCGAAGGACGCGATAGTTTTGAATCGGAAAAAAGACAAAAACTTGACCTTCCAGCAAAAACCATAATGCAAGAACAACCCCTGCTCTTGTCACCAGAAACTACTATCCGGGATGTTCATACTAGGATGCATGAATTCAAGCTTCCGGGGATACTAATTGGAACAGAAAACCATCTACACGGTATTGTCACCCATAAAGAATTTCTCGCGCCATATGCAGGATTCGAAAAAGAAGAAACAATCGCGATTCAATTCCACCACCGCAACAACCAAGTCAAAGGTTTCGATAAAGATCAAACGGTCCAATTCCTGAGAGAAGAATTCTTGAAAAACTATGAAAAATACATAGAAGTCGGCTACCTTCATGTTTCCCTTGAACAACACAAAGAGACCAAACAAGGACTTTTTAGAGTCGTCTGTGAAATGAAACTCTCTGGAAAACCTGGCGTCTTCTACGCGACCCAGGAGGGTTATGGTCCTATGCAGGCAATGAGAAATGCGTTCCTTGCAATCGAACATCAAATCAACAAAGTAAAAAAAACCTAGTCCTATGTATTTCTATCTCCAACTACTCTTTATTTTTGTCATACTTCCAAATATCATCCTGCTCTACCTGAATAGAAAAAAATACATCTTAAAACACTACTTCTTTCATTGTTTATTTTATTTCTCATTGCAATTCTTTAGGATCAGCTCTCTGTTAGAATGGGACTCTGGTCTTTTTCCCAGAATGAAATAGTAAGGTCACTCTTTGGATTGCTGATAGAAGAATATCTCTTTTTTATTTTTGTCTGACTTCTCTCCATTAACAGCTATCTATTAATTGAAAAAATCCTTCTTGTTGATAAAAAACAATAGATAAAGAATTGAAAAAAACAGGTTATTAAATAAAATGTCAAAAAATATAAGTCGGAAATTAGTAAAAAAAACACTACAGGTAATAACTTGCTTGCATCTTAGATTAAAAACCTCTTCCGCGAGAAAATAGTCATGTGCTCGGAATCATTCCTCGAGGGGACATATAAAAAAATTAATAGGAAGTATATTGCTGATGAGGATTTGGGAGGAAAGAATAAAAAAATTCTCTCATCAACAATTATACCTCTCTGCATTAACGATTGTTAATACTATATATAAACATTTCGATTCCAGGAGAAACATCTCATTATATGAATAGACAAAGAATCAAACAACAAGAGAGAAATAAATGCAATCCTTTCAAAGCAACTATCCACTTTTTGTTTCTCAGGTAAATTCTATTCTTTGGAGAATGGACAATTATTTTTCTGAGGTAGTAAGCTATTGAATTTACTGGAAACCACGCTGAAGAGATTCCCGCCAATTTTGATACAAAAAAACATAAAACATTTTTCGAAAAGCATAAGGAGACATTTTTCGAAATTATTCATTGAACTTTTCCCAGCATATAGATGTCTTTACAGATGTTATGAAACATACATTTTTTTAAGGGCGTAGAGAGACTTTGACTTGAGCAACTTGTTGCCCGAAGTTAAATTTGAATACCGCTTGGCAAGTTGTTATTTGATAAAAACAGCCTGAAAACCATTTAAAACATAAATGTATGTCAGAATCAGCATCATCCTCTTGGGCCAGTGGTCTAGTGGTTATGACGTCGCGCTTACAACGCGGAGATCGCCTGTTCAATTCCGGCCTGGCCCACTTTTCTCCTCCACGCCATACTGGCAACAACCTAACAGAGAATCAAAAACATCCATACTCGTGATAGAGGGATATTTTTTTTAGATTTCTTTGTGCGATATATCGTCCTGCGATGTCATCACTCATCGATGCTCGATATACTCCCTGACCAGTGAATAGGAACGTCCCAACACTGGCATCACCAACAAAGAGAGAACATTTCTACACAAAAATGGACGCTGCTACTTTTTTTGATATTATTAATTAAGGATGGTAACCTTGATGGTATCATTTATTTCAACAATCGCTCCTTCCGTTCGTTTCCCCAAACTACAATTCACTACAGTCGTATTCACCAATTTTGTCACCCCTGGATCTTCATGGATATGTCCGCATAATACTAATCGAGGCTTGCGTGTATCAATAAGGGTCCTTAGTTCTTTGCTTCCCCCGTGGCTTCCTATAAATATTTTATCTTGTAATTTGAACGGTGGGAAGTGTGTTACCAAGACGCTTGTTTTATCAAGAATGTTTATCAAAGATTTCTTCTCAGCACCATCAATAATACTAATATCAGCGATGGGAGATGGAATTTCACGTCCGATTCCTACAAATGGGATACCCTGAATTACCACCTGTCTCATATGAAGATAGGTTGCATTACTAGCTATGATCCCTTGGTCGACATCAAATGTATCGATATTTCCGGGAATCGCGAATGTCTTCACTGGTATTTGATTGAGGAGGTTTGTCGCCATTTCACCTGATCCGAACTGAGTTATATCCCCACAGAGTAATACTAAATCGGGACTATACACTCTAACATTTTTCAGGACAAGATTCAAGCGATATTGAGATCCATGGATATCAGCGACAGCAAGAATTTTCATAGAACTAGGAATTCAACCATTGATTAATAATACTGTTGCGTTAAACGAAGTATGATAAAAAAATAAGAAGAGAGGGATTAGTGGCTGTCTTGTTTCAGATTAAACAAGTCCGCCATAGTATCTTCTAAAAATATTTCTGAGAATCTTTCAGTAAATTCTCTGCTAAGTTCCATGGGTTTTTCCCTTCCTCTCCTTCTCCTTCGTATTCTAAATCGAATCGTTTGTATAAATAATTTACTTTAACGTAATGTTTTCCTCGGTGTTCACCATAATACTCTGTCCTGTTCCCCTCTCAGGAAAGATATTAATAACACCTTCTTTGATAAAGGGCTACAAATCCATCAGAATGAATTAAAGGGACATTATGACAAAAGAAGAAGAAATCACCCGAAACCTAACCTTAATTGAATACTATAAACAACAGCTCGAATCCATTGATATCCAACTCCAGTATCTGCAATCGACCCTTGCGGATTATCAACGTGCAAAAATAACCGTAGGGCAATTGAATACAGTAGATGATAATTCGGAGCTCCTCATCCCTGTTGGTGCAGGAACTTTTGTTAATGGTTCTCTGAAAAACACATCGAATGTTCTGATCGGTGTTGGAGCAGGGATTGTCATCGAAAAAACAGTTGACGAAGCAGTAATTAAACTCGAAGAGCGGATTAAACGAATACAAGAAAACCTTGAAAAGATGGTTTCGCTGGGACAGAAGATACAATCTGATGCAGAAGAATTATCACACAAAACGCAACAGATGATGGAAGAAACACAGCGATAAAAGAAGTGTCCTGAGGGCGGGTATGTTTGATTTTCTCAAAAAGAAATTGAAACTCTTTGAAAAAAATATTGAAGCGGAAATCGAATCTGAACTGAAAAAAGAAGAGAAACACGAAAAAAGTTTTCATGAAGATTCTCAGAAACAATCTATCCAGATCAGTGCACCGGTAAAATCAGTAGATACACCGCCAGTAGCTCCTGTGATAAAAGAAGAGACAGAACCTGTCGTTATTCGGAAACGAGCACTCCGTACACAAAAACGAGTAAGCGATGAAAAAAGAGAACGAGATGAGCAAATTGATAAACAGATTGAGGAAAGCATTGAAAGTGAACTGCAGCGTGTTCTGCAAACCAGAAAAAGCATCGAAGAAGCAGTATCTACTGAGAAAAAACCCTCATGGACAATTGACGAAAAGAAACTTGATGAGTTGCTCTGGGATTTGGAGATGGGATTACTCGAAGCCGATGTTGCCTATTCTGTGATCGACTCGATTAAGAAAGACGTCAAACAGGAAATTAAAAGAGTCCCGTTTGATAAAGGGAAAGCAGGAAACCTTATTGAGACAGTTTTAAAGAACGCGATTGGACATGTTCTCAAGTCTAATAACTTTGATTTTAACAAGTTTATCGAAGAGCGGAAAAAACCAGTTGTGTTAATGTTTGTTGGGGTGAATGGGACCGGGAAAACCCTTTCTATTGCTAAGATTGCATTCCAACTGCATAAATTAGGGAAAACCTGTGTGATGGCAGCAGGGGATACGTTCCGAGCTGGAGCAATCGAACAGCTTTCGATTCATGCTGATAATCTTGGTGTGAAAATCGTTAAACATGGCCCGGGTTCAGATCCCGCTGCGGTTGCCTTTGATGCGATCGAACATGCGAAAGCCAAACACAAAGATATAGTACTCCTTGATACAGCTGGTCGAATGCAGACGAACTCGAATCTTATGGATGAAATGGCAAAAATTAAAAGAGTTGCGAAACCAGATATGATTATTTTTGTTGGTGATGCGTTATCAGGAAACGATGCAGTCGAACAAGCGAAACGGTTCAACGAAGTAGTCGGTATTGATGGAGTGATTCTTACGAAAGTCGATGCGGATGCAAAAGGAGGAAGCTCCTTATCTATCGCCTATACGATTGGAAAGCCATTGCTATTTATTGGGGTTGGTCAGGGATACGAAGATCAAATACCGTTTAATCCCGAGTGGATGGTTCAACATATTTTTGAGAAATAGCTTATACTAGTATTATCGTACCATCAAAGGGTTGGCCCATGAGAGCTTTTTCAAGTTGGTCGAGTCGTTTTCCATTAACAATATAGGTTGTTATTTTTGATCGTTTAATAATCTCCAATGCAGGTTCATCCATAAAAATATTTTTTCCCGCTGCACCCCAGGTGGTGCCATATTGAGTAATCAAACTATCGATAGTCACTTTCTTAAGTTGTTTCGCGTCCTTGTATTTATTTGGATCTTTATCGTAGATGCCGTCGACGTTTGTTGCGTTTACAAATCGAACCGCATGGGTTTTTTCAGCAAGTTCTGCACCAACAAGATCCGTGCTGTGTTTCGGATCTGTTCCCCCCATCACGACGATCGGGAAATTTAGTTTTATCGCTTCGTTGGTTATGTGAGGAATCTCTTTATTAGAAATCCCTAGGAGATTTGTGATAATCCGTGCGTTTACCCGTGTTACCTCAATTCCTATTAAATCTAATGTATCTTCATCAAATCCGAGTTCTCGTCCTAGTTGAATGTATCGTCGTGCGATGTTTCCTCCACCGACGATGACATAGAGTTTATATTCATTACTTATTTTTTTAAAAAGAGTAGTGAGTTTTTTAAGGAAGAGCGCATCAGCCTCATCAGAAAGAACCACTGATCCTCCTATAGACACCACAACGGTTTTCATAAAGCTGAGAATCCTTTTGATTTATTTAAATATAATACAGAAAAAAGAATTACGCGACTTCGATGCCGCTTTGGCTTTGCCCTTTCTTCGGATCGGAGCCAAGTCGTACTTGCGGTAGTGGAATCGGCGGTGGTAGACCTAGGTCTTTTGCGATACCAACTGCTTCAGGAACACATGTGTGCATTACTGCTGTGTGAATATTACTTGCAAATTGATCAGGCATTTTACGTGTATCCTGCCATTGTTTCGCAAGTTGTTTTGCATCATTTTCCTCACAGATGATCGTCCCTTCTAGTTTGATCATCCCTATCGATCCGTAACTTGCTGTGTATTGATATTCAATAGTAAGTTGTTTCTCTGCATTGCTAATAACTTGGGATATCTGACTGTTATGATCGATACGAATCTGTTTGGGCTTATCGTCAGGTTCTACATAGCGTCGTGCTTCGATCGACTTCAGTTTAATTGTTTTGATTAACATATCGAGCACCATAACAGAAAACTACCTTTTAGGTCTTTCGTTTCCTTGGGATAAATATTTAATGTTATATTAAAAATATAGAAGTAATATGGTAATAAAATCTATTAAACACTTTTTCATAACTGGTTCAGAGTTCTATGAAAAACATGAAAGTTGCGATGTATTATAATAATAACGACGTTCGCATCGAAGATATGCCGGTTCCATCGATTGGTGAGAATGAGCTTCTAGTGAAAGTGAAAGCAAGTGGTATCTGTGGTAGTGACGTCATGGAGTGGTACCGTATTAAGAAAGCACCTCGAATCCTCGGTCATGAAATTGCTGGGGATATTGTTGAGATTGGGAAAAACGTAAGGAAGTACAAGATTGGCGATCGGGTTTTTGTTTCTCATCATGTTCCCTGTTATACATGCAAATTTTGTCTAAATAATCAACAGACTTTATGTCATACCTTACATTCTACGAATTTTTATCCAGGTGGCTTTGCAGAGTATCTAAGAATACCAGAAATCAATGTTGACAGAGGAGTATTTGTCCTACCTAAAGAAATGTCCTATGATGAGGGTGTCTTTATCGAGCCTTTAGCTTGTGTAGTAAGAGGACTGAAAACCGCTGAGATGAAACCAGGACAAACCATTCTTATCATTGGTAGTGGTATATCAGGACTACTTCAAATAAAGTTAGTTAAAGCCTGGAAAGCAAGGAAAATCCTAGCAACCGATATCGAAGAATATCGACTAAAAACAGCAAAAAAGTTTGGCGCAGATGTTGTCATAAACGCAAAAGATGATGTACCTGAGCAAGTCAAAAAACACAATGATGGAAAACTTGCGGATCTTGTAATTATCTGTACTGGTGCCGTGTCAGCGATAAAACAAGCGCTTAAATCTGTTGAGAGCGGCGGTACCATTCTTTTCTTCGCACCGACAGAGCCTAACGTAGAAATACCATTCCCACTGTTTGATCTATGGAACAAGCAAATAACAATGGTTTCTACCTACGCGGGAAGCCCAGAGGACATCAACATTGCAATAGATTTAATTAAATCTAAGAAAGTCAATGTTATAGACATGATATCTCATATCCTTCCTATCTCAGAAGCAGCAAAAGGATTTCAGCTTGTCGCACAAGCAAAAAACTCCATGAAAGTGATTCTTAAACCGTAACAAAAAATATTCATCCTTGCTTATTAAAAGTTTATAACTCTGCATTTTATTCTCGTCGGCGATGAAAAAATTAAAGGCTATTTGGGAACTCATGCGCCTGGGGCATGGAGTGATGCTCTTCATCGCTATCCTCATCGGCTCCCTTATTTCTCAAAAAACACTTTTTGATAACCTGGATCTTCCGCTTCTGAATATTTTCCTAACGTTCTTTACCGCTCTTTTTTTAGAAGCAAGTACCTTCGCACTGAATGACTACTATGATTTGGAGATTGACCGGATCAATAAACGAACAGACCGTCCACTAGTCCGAGGTGATCTCTCCCCAAAAACAGCATTAAATATTTTTTATCTCTTATTCCCGCTTGGACTTCTCTGCTCCTATTTTGTAAATATGACCTGTTTTCTCATTGCTCTCAGCACAGCCTTAATATCTGTCCTATATGATGCCAAAATGAAGAAAATTAAACTGATTGGCAACTTTTATATCGCGTACATCATGGCGATCCCCTTTGTTTTTGGAGGAGCAACAGTTCTCGGGAACAACGCATTTTCACTTGAGGCCATTAACCCAGTAATCTATGTTATCGCACTCATCGCGTTTCTTGCAGGAGCAGGTCGAGAAATCATGAAGGATGTTATGGATTTTGAAGGCGACAAGAGACAAGGAGTCAAATCGTTCCCGCGATATATAGGTATACGTGCTTCGAACGGTATCGCAGCAATCTTCTATCTGTGTGCTATCACGCTCAGTTTCCTGCCGTTCTTTCTTGCAGATTTTGGGGTGTACTATCAGAACATAATCTATTTTATCCTGATATTTATCACAGATACGATGTTGCTGAGTACATGTCTTCAACTGGTTTTCAAGAAACAACCAAACATGAAATTTCATCGGAAATATACGCTTATTGCAATTTTCATCGGACTTCTTTCGTTCCTGGTTGGAGCATTTATCGGAGGATGAAAAACCATGTTTCAAAGTGATGTCATCGGGGTCGCTGCAGTCTATATTTATGTAGCCGCATTAATCGTATTTACCGAAAAAGTGTTTTCAAAAAAATACCCCGTGCAGAGCAGGAAATTCCTTCATATCATGACCGGGAATATCGCGTTCATCCTTCCCTTGTTTGAGACCAGGGAGATTATGGCATTTCTCGCTGCTGGTCCGTTTATTCTGTTTACGTTTCTCATAAGCCCGTATTCGCCTATCAAATCGATGCGGGGGAAAACCTCTGAAGCTGGACATGGGTTGGGTTTGGTGTACTATGCGATTACCTGGACCATCCTTGCGTATGTGTTTTTTGATCATCGGGAGATCATTGCAATGGGAATCCTTGCGATGTCCTATGGGGATGGTCTGGCGTCATTGATTGGGATTAAGTACGGGAAACGAAAATACACGGTTTTCAAAGATACGAAAAGTTATGTTGGTTCATTAGCGATGTTTCTGTGTACGTTTCTGTTGCTGGTGATTGCTGTCGTGTTTTACGCGGAGCCACTAACGACGCGTGCTGTAGCGTACATGCTCTGTATGGCTGGGGTTGCGACCGTGGTTGAGGGTATTACACCGCTAGGTCTTGATAATCTCTCGGTGCCTTTTGTTACTGCAGTGATGTATTGGTTCTTTTTGGTGGGGTGACATGCGGCTGATCATTGTGGATGGTCTTGATGGTGTTGGCAAAGACACACATGCCCAGCTGATCAGGCAACGATATGAGAAAAAAGGGGAAAAAGTGATTGTTCGATCCCATCCAGAATCAGATAATTTCTACGGAAGGACCGCAAAGAAAGCATTGCTTGGTCAAGGGAAAATCAATCGCCTGAAAGCATCATTGTTCTATGCAATGGATGTCATGTATTCCCTGCGGCGATATTATCGGAAACCGGCCTGTGATACGCTGATCATGGTACGGTATCTGATGGGGACGGCATATCTACCAAGACGGTTAACAAAAACCGGGTATCGATTTTTTGAAAAACTGGTTCCTACATCCAAATACATGTTTTTCTTAGATGCGAAACCAGAAGAATTGGTCGAGCGTATTAAGCAGAGGAATGAAACCGAGATGTTTGAGACACAGGAAGCGTTTCTGAAAGTGCGAGCAAAAGCGTTAGATTTAGCGCAGGGTTGGTATATTATCAACACTGGTCAATCAATAGAACAAACATATAGTGCTATTGAGAACGTATTAGATGAGCTTGATAGAAAATACGTTTCATAGGTTGGTTGCTGTTTTAGCACCCATCTATTGATTAAATAATACCACCAGCACCAAGAAGTTTTATAACAACCTCATCAAGGCCAGGAACCGTATCGAATTTTTTCACTTCCGATGGAGATACCCACCGGTACTCATCATGTTCCCAATCAAGACGAACTAGTTCTTTTGACCTAATATGAAAAAGGAACGGATAAACAACCCAGTCGTAACTTCTCCCATCGTAGGCGTCAGAAATTTCAATTGGATCTCCTTTCCAAATGAGATCCAATGCATCTGAACTAAT
>Ga0315294_10006393_pt1 | contig 12930 bp, 11 predicted proteins | sample YL17G13_40_MG_FD_203626 | JGI IMG/M metagenome (GOLD analysis project Ga0315294, IMG submission 203626) | Sediment microbial communities from Yellowstone Lake, YNP, Wyoming, USA - YL17G13_40 | ecosystem: Environmental > Aquatic > Freshwater > Lake > Sediment | place: USA: Wyoming | collected... | reverse complement strand
CAGGGCCTGCCGTATAATCGTTATAACCGGTGATTTAACCATTAAATAAAAAATAATAAAAAATATTTGCTTTTCCGTTAAAAATGAAGTATATTATAATCATGGTTAAAATAACCCTACCTTCTGGACTCTCCATAAAATCCGTAGAGATGTCAGACTCTTCACAAACTGCATTACAGCTCGCTGTTGATTTTTTTAAAAGTAAAAATATTACTTTCCATTTCAAATCTCCTTTCCTCTCCTGTAAACTATTAGCTGTAAAACAACCTTTAGTAAAATTAATAAAAATGTGGGAGATGGCGGCCTCTGAAGCGGGTAAGGCCGGAGAAGGCCCGCTCGGATTTTTTGACACAGATGTTTCGACTTTAGTAGAGTCCGAATGGCAATTTGCAAATCCCCAAGTCGAGGATGCAATCCAGTTCTCAATGTCTCCCGACGCCTGTCGATTCATTGCCCCTTATATAAGATGGAGCTCTACCAGCACTGGGGACCCTGTATTTCTTGTACGAATAACCGACGTCGCCTCTTGTTGGGAGGTCTCTTCCGACCCAGGTTGTTCTTTGGCGCTTCATATTCATTCTTCTGGTAAAACCTACATGGATTACCTGTCAGAACAACTTCTGGAAAAACAAAAAGCCGGAGAAATAAATTGGGGCGTGAAATCTACTACGGACCCGGAGACAGGCACAATACAACGTATCTTTCAACCTCTCATGTCCATTATAACCGAGCCATCATTTAAAGAAGCAATAAAAAAAGAAAAATCTCTTTATCTTAAACTCCCGACCACTTTTTCAAATGATCCGACAGTACCTTCTTCCTGTTATTTCCCGATTAACAGTCTTCCAACCTCTCCTACCCCAGACCAATATGAGGCTTGGACGGACTTCGAATCTCAAATGCCCCCCTGGGCTATACCTATGTGGCGTGCCGCCTTTTATGGAATTTTCGATGCAGAAAATCGTTCTCGACAGATAATAATATTCTACGATGACGGTCAAACAGGAAAAAGCAATTTAGTCCGGGCTCTTACAAATATATCGACGGGAAATTTTTACGCTTCTTTATCAAAAAATTCTCTGGATAATCAGTTCTGGGGGTCTAAAATACTTGGACGTCGTTTAATTCTTTTTTCGGATTCGGGTAATCAAAAAATTCCACGAATGGATAAAGTCAAACAATTAAGCGGCGGCGACCCTGTTGATGTTGAATTAAAAGGCATCAGCGGACAAATACATTACACCCCTAACTGTCGCGTTATAGTTACAACAAATTCCAGACCTGAGATCAACACATATAATGAACATCAAATATCCCGGGTCTTGATATTTCCCTTAACCGCCACTCAAGACGAAAACATCCGTAAAAAGTTCTGCAAGCTTAATCCGGATGGAACAGTATATCATGACCCCGAAACAGGAAAAGTGTGTCACATTGGAGCTCCTTATGATGTGTGGATGACCGAACAGTTTTATCCTTACTTGTCCGCTTGCAAGTCTTTTTATGAAGAGCTGTGCCCGAAAAAACAGGATATTATTGTATGTAAAGAGATGCTGGACTACATAGAAGAAACATGTGTATCCAGCAGTACAGATGCTTTAATGCATATGATGGAGAATTTCCTGGAGCTGCATCCGGACGGTCGTATCTCCAATGGAGATTTAAAAATTCTGGTTGACCATATTGCGGGGAGTATGCGAGACCCCGATTTAACTTTTGAAATTGCGTGTGAGTATTTGCTTCTTCAAAAATGTAAGAGAAAACCTTGCCGAATTAAAAATACAGTATTACGAGCAATTACTGGTGTCCGGTTTCGAGAAGGTTATTCTATTTATAATGATCGTGTCACTTATAGACCCCCCGAAGGAGGGCGAGTTATCTTGGGTCAGGGGTCTACAGGTATTCAAGTTATACAAGGTGGAAATCCACCACTTACAGTAATCTTATAAAGAAAGGGGTTAGTTATGGATCTCACTTTAGTAAAACGGCCGCCGACAGATGAGAAAGCATTTATAGGATTTAAACTATATGCTTCCATCAATAACGAATTACAAGCTATTTGTGTTAAAGAGGATATTCGTATCTCTGATTTGCTGCGACACCTCGTCAACAATTTTTTAATTGACTACCACAAAGAAGAGAAAGTATCTCCCGCGACAGAAGTCGCTAAAGTCCCAACAAACCTTTAACAAAGGAGCCTGTTTATGGCCGAAGTATTGTATGACGAGTTTGGTATAGAGATACGGAATGCCAGTCAACCTGGTAAACCGTTTGCCAAGCTCGAGGATGAGACCCGTCTTACGGTCATTATCAATGGTATATACGTCATTGGTGATGAGGATATTCGGCAGCCGAACGGTTCTATCAAAACCCGTTTCGCGGTTGGCGTCCAATATGATTCGTTGCGCGCATTGCGTTACGAGGATGGCACTGAAACAGGCCGGACCCATTCCTGGTTCAATGCAATTACTTTTTCGTACCATGATAAGAGCACGATGGTTGTGTCGGGTCTTGCAGCCGCTTTAGGTATTCCCAAGGATAAAACATTGCTTACCGATTTTATCAAAATGGGACTCGGTAAACAGGTTTCCGCCCGGGTTAAACACCGTAAGTATACTCTCGACGGTGTAGAAAGAATCGCAACAGATCTTGAAGCCTTTAAACCGGCCCCCCAGACTGAAGACTTCAAAGAGGTCATTGCTAAGTTTATACCGCATCGTCAGGCGGTAAAACGGTATCCGGGTTGTAAGTTCTGTTTTGCTGCATTACCTCCAAACGTGAAAGCGCCGATTCTATCAGAATACGTAGCTAAAATAGTACCGATCCCCGCACCAGCCCCCACCGGCCCCGTGGAGATCAAGTAATGTACCGCGCATACGTGGTTGCGGATTTTGATGGCCACGAAGGGACTATGGTGATGGTTTGTCCTTCGTGCGTAAACCTGAAAAGCACACCCTGCGGGTGTGTTAAAAAAGATGATATTGCCGAGAAGATAAAATATCCTATCAAGGATTATGAATGTGGGCGGTGTCGCAAAACCATCAAAGTTAGGTAGTTTTTTTTGGTCTACTCCAAAGATCGTATGTCTTTGGAGTAGATTTTAAACTTAAATACCAGGCCAGGCCCGGACAAACAAAGGAACAAGTATGCCATTAAATCTTCACGAACACCTATCATTCAGTGCCGAGGAAATTCTCAAAATTGAGACTAAAGAGTTCCCACCTAAATTTTTTATAGAAACTAATCGGTCTGGACTCCGTCGCCGCGTATCTTCCGATCACGGTACCGCAATTCAAAGGCATTACGACACGCTTAGTCATTTCGAGATATACAATCCCTTATCAGATAGAATAGAAATTAATTACGAAGAAGCGGTAAAATTTAGTGGATGGATGGATGCGGACTACACTTTGCCTGCTTTAATTCGTATAAAATTGTCATTAAACCCGGATTACGCGATCCCGCAACCGGTCAGGTGGGCTCTACAAATCTATGAAACGACGATTAAGCGCCAAGGAGCCATCAAAGGCTCGATGGGGCACACGATATTGCCCTTGCCCTTGCTCCTGGCTCAGATCGCCTCTGAGTGCCCTTTAGGCTGGCAGGAGCACCATAAACTCCACGAAGAAGATAAAGACGGCATTCGCTATACGCTATCCCAGGCTCAAAACTTGCTCGATCAGTTCGTCGATGAGGGATATTTGGCCTACACGGAGGATAAAACTTGTATTTATGTCCCAGAATACGCCGAAATAGAGACAAGCTTACTTCGCTATCTCTCTATGCCCAAAATGCCTGAAACCCTCGAAAACCTACCAGAATTTTTGGATGAGGATCAAAAAATTGCTGTACGCGACCTTGTTCAGCGAACTACTGTTGGCGGAGTCCTTGCAGGATACCCGGGAACAGGTAAAACTTTTGCCTGCAGTATAATGTGTGATTACTACGGTCTTAAAAACGTACTGGCCTTGGCGACCACCGGCGCTGCGACCATGGTTCTTTCCCGACAACTCAAATGCGAGGCTTACACTATTTCTTCGGCCTTCTATAACTCGGGTAACGAAAGCTTCATTAAAAAATGGAAGCGGCCAGTCTATATCGTTGACGAATGCTCAATGCTGAATATGTCTTTTTTACGACAACTGCAGCGCCTTTTGACATTATTCGCGCCCACCACAGTAATTTTGGTTGGAGATCCCGCGCAGTTGCCTCCTGTCGGAGCCGGCGCTTTCTTCGAGGCTATCGTGACTCAAAAGATACAGACGCCAATACCCATTAAAATTTTGTCTGTTCCACATCGCATGGCTCCTGAATCCGCGGCACGTTTGCAGCAATTTAACGGTTCTGTCAGCCACAAAGCGGCCGCAGAATCAATTTATCCGTTAAAACATACGCCACCCATTTCAAATGACACTGCAAATTGGCCGTTACAAACTATTTTAAAATTTTGTTTGGGAGGAGCCCGTATAAAAGATAAAACCATTACGGATCGAAACATGGCGGACGTCGACGATAGATTACTCCTGTCCACGTATCGAAATAACGACGCAAAAATACTTAATCTTTTTCTGGAGTCTTTTCGTTGCCAAAGTTTATCAGAGGTTTCTTTTTTACGGGGACAGTTAGAAGCCGACATCAATAAATACATCGCATTTATCAGTGCCCAAAATATTGAAGAGTTTCCTCGAAAACTCGCAAAGCCGACGCGAAACTATGCTCATAAATATGTTGCCAATTTTCTATTGAATAATATCGACAAAATGAAATCCGAATACAATGACGATTTGGAAAAGATAGAGAATGCGATTACGACAAACTATCGCGCTCTTCGAGAACGATTAGCCCCAGCATTGTTTACTAAAGGAAGTTATCTTCGCTGTAAAATCAATGGTTGGTTTAAGTTTTGGGCTGCGAAGCGCGTTGTCGCCATGGAACAAAAATGGGGGGTATACGTCCGCGATAAAGAATCCATCGCAAACGGTCAAATCTTCGTGGCAATCGAAGATAATGTATTGTACTGTGCGGAATCGACCGTAACAGTAGAAATTCGGGACAGGGATAAAGCTTCTCATCTATTTTATAGTAGCTGGGTAAGTACAACACATAAACTTCAAGGTGATCAAGGGGCTATAAGTATTTTGTTTCTGTTGAATACCTCCATCGAAAACAAACTGGTATACGTTGCCAAGAGCCGGGGTAAAACAGACAACATCATAGTACAGAATGTGACATCCTCAGAAGGCGGTTGGATGTCGAATACTGTGCGTTGCGCGGCCAGCGTTGAACGATTGTCAGTCGCAGCGCACCTTAGTGACCAAAAAATAAAGGCGGCCGCGTGAATACAATACAATTTGATAGTGAGTTCTGGGGTTCCAACGAACCTCACGTAACTCCTGTTTGTGCTGTTATCCGTCTTATGGACACTAATTTCACTTATTGGTTTCCCCGAGACAAGGAAAAATTTATAACCGACTGGCGTAAAGTTATGGATTTACCTATCGAAAAAAGACCCGCGATCATATCTTATTATACATCGGCCGAGGCCCGGTTTTTGACAGCGATGGGATTCACACCCGCCGAATTACTTTCCTGGACATGGTTGGATCCGTACGTGATTTGGCGCATGCTTACGCACAGTCATCCAAGTTATAAATACGGGAACTATTTTACAAAGCAAGGGATATGGAAAACTTCCGTCCCTCCGCCGCCCAAAGAATATGGTAAAAATAAGAATGAATGGACGGAAGACGAAGAAGGCAACAGGATACATCAGAAACCTGACCCGAAACATAAAGAACTTGGCAAAGGTCTTTATGATGCACTTGCGGCACGATTTCATATTGAGGTGGATCAAGGGCATAAAGAATTTATGCGCGATCTCATACTAAACGGAAAAGGTAACTATACTGACGAAGAGCGCGACCGCATACTTTTGTATTGCCAAGAAGACGTGATACATCTTAAAAAGTTATTCATTGACCTGTATACTGAAATTCATAAAGCCACAAGCGGCAAATGTGATATTCCCCAGATCGCACAACTCAGCCGATACATAGTCTGTTGTGGGATCATGGAAGACGTCGGTATACCTGTAGATGTCGAAAAACTCCGGACCTTAGGACACAATTATTATCCTGTCGACGATGACTTGATTGCTCATTGTAACATGAGCTATCCGATATACAGAGAAAGAAAATCAACTAAAAAAGAACGGGAAGCGGGTCATCGGGAAGTCCGATGGGTGGAATCCCAAGACGCTTTCCAAAAATTTATTGCAGAAAAAAGATATGGTGATCTGTGGCCTAAAACAGAAACAGGTAAATTCAAGAAAGACGACAATACTTTGGAACAATTTTCAGGTGACGGAGTAATCGAACTTTTCCGACACACTAAAAAATCTCGCAATTTTATTAAATATTTTCGACCCGAGGGTTTTGAAAAGATAGAAAAAAATATCGGTAGCGACAACCGATTACGGCTTTTACTTTCTCCATTTGCTTCAAAAACAGGGCGTAATCAACCCTCTATATCTCAAGGATATATCTTTGGAATGTCAACGTGGCTGCGTCCTTTAATTGCGGATCCTGTAAAAACTTTGATAGGGGGTGACTTCTCCGCACAAGAAGTAGCCCTACAAGGATGGGTCTCTGGCGACGAAAAATTTCTAAGTGCTTACGCTTCAGGGGATCCGTATACGTGGTTTGCCCAAGTCACAGGAACCATGGTTGACACAGTCTATCGCGAAAAAAATAAATTCCGTGACAAAGAAACTAAAGAACCTGTCGATCCCGAACTTCAACAAACCTGTAAAACAATACGCGGGTCTTTCAAAGCTGTAGTTCTGGGGGTTGGGTTTGGTATGGGATTACAGAAACTAGCCTTATCCATCACAGCATCACGGATGACCTCTTTATCCGTTTTAGATCAGCAAACACTAAAATCTGCATTGATTTCGAGTGATCCTGTTTTGAAGAATCAAGCTGAAGAAATATTACAATCTATTCTGGTTGTTCCGGGTAATACTGACCTCCAAAAAAGTCAGTATTCGGCACCTTATCGAGCCTCAACTTATCTTAATTATCATCATAAAATTTTCCAACAGTATTGGCGCTGGCGAGACTGTATTCTTAAAAAATATTATGAAAACAGTTTTCTTAGCCTATACGACGGCTGGTGTTTACTTTATGGGGAGGATCGGGACACCAGTATAGCTAATTTTCCAGTCCAGGGTACCGCTGCTTGTATATTGCGAAAAGCTGTTGAAAACTGTATTTTGGCGGGATTGTCCATTATCTCTCCATTACATGACTGTATTTATATTGTAACGGATAACGAGGAACAGGATAAAAAAATACTTGAGACCTGTATGCGTACCGCAGTGGCAAGTGTTTGTGGAACAAGTCCGGAATTTATTCGTATTGATTTGAAAAAACATGAAACGAATTGGTGTTCTTTTGAAAGTACCTTTACAGAAGATAAACAAGCTGATGTATTTAAAGTTCTTGGAAAATATATGATCACAAGATTTTAAAAGGAAGAAATCAAATGATAAAATCAATAAATTACAATCAAACCGAAATCTTGCGCGATATAATAACGCTGTATGTGCCGGACGATTTTGCGAATGATTATTGCGGTATCGATGTGGACCTGACCTATGGCTGCGGTGGATTTTATAAAAACAAGCTGGTCCCCGAGCCGCGCTATAAGTTTGATTTAATACCGCTTGGCCCAGGCGTGGTGGCTGCTGATTCGAAAAAAATACAATTCTCTTCCGAGACGGTGAGGTCGATTATTTACGACCCACCATTTACCGCAGGAAGAAAAACCGGCCAGGGCTTAATCCACCAGCGGTTTACTGGTTATCGTGCAATGGACGACGCGTGGGAGGATTACCGATTAACATTGATTGATTGCTATCGCGTGCTGCGTAAAAAAGGAGTACTGATTGTTAAAATCCAGGCGACCGTAAGCGGCGGAAAGCAATGGGATTCGCCGTTTTTTATTAAGAGCGTTGCCCAGCAACTTGGAATGGAGTTTCTAGATGAATTTGTATTACTATCCCGTGGCCGCATGATCGGGCATAACCACGCTATACAGCAACATGCCCGTAAATTTCATAGTTATTTCCTGGTCTTCCGAAAATAGTTATAATAGTTATAACATTTGCTTGTGCCACGATATATAATTAAGATAGAGGAAAAAAGGAAGGAGAGAATATGAATCCGGGCAAATGCATTATATCAACGCAGGTCCCGCAGGCGGTATACGACCAAATCAAAGCGGCTGCGGCTGGGACGGACCACACGCTGTCGCACTATGTCGCTACGCTCCTCACGCAAGCCGCTGCCGGCAGCGTGCGTACCGTAGAGGATATCAACAGGGCCTTGATCGAGATATCAGACAAGGTGCAGGCGTGGATTGACAAATACGGATATGATGAATTGAGAAACATGTATGGAAACCCATCCAACAGTATGAGTATATCTAATCTAGTGACAAAACTAGAATGCATAAGCGATGCCGAGTACAAGCGGGCCTGGGACGACCGGCAGCATCTTCACGGTCTTTTCGGGGCCGACAAAGAGGTAAGAAAAAAACTATGAACCCATGCCCCGCATGTCGCCATGTTGTTGGTAATGGTTGTAAATTTTACTCGAACCGCCTGCTGTGCGCCCGCTATCGTGTGTTGCACCCGATAAAAAACGCGTGGGAGCTTGATAAACGCGAAAAGACCGCGAAGATGTTGCTGTTGCGGGCGGTGCGAGAGTATAGGGCAATACTAGATATACATCCGCAACGGCATTTTTCGGGTTTTTACGAACACGCACTGGAACGTATAGACAGAAAGTGGAGGATGGGGTGAACAAACAGGATGAAAAAAAATGTTATTTTTGAATATCACGCACAATATATAATTATGCGTGTGGGTTGCACGCCCCATACGGGCGTGTGGATTGAAACTTGCTGAGCGAGAGCATGCAGTTTTTCCCGATCAGGTCACGCCCCATACGGGCGTGTGGATTGAAACCGTCAGTCCGAAATGATTGATTCTGCCGACGCGTCTTGGCTCAGCGGCCAGATGCATCGCTCTGAACCGTCCGGGCAGTTGCCCGAACAGACCCGTAAAATTCTAGTGTTGTCGGTATCCACAGGCAGTACATCCGCTAAATTATGGTTGTTGCAGACTGTATATAAACCACCGCGAAACCAATAAGTATCCCCACTCATTCCAGCAGCATTGCAAATACTACAGATGGTAGTCCCGTCAGCAGAATATTTTCCCATCGAAAATGCACAATTTGAATGACTCATTTGTTGAATTTCTCCTTACGCTGTCTGGGCTCCGACGACCGTCCCGTCACTTGTTGATGTTGGATAGGTCGACTTGATACGTAGCTTACCAGATGTGTCAATCCATAAATGGTAATCGCCAAGCATTAAGTGCGAGTCAGACCAGCCACCACCGCGAATGTCAATCAAGTTACTGCCATCAGTAATATGAGATGTATTGTACGCCATGGTTGTTGAATCAATGAAGCGGGCGATCGGCGTCATTTGTACGTATACAGGAATTACTTGTGTTGTATCAGTATTATTATACTGATAATAATTGACAGCCAAATATGGTGCCGTGGCTGCGGTGTGATCGCCATACCAATAAACTTGTTTGTCTCCACTCGCATGCGTCTGGTCATTCCAAACACACAGACCATAATTCGGTTGCCCGTTTGTAAACCAGTTTTGCACCATAGGAGTAACAGGCCACGAATACCACGTACCAGCCGCAAACGATGTTGTGACGGAACTGGTTAGTGGAGAAGCATCTGCCGTGACATTAAAGTTTCCGCCGCCCGTCCACGCCACATCTCCACCTGCTCCATTATAATCATAAGATCGCCGCCATGTTGCCTGTCCGTGTGTTGCAGGACTTTCGCTGGTAATTCCTCCAGGATTTGTATTAGTAATACCCCAATTATGTTTTAGTTGGCGTACAGAGATTGTCGTCGGCATTGAAGGACCAGTCGCCATACATTTAAGGTATAATGTTGCATCAGAAATTGTTGATCCAGTTGGTATCTCTAGAGACCACCTGTAAAGTGTTGTACCGTTATAACCACCTGTGTCCGAATACATGTAGTTGTAGGTCCCCCATGGACGGAAATCTGCATAGGTGCTAGGAGCTGGATCATAAACAACCGTGCCTTTATAGGCACCGGTGAATCCGGCTCCAAAAAATCCAGTATATCCTGCCAGGCCTGTGTAGCCGATCGTTGGAGCACCTATGATACCAGTAATGCTTCCTGGCCACGATCCCGTCACACCAACAGTGCCTGACCCGCCAATTCCAGTCACACCTTGAATCCCCGTCTGTCCAATGAGCCCCGTCACGCCCTGGATGCCTGTCCCGCCGATGATCCCTGTCCCGCCTTGAATACCCGTGCCACCGACGAGTCCCCCAAGCCCTGTCATACCTCGAATTCCAGTCTGTCCAAGAATTCCAGTCCCGCCTTGAATCCCAGTCTGGCCGCTAATACCTGTGGATCCTAATGCAAGGCCTGTCAATCCTTGTATGCCTGTTACGCCTATGTTTGTCGTGCGAATGTTCCACGCATTTCTTGACAGATTATAAACGTAGACCGTACCGATCGGATTGGTATAGGTCTGCTGGTCGGACGGATTTGCCGGAAAAGACATATATTTTCCTTAATTTAATTTAATTTGAACATCGATAACGCAAATTTCTTACATATAAAATTAACAGGATAACCACCACCACCGCCAGATGCTGCACTTGTCACTCTTACATCAATAACATTATTAGTAACTAGTGGTACAAACCCGTTGGTTGTATACATCACAGGTACAATTCCACTACCTCTGCATGAGGCATAACTCGTTTGCGTTCCGTCAATAAACAATTTAGAATCCATATCAGTTCCTGCCTGAGAAAGAGTACCATGAAGTGCATATTGTATATCGTAATTTCCGTTTGTCAAACAAGTCATATCACATGTTGGTACTGATACATTAACATTAGATGACTGCATTGCTGTACTATCGGTAATCAAAAGTTTAAACCACGCAGCACTAGTTATATTTGTAAATATACCGGTGGTACCATTATCTTGATAAAGACCGCCATAAGCAGGCGTAAATACTCCCTGAATTCCTGTTTGTCCTTGGATTCCTGTCCCACCCGTCCCGCCCGATGTCCCTAAAATACCCGTCACACCCGAAATTCCTGTTTGTCCGTAGAAACCTGTCACACCCTGAATGCCTGTTGCGGCAGTAATTCCTGTTTCACCCTGAATACCTGTTCCGCCGATCAGACCAGTCAGCCCTTGAATACCTGTTCCACCCTGAATACCTGTTCCACCCTGAATTCCTGTTCCGCCAATCAATCCTGTCACGCCTTGGATTCCCGTCTGACCGTAGAATCCAGTCAGACCTTGTATGCCCGTCCCGCCTTGAATACCTGTCCCGCCTTGAATCCCTGTTTGTCCATAAAATCCTGTCCAACCCTGAATGCCTGTTTGTCCATAAAATCCTGTTCCGCCCTGTAAAGCTCCAGCACTAACTTGTATCCATGCCAATCCTGTCACACCAACGTAAACGGTTTCACTCTCTGCTGCCCAGACCAGCGCTGGAACCAGACTGACAGGCGGCAGCGGGTTTGCGTCGGTCTCGATAAAATTGGCGAGACCTGTTATCCCTTGTAGGCCTGTTCCTCCTCGAATCCCTGTTCCGCCTTGAATACCTGTCCCTCCAACGAGACCTGTCCCGCCTTGAACACCTGTCCCGCCAATCAGACCAGTCACCCCCTGAATACCTGTTTCCCCAATGAGCCCTGTCACGCCCTGGATGCCTGTCCCACCTTGAATGCCTGTTCCTCCAACAAGACCCGTTATACCTTGAACGCCCGTTCCACCGACGAAACCCGTCACACCCAGAATTCCCGTCCCACCTTGAATACCTGTTCCACCGACGAGACCTGTTACACCTTGAATCCCCGTGCCGCCAATTAAGCCTATAATGCCTGTCCCGCCTTGAATGCCTGTTCCACCTTTAATGCCTGTCGGTCCCTGAAGCCCCGTCCCACCACCGCTTATCCCTGTTATGCCTTGAAATCCAGTCTGACCGTATAAGCCTGTCTCGCCCTGAATGCCTAATCCTGTGTGGCCGCGAATTCCTGTCTGTCCATAGAATCCTGTCGTGCCCTGAATGCCTGTCTGACCATAGAATCCTGTCACACCTTGAATACCTGTCTGGCCTTGTATTCCTGTCCCGCCCTGAATGCCTGTCGGTCCAAACAACCCTGTCTGACCATAGAAACCTGTCAGGCCTTGCAGGCCTTGAATGCCCGTGCCACCAACTAGTCCCGTCACGCCCTGAAGACCTGTCTGGCCGTAAAAACCTGTCTGGCCTTGTATACCTTGTAAACCTGTTAGGCCTTGCAGGCCTGTGCTTCCGCCGACAGGGCCGAGTCCCGTCAGGCCCTGAGACGGCCCGAGACGGTCGTGAATCTGAAAAACCAGTTTACTTGCGAGACCAGAAATTGTCCACTGAACTCCATAATATTGTCCGTGTACCGCTGGAATTGCCTTCGGTTCGAAATTATAATTGATGGTTGCTACATTGGCGGACCAAGATGCCGTCCAGTCTAAGCAGGTTGTGTCGTAAAGATCTGCTCCACAGCGAATGTACCTGTCTTCCGTGGATGTTGGCGGAATAGCCGCATAAACGGTGGCGGTATTGGTATTATCATTTGTCCAGCCATATGGGCCTTCTAACCTGATGGTTCCGTAGCTGTTGCCGTCTGACAAGATTGGCACGACAGGTAATGTTGGTAACAAGAAAGTGTATTCAACTGGATTGGTTATTGTCGCCATTTTGCTTTAAGCCTTATTTATAGGGCATTAATTTCCG
>Ga0315294_10006390_pt1 | contig 12930 bp, 13 predicted proteins | sample YL17G13_40_MG_FD_203626 | JGI IMG/M metagenome (GOLD analysis project Ga0315294, IMG submission 203626) | Sediment microbial communities from Yellowstone Lake, YNP, Wyoming, USA - YL17G13_40 | ecosystem: Environmental > Aquatic > Freshwater > Lake > Sediment | place: USA: Wyoming | collected... | reverse complement strand
CGGTTCGCTCGAACCGGATGTTCCTGCGGTTGTGCACTCATAGTGGTAACCGTTTTCGTTTATCGGCTTGACAAAATTGCCGACGCTATACGCCGTCGATGCCGCCCAGTCGTTTGGAAACGCTTTGTCTAATAGGGCGAAATGAGTTATCGTTCCCCAGTTACCGGTGGCCTGCGGAAAAGTAAGGTCGGTAGCATTATCTATCAATCCGTCTACGGCATCATCCCAGTTATTCTCAGAAGTTTGCACCCTGTTATAACCATTCTGAGCATAAGGTTCTGCCATTCCGGTTCCATCCTCTGCTGGGTTAGCCGTTGATAACGCCACGTAAATCGTAGGCGACATGTAAGTATTTTTGCCGAATAAGTGGTCTAAAAGCTTGTTCTCCAGGTAATTGCCAAAACTACCCATTTTATGTCTCCTTTATCTTTATAATTAGCTTGGTGTTCTGGTAATGCTTGATTCGCCGTCGTCCGGCGTATGGGTGAGGATAACGGTCTGGCCATCGTTATCATAGTAGTTGATTTCCCCGCTCGCTTTGTTCTGACTCGCTTTATTGGCAAGCAACTTTTCAGCAGTTACTTCTGCTTTGCCCGACCAGACAATTTCACGACTTGCCAAAAGCTCGTCACTAGCTGCAGGATTAGCACCGGCCTGTAAGAATACTTGAACTCCGTATCTACCCGCACTGGTAATTGCAGCCGGAAAATCACCCACATATCTGGCACCGTCTTTATCTGTAAGGGCTATATCGTAATCGTCCGCGTCACGACCGCTTGTCCCCCATGCCTCAAAGACCTGTCCCAAAATGTACCAGACGTCCCCTGCCCTGTTGCGAATAACAGCATAAAGCGTATTGCCGCTACTGTAATTTGCATATATTTCGTTGGCCATATATCAACTTTCCGCAATAGATAGAAATTCTTATGGTTCCTCGGTCCAGGTTCCATTCTTGGTAATAGTCACCCAGTCGCCGTTGGAATCAGCGACCAGGCTAATGCACTCACCAATTGCGTCAGCCACTTTATACTTACCAGCAGTCTGGCCACTGTCATCACGGATAGTTGCCGCGCCGGGCTCAATGCGTAATTGCTGGGCCGCCTGAACAGCAAACGTAAATACTGTCCCCGCCGGTGCCGATGCTGGCAGCGTGAGCGTAACTGTCCCTGTGGCACCAAGGTTGGTGTGAACACTGCCCGATTCCGCCGCCGTAAGTGTGTCATCACTGGTATGTGCCTCAATTGTCTTTTTTATGCCGCCGGCTCCATACGGTATTACAAAATTATGCCCCGTCCTGCCGTCCGTGATTGAATCGATGTCCCCGCCTGAGGTGCTTACTATCGCCAGCCGAATATGCGGCGTAACTACCATATTTGGAAAGCTGCTGTACTGGTTGGTGACAAGATTGCCGGATGAATCCAGATAAATGTAGATATTCGCTTTATCATCAGCCAGTGTATTTCCTGATGAACCTTGATAGCTGACAAGCTGCGTACCCAGCCAGAATTTTCCCGACTTGACCCCGATGTCCAGCCCGCCTTCGTCATAGACTCTCAAATCATTTGCACGCCGTGCTGCTAATAGCAGCCGATACAGCAATTTTCGAAATTCCAGATAATACGGTGCCGTCCCAGTTGGTATATACTCAACGCCGGTTTCATTTTCAGACTGTATGTTTAACAGCTCATTGTCAGATGGGTATACTTCAGCCATAACATTCCCCTTGCATTATTCTCGATGAATTTCGCGCATGTCATTCCTGCGCAAGCAGGAATCCGTTTTCCCTAACTGCTATCCTCTATATTTAATACCAACCGATTCGTTTGCCTATCGAACGAAGAAATGCTTACTCTCTCAACCGGCCTCGCCGCCGGTGTCACCGTGATTGACTCAGTTTCGCTGGCGCTACTTTCGTTGCCTCTACCATCAATAATCTTGACAGCAAATTTATAAGTGCCCGTAGATAACTCAGGGCTTATCCACTCAATAGTATCAGCATCAAGGCCGAATTGACCGTTGCCGAAGCTACCTTTTCCGAACCCTACAGCCGCAGCCGAATCGTAACCAAAGTCACCAACACCAAATCTGCTCATCCCGAACCCTGCCTTATCCTGCCAGGCTGGCCAAATCCTTATCGGCAAGCGACTGAGCGGTTTCTGGTAGTCAATCTCGCCCGTCCCACCATCAAAATAGACTATCGCAGTTGCTCCGAGCGGCAAATTCTGGCTACGCAGCAAACTTATCCTCACACGCCCGCTGTCCACCGCCGGCTGTTTAATCTCATTGCCAAAGTCAGTATGCGTCTCTTCAGGTTTGACAGCAAAAACCTCTATCCGAACCGGTGGCTCTAAAGAAGTAGGCAACGGAACAACTATTTCTCTCTGGTGCGTATCAACAGTTACCCCTGCATACCGGCCGTTGACATAAACCTGATAGAGCATATCGCTCAAGCCGGACCGCCACCTTACCAAAGCTATTCGCGGCGTCCCAACATAATCGCCACTTGCCCAAATGCCGCCAGGCAATTCATACGCTCTGACCGATTCTATCCCTTCGCTGATAAGTGCCATTACCGCTAAACCTTCAACTGCGTATAAACGATTTCATAATCGATACTGACATCTCTGCCACCTGCATGTTCTGGCCCGACCTTGAAAGAATCCATCCGAAGATTATCAAACTCTTCGCTGGCATTGGTTACCAGTGTGTGCGTGTTGCCGTCCATAAATGCCGATATCGCGCTGATTTTCTCGTTCATTTGCGCTCGGCTATTAGCCCGCAGCACGCCTGTTTGTCTTATCTTTCTGCCGCGACCGCCCAAATCAATACTGAGCAACCCATCCAGTCCCGGCACCGCCCGCTCTATCGAGGCCCGACCGAAACTACCCGCCTCGATTTCCATCTGCTGCTCATCAAACAAAATTTGTCCATCTAAGGTGACACTCATATAAGGTGCCTCAATCTGCAATAATCAATTATCAGTAATCAATTCTCAGTCCCGCACCAACTTCACAGATGCTCCGCCTTTGGTAACATCGCCCACCCCATCAGAATCAACGTCAATACTCAGCCGACATCGCTCCCTTGCTCTCTCAAAAAGCGATTGGTAATGCAGACTTTTCTTCCAGAAATTCTCGTCCTTGGCCTTACTTGCTAACATCGCGTACACACTCGAGATAACCGCAAACACCGATGTCCTTTTTAAGACATCTGTATCCAGAACATCCTCAACTTCATAGATACTTGCAGGATTGCCCGGCCTGATACCGAAATGTTCGGTCAACTGAAACCCAACCTCACTCGCTTGAGGCCCGAATGTACTGACCCGATATGTTATGTCACTGGCTGCCGGTGGCGCTACTGCCGGCTCATCAGAATCCGACCGGATAATGGAAATAGTAAGCTGCGTCGCCGAATCCACAGAAACTATTTCATACGCTCCATCCAGCGAACCGTCGGCAGACCGAAGATATATAACACCACTTGCCGAAACCCTCGCACCTACAAAATCTGCACCGCTTGCAGTAAATGTCGTCCCGCTAAGTGCCCCCCCTGTCCCTGCTGTCAATACCTGCCATGGCAGATGCAACTCTCCGAACAGCGCCGGCTCATATTTCAAAATGTCTGCATCGTTCGAGAAACTAACCATCTTCTTTTCTCCGCCTTTCAGAGGGCCGGCCAGGCGCCCAAAGGTGATTTGCCTTTGGGCGCCACAGCCAGGACGTGTTATGATACGTCCGCTATAGCCCTTTAGCTCGTGGTTAAATCACGGATAAGCCCGTGTGCCGCTTCATTCCGCAGCTCCAGAGTGTATTCGCCAATCAGCTCACCGCACTCGTAGTCACCGCTGCTGGCCAACGGCTTGAAATAGAAACTCCGCCCCGCCAGAGGCAGCACGGCTGTCCGGGATGAATCCAGCAGCAACGCTGCATCCTGCGGCATCCACCGGCTCGTAATAATCCTGCAGACCCCGAAGTCGCTCTCATAGACGCTGACCATATTGGTAAAGGTGGTATCGCCGGCTGCGTAGCTGCGACTGTCGGCGCAGAAGTCGTTTATCTTGCGCTTCTGGAATCCCCCGACCACAATCAGGTCCACATTGCCGCTGCTGCTCTCCCAAATCTTGCGCAGCACGTAGTTAATCTTCGCTTCGTCAAGGTCGTTGCCCGTTGGGAACCCGCTGTCACCGGTGTGGAAAACATTTGTCGCCAGGTGCTTGATGATGCTTTTCATCGACCTTCGCACCGAGCTGCTGCCCTCCGGGGAACTGGTTGGCTGGCCGCCGTTGATAACCGTATTCTCCAGGTCTCGCAATAGCTCCCGCAGCCGTTCCTGCTTTTGATAATCCATCTCGTCAGACAAACCCAGTTGACTGGCAGCTATATCCGTCCCGCTTACTTCTACCGTAGCGGTGAATATCTGCGTATAGTTGCCGCGCCTGGTACGAGTGGTAAATCTATCGCTGGGTTTGTCTCCACCTTCGAGAGCTGCATTGCCCAGGATGTTAATCACCTTATTATCAGCAAGAGCCTCCGCAGTAGTGCCCGCATAACCGCGAATCACCGTCAGCGTATTACTGTTGACAGCCGTCACTAGCATCAATTCCTCTGACCCTTCAACCTGAATCTGGTCACCCACGCGGAACCTGCTGCCGTGGTCAACTACAAAGTCGGTGTCGGAAGTCGGATTGGTATAGGTGCTGTCGTTGATAGCATCCTTGTTGGGCAAAAGCTCGTCTTCAAGCCACTCATGATGCGTGCTTGTCGCTTCTCTCATTGGGTCGCCCAGCGCATCTAATAGAGGTGTCTCGTAAGGCGAAACTATCCCGATCAAATCTGATACGTCCTCAGCCAGTTCCGGCAGAGTCGTACCCGCTGAATATGTCGCTTTTCCTGTAAAAGCCATCTTTTATCTCCTTTACCCCGTGAGATAAAGTACTCACGGGTTTTCTTTATCCCGCAAGATTGTTATCTCACGGGGTGAATTCACAAAAAATTTCTTCGCAGTCTCAGATACTTCTGCAAATCTGCCCGATTGCCGGTCGTCGTTGCCCTCTTGGCTGCTGCCTCGAGAACCGTCTGGCTGTTTGTTACCCGCTCTTTCGCCCCCGCTGTCTTTTTCGCTGTCACAGCTCCACTGACGCCTGTGAATAGATATTGCTTTTCTTTCTTCAACTGCTCAATCACGCCGTCCAAATCCGCTTCTGGCTCGTCTTCTATTCTGGTTTTGGCAATCAGCACAGCTGCCTCCAAATCCAAAGCCCCTGCAGCAGCTAATTTACGCATCAGCTTTTGCTCTGTTTGAACGTTTCTTAACTGCTTGGACATCTTTGCTGCTTGCGTTTTTGCCTCCGCCAGCTCCTCAGCCAAAGCTTCTACCTTTTTCTCGGCACCCTGTGCCCTCTTTCGATAGCGGATTGACTCGGCTACCGGGACAAGTTTCAGATTGTCACCATCACTTGCCTCGACTTCTGTCTCTGACAAAATATCTTGCGTCTCTGTCTGACTCATAAAACCTCCACACCTGTTTTTGGCGGGTCATTCCCGCGAAATCGAATCTATTTAACCCCGCAAGCTTGCCCTCGAACGTCGTAATCGGGGGTTATTGCGGGGTTATATTTTAGCGGTTTCATACCCCAATTCTTTGAGCACTCGCTCAGTCGATACTCCAAGTTCTTTCTTTATCTGCGCCTCTTTCAGCTTTTCCATCGTGTCCTCCGGCAGCGGGTTTGGAAAAACCACATCTACCTCCCTGTCCGCTTCGGTATTTCTATAGGCGCCGGCGACATCGAGTATCGCCAGAACCATTTTGCATATCCTTTTAAGCCCTTCGCTGTAGGTAAATTTCTTTCGGTCGTTCTTTGACAGCATCCCCATCAATGTCAGTCTAAGAGCCACTGCACTTGTAAGGTTGCCGAGTTTATTCTTCAAAACCCCGGCAACAACCGGTGTTACACCACTGGCCTTATCCATCGCCTCTCTGATTTCGGCAATGTGCAAACCCTCGCTCGGCGCCGCTGCCTCTCCACCAAACTCATCGATTGATGCCTCTGGGTTATCTGTGTACCACATTCTGCCCGGCGAGACCGGCTTATTCTCAAAGCCCTCTATCCCTTTGCCCAGATACATCTTAAACGACTGAAACGTGATTCTGCTTGCCCTGTCGCTGAGCCGAGTATTAAGCTCATCCTGCAGCGGTATTAGCGGCTCAACATCGCTTATCCCTTCGTAGTAGTATGGCTGGGCGATGTTCTGGATATGCACTACCGGCAGAAATCCCCACGGTAGCTCGCCCTCTGCCGTCAGTATCTTATCTTCATATCTCTGCCAGCCGGCAGCAGAGGTAATCTCCGTCACCGCGACTATCTGCCGCGTATCCTCGCTCTCTCTGCCCCAGGACAAAAGCCGGCCCAGAAATGATGCCTTCTTACTCAGAGCGTTTTTCCTCAGGTAAAAGTGCTGCACGTAGAACCTTATTTTCTTGTAGTCGTTTTCATCCAGAACAGGCAGTGCTCTTGGTGCTTCAATCAGTTCTAATCCGATTGCCTGTGCCAATTGCAGCACATCTTCAAGTGGGAGATTTTGGGAGGAGGAAATGCGTTGCAGGATTTCGTCGCCAGGCCTGACGAAACAATCGACAAAACCGTAAACACTTCCGAGCACCGCCATATCCTGGAAAAATCCGATAGCGCCGTTGGCCGCAAACACCGCCTTTAATATCGATTCGATTTCTGAGCGTTTTTGGCCATCCGGCGACATCGAGACAAATCTGATGGGCTTGCCGAACAGAAAATCCACCGCTGCGTTTATTCGCCACGCGATATCGTTCTCAATGACCACCTCTTTGCGCTGGATATCCTTCACCGGCCTTGCTCCGAACAGGCCCACGCCGGCCGAATGTGCAAACCCTGTTATACGCGCCGGCAAACCATATTCCTGCGCCTGAACATAGCACCGTCCCGATTCGTTCACCTTTCCAGACAAGCTGCCCGCCTCGCTTATCTCCACCATCGGGTTGGCGTAATATTCCCACAGCTTCTCAAAGTGTCTGTGAATATCTATCGAATGTTCATCGACCAGCCACTCAAGGTAATCCGCATCGAGTCCGGGCTCCGCCGAACCTTTGAATATATCAAGCTCAAATCCCATTCTATACTCACCTCATTTATTCCCGCTTCTACTCATCTACGAGTCACGAGCAACGAGCGACGAATTACGCCGCCTCCGTAATTAGGGCGAACTTGCGCGTTTGTGTCGAAAACTTTGCCTTTTTTCACCTCCACCTCCGCTATAAGTTTTTGTGGCAAAACGAATAAAAAATTTTTCAAATTTTCGATTTTTCTTCTCAGCTCCCTGCGCATTTGATTGAAAATGACAGCTAACATTAGCTGTCATTCTGAGCGGAGCGCAGCGTAGTCGAAGAATCTGGCCTTAGAAAAAAGTGAAGAATTGAATAGCCTCCAAAGTATTTAGCCGCAGGTTTTACCTGCGGTTTGGCAAAAACTTCTGGACATATCCCGCCTGATGTGTTAAAATCTTATTGAATCGATAATATAGCTTCATTCAGAGGATAAAAAGTGTGGAATGTTATAAATCCAGGTATCTTGCTGATAACCTTGGCATTTCTCTTGGCGATTGGCTTCTCTACAACCGCCGCCGCAAAAACTATTTACGTCGATGATGATGGTCCGGCTGCGTAGTCAACCGTTTAATCCGCCTCTGGCGGATTAATATAAAAATCCGAGGCTAAAAACGCATTTTTTTCTAAGAGGAGGTTAAAATGAATAGAAACCATTTATATGTAACGGCGTTATTAGTCGCAATGCTGTTCTGCGGCGTGCGCGGCGAATGTCCATCGGCGGACCTTACGGGTGATTGTTTTGTCGATTTTAAGGATTTAGCCATTCTGGCCTCTCAATGGCTGACAGGGACTGTTATCCCAGAGGATATGGTTTTTATTCCCGCCGGCTCTTTCCAGATGGGCGACAGTTTCACGGAAGGTGGTTCAGACGAACTTCCTGTCCATACGGTCACCCTGGATTCGTTTTCTATCGGAAAGTTCGAGGTAACCAACGGACAGTATTGTCAGTATTTAAATTCCGCTCTCGGGAGCAGCATTTATGTCTCCGGCGGTGTAGTTTATGGCAATGGAAATAATCTACCGTATTGTGCTAATTCAGAAAGCAATCCTTACAGCCAGATTTCCTACAGCGGCGGCGTCTTCAGTGTCCGCACCAAAGGCGGTCGTAGTATGTCCAACGACCCGATGGTTTGCGTAAGCTGGTATGGCGCTGTCGCCTACTGCAACTGGCGAAGCCAGCAGGATGGAAAAGAGCAGTGCTATAATCTATCTACTTGGGTTTGTGATTTTAACAAAAAAGGATATCGTTTGGCAACAGAGGCGGAATGGGAATACGCCGCCCGCGGCGGCCTGTCTGGCAAACGTTTCCCCTGGGGCGATGATATTTATCACACTCAAGCTAATTATTATAGTGAAACCTCTTATGCTTATGATAAAGGTCCTACAAGAGAATTCCATCCTTTGTGGAATGATGGAATACGTCCTTATACATCTCCTGTTGGATTTTTTGATGGGACTATGAAGTATAAAACCGACTATCAATGGCCTGGCAGTGCCACAAGTTACCAGACCACAAGCGGCGTAAATAATTATGGTCTTTATGATATGGCAGGCAACGTCTGGGAATGGTGCAACGATTGGTATAGCAGCACATATTACAGTTCCAGTCCACCGAACAATCCGACTGGTCCGACTTCAGGTAGCTATCTTGTTCTTCGCGGCGGCTACTGGATCAACAATGCCTACTACTGCCGCGTGGCGTTCCGCTGGCGCGACACGCCGGACGCTCAACACGACGACGTCGGTTTTCGTTGCGTACTGAACATAAATTGACCCTTTTAAAAAATGGCTGACTAAAAATATTAAGGAGCAAAAAATGAATCGAACAACACATCGTCTACCACTTTTCGTCTCTCGTCTGTCGTCCGTCTTCCATCGTCAAACAATCCAACTTTTTCACCGCCTTTTGCCTTGTGCACTTATGCACTTACGCACTTGCTCTCTCGTGCTTTTATGTCTTGTGGCCTTATGCTCTACTGCACCAGCAGCTCTACCAGAATTGGTTATTCCAAACGGCTTTGGCGTCAACATACATTTTACCGGCGAGCCAAAAGACCTTGACTTAATCGCCGAGGCCGGCTTCAAATTCATCCGTATGGACTTCTCCTGGTCGGGTATCGAAAGAGAAAAAGGCACCTATAACTTCGAGCGAACCGGCTACGATGTCTTAACAGCCGGCTGTATCAAACGTGGTATCCGAATCCTATATATTCTGGACTACAGCAATCGACTTTATGAATCAGAACAATCCGTCCGCACACCTGAAGGCCAGGCCGCCTTTGCAAACTTTGCCGAAGCCGCCGCTAAAAGATACGCCGGAAAAAATATCCTCTGGGAAATCTGGAATGAGCCGAACATAAAACAATTCTGGAGTCCCCAGCCCGGCGTCGATGACTACTGCAAAGTAGTCGAGGCAGCCGCCCCGGCTATCAAAAAAGCAGACCCCAACGCCTTGGTTGTTGCACCTGCTACATCCACAATCCCCTTCGACTGGCTGGAAAGTTGCTTCAAAAAAGGACTGCTCAACTGGATTGATGCCCTGACAGTCCATCCATATCGCCCCCAGAATCCTGAAACCGTCATCAAAGACTACACGCGACTGCGCGAGCTAATCGCCCGCTACGCTCCGCAGGGTAAATCTATTCCCATCATCTCCGGAGAATGGGGCTACTCTAACGTCAACTGGGACAACTCCCGACTATCCGACGAAAAGCAGGGACAATATCTCGCCCGAATGTTCCTGATAAACCTCTATCAAAATGTCCCTATCAGTATCTGGTATGACTGGAAAAATGATGGCCCTGACCCCAACGAAAGAGAGCATAACTTCGGCACAATGACACGTGACCTAAAACCCAAAGAAGCATACATTGCCGCCAAAATCCTCTCAAAAAACCTATCTGGCTTCTCAATCAAAAAACGCCTCGACCTGCCAAACGACAAAGACTTCGCCTTTGTCCTGAAAAAAGATAATAGCCAGGCACTCGCTCTCTGGACAACCGACGCCGACCACGAAGTAACATTGCCTCTGCCTGCAAACCAGGGGACACTGGTTGATATGCTCGGTAACAAAAAAGAAATATCCTGGAAACAGCAAGGTCTGAAATTAACCGCCTCACAAAGTCCACAATATCTGCTTTTGAAGTGAGTATTTAGCCGCAGGTCTGTCCCGACTCCATGTGTCGGGGTTCTACCTGCGGTTTGTGACCTTCACGAACTACGAAATACGAACCACAATTCACGAGCCACGAGCATTATCTGCCCGGCAGCACGGTTTTGCAATTTGCCCAGTTAATAACCCCGGCTGTCCTGAGGAAATGATTTTTGATCAGTCTTTAATCTCATCGATAAAGTCCTGGTCTATAAGGATACATTCATCACAGGCGCTCATAAGTTCATCGTGTGGTCGAGGCGGTACGCTATAATAAAGTTCCACAACCATGCCTGCATCACGAGCGATTTGGATCGCTGGTACAAAATCGCTGTCGTTTGCGAGCAAGACCGCCCGCTGTATCTGGTGCCGGACACTTAACTGAACCAAATCCACAGCCAAAAGAATATCCACCATCTTTTGCTCATATTCGGTTGAGCCGTCAGACAGACGGTGTTTCGCCAGTCTTCCAAGTCTTACCTGGAAACGCGGCTGTCTTTCCAAGGCAAAATATGAATCAGTCAAAGGCACTTTTCTTTGCTTTTTCGTCCAGCGTGGGGGATGGACTTATATATGGAGCACAATCGTAATAATAAGTGCGCAATCTTTCCTCATTATTAGCAACACAACAGGAAAATTTAAGGTAAGAAACCTTGGGATTCCCGAACTGGTGGAGTACTCTTCTGGCGTAGCCGCCATCGATGAATACGGCATACCTGCCTATACTGGTTCCCTAAAAAAACCAGCGACTACGAGGGATCGCTGGCGAGTATTGTCCTTTTTATATTATCGCAAACAACCTGCATCTGTTCAAGAATAAAATCCAAATTTTTCAAAAAATTTCTTGAAAAATTTGGACGACACCGCAAAAAGCTATTTCATTATCTGCCCGGCAGCAAATCGATGTCTTCCCTCTGCAGAAGCTGAATAATCTCCTCCTTCGTGGGTAACGCTTCAATCGAACCAAACTTTGTGCACGCCAGAGCGCCCGCTGCCGAAGCAAACTTTACCGCCTCTCTGATATCGTTTTTTACAGCATAGTAAGCAGCCAGCGCCCCCGCAAATGCATCTCCTCTGCCGGTCTGGTCCACAAGCTCGACTTCAAAAGCAGGTATATGGTCGGCGCTATTTCTATCGACAACCATACAGCCACGCTTACCCATCGTTATGACAGCAGCTCCGACGCCGCGCGCCACCAGCTCAGAACCTATAAGCTTGGCCGTGTGAATGTTAGCCGCCTCTTGATCGGTAATATCGGCTGCCTCGTAAAGATTTGGTATCAGAATATCGGCCGTAAAATACTCAGCAGGCAGCTCACCGCCTCGCTCCGCCTTTGGCCTACCTCGGGGCGGGACAGTTCCAATCGGCGTGGCAGGGTTGAGAATCACCTTTACTCCATGCACCTGAGCACAACGGATAGCAGTTACAATCGCTTCTTGCGGTAAGGCCCCGTGAATCAAGCATACATCAGCCTCAGAGATAACTTGCTCGGCGGCTTGGATGTCCTGCGGCCCCAAGGCACTATTGGCTCCAGTGTATGTGCAGATGGCGTTCTCCCCTATGGCGTTAACCAGCGTTACAACTACCCCCGTGTTCTTGGCTGGGGCAATAAAGATAAACTCAGTATTGACATCGAAATCGGTTAGGCTCTTTTTCGCCATCTGAGCAAATGCGTCACCGCCAACCTTGCTGATAAGATGAACCTCACATCCGCAAAGTGCAGCCTGCACAGCCTGATTCGGACCGGGACCGGTGGCCATATACGAAAGTGCAGAACCGACAACATTTTGCCCGGGAGAGGGAATTTGACGGCACTTTATCGCCATATCGACATAAGTGCCGCCAATCACAACAACCGAAGGTGTCCTTTCTGGCATCATCGGCCTCCAGACTCCTTTCACAAATCCATTATACCCAACCGACTACCAAAAGCAAAAACCTTTTTCAAACCACATCATTTACCCAGGTACTCTACCGTGCTACCCTTCCACAGTTTTGAGTTTTTAGCTTTTAGTTTTCAGTTTCATCAGATATTTGCCGAAAAACTCTTCAACCATCCTATCAATGCTGGGGTCTTTGAATCCGCCGTGACCTCCGCCTTTGACGATATGTAGCTTTGCCTGCACGCCGGCTTTTTGAAGTGCCTCATAAAGTAGCTCGCTTTGGTTATGGGGAACAAGTGGGTCGGTATCCCCGTGCACAATTAGAAATGGAGGGTCATTCTTGGTAACGTAAGTAATCGGGTTTGCACGCCGACACGCCTCCTTATTTTCCAGTATCGCCCCACCGATTAGCTTAGATTCTGGTGAATTAACATCATAATGTTTGATGGTACTGGGAAATTCGCCTATCTTAAGAAAATCCGTCGGGCCAAAGTAGTCGCAAACTGCCTGCACCCTGCTGGAGAATTTCAGGTTCTCACCCTTATCGAATTCCTTCACATCACCGGTCGTGCCTAATAGCGCCACAAGGTGCCCCCCAGCCGATGCCCCCCATACCCCAATACGTTTTGGGTCGAGACCGTACTTATCCGCGTTCGCACGCAGCCAGCGAACCGCTGCCTTGCAATCCTCGATTTGCGCAGGGAAAATTGCATGCTGGCTCAGCCGATAGTTGATACTTGCTACTGCGTAACCTTC
>Ga0315294_10006388_pt1 | contig 12931 bp, 5 predicted proteins | sample YL17G13_40_MG_FD_203626 | JGI IMG/M metagenome (GOLD analysis project Ga0315294, IMG submission 203626) | Sediment microbial communities from Yellowstone Lake, YNP, Wyoming, USA - YL17G13_40 | ecosystem: Environmental > Aquatic > Freshwater > Lake > Sediment | place: USA: Wyoming | collected... | reverse complement strand
ATCAAGGCGTATCTTTTCGGCCAAAAGAAGGGCCTTCACGGCTGTTTTTCCAACCGCGATCCGGATACCGGCCAACGATGGCTCTTCTCTCCCTAAAATTTTGGGGGAACTCCTCATAATTCTTCATCTTGACACGTAGTGCCGCCGAGACTTAATATCTACACTAGGAACCAGATCCGATGATCGGCCGCTCCCTCGCTCACTACTCCATCATCGAAAAGCTGGGCGAAGGAGGGATGGGCGCGGTCTATAAGGCGCGCGACGAACGCCTGGACCGATTCGTCGCGCTGAAAATCCTGCCCGCCGAAAAAATGGCCGACCCAGAACGCCGGCGGCGGTTCGCCCAGGAGGCCAAATCGGCCTCCGCGCTGAACCATCCGAACATCGTCACCATCTATGATATAGGCCAGGAGGACGATGTTCACTTCATCGCGATGGAATACGTCGCAGGCCGGACGCTCACCGAGCTCATCGGCCCGAACGGGCTGCCGCTCAAAGAAGCGCTGGACTTCGCGATCCAGATTGCCGACGGCCTCGGGAAAGCTCATGCGGCAGGTATCATTCACCGTGACTTGAAACCGTCCAACATTATGGTCACCCCGGACGGTCTGGCCAAGATCCTCGACTTCGGACTGGCGAAACTCGTCGAAAAGGTCGAACGACCAGGCGACATTGCCGTGACCATGACACTCGCCCGGGCGCCGGTCACCGAGGAGGGCATGATTCTCGGGACGATAGCCTACATGTCACCGGAGCAGGCCGCAGGCAAATCCGTGGATGCCCGTTCGGACATCTTCTCCTTCGGGTCGGTCCTTTATGAGATGCTGACCGGGCGCCGCGCCTTCGAAGGAGAAACGAAAGCCACCACGATGGCCGCGGTCATCGCTCTGGACCCGGCGTCGCCGAGCGGAATTTCGCCGAGTCTGCCGGCGGGGGTGGAGCAGGTCGTGATGCGGTGCCTGCGCAAAGACCCGCAGCGGCGCTGGCAGAATATCTCGGACCTCAAGGTCGCGCTTCAGGATATGAAAGAGGAGTCCGAATCGGGCAAGCTGTCTGCTATGGCCGCCGCGCCGGCACGCCGGAAGCCCTGGCTTCTGATCGCGTTGGCCGCGTTGGGAGTCCTGGCGGCGGCAGTCGTCGTAGCGTGGTTGATGTTGAAGCCCGCTCCGGGGCCGGTGATGGTCCAGCCGGAGCGGATCACGTTCGAGTCGGGGGGCGCGTTCAATCCGGCGATCTCGCCGGACGGAAAGCTGATCGCCTATTCGTCCGAGCAGAGCGGCAACATGGACATCTACGTGCGGCAGCTGAGCGGACAGCAGACCGTCCGGCGGACCGAGCATCCCGCGCCCGACTGGTTCCCGTGCTTCTCACCGGACGGGTCGAAGATCGTCTTTTGGTCCGAGCGGGACGGCGGGGGGCTCTATATCTTCGAGGCTCTCGCCGGGGCCGAGCGTCGGATCGCCGAGGGCGGACGGCTGCCGACGTTCTCTCCCGACGGGTCGACGATCCTCTACCTGGTCGCTTCCGCGGACCGAACCGCCAAGCTGTTCCTGGTCCCTGCGGACGGGGGCGTTCCCCGTCCCTTCCAGCCGGAATTCGTCCTTCTCCCCAAAGGAGGGTCGCATTCATCGCCGTTGTGGTCGGCAGACGGCAAGACGATTTTCTTCGACGGGGTGCGGCCCGACGACCCGGACGGCCCCGGCTGGTGGCTGGCGCCTGTGGCCGGAGGTACGGCCGTACGCATCCATCCGCCTCAATTCACCTCTCCCCGCGCGACCCGTGTTGTCATGGCCTGGTGGAATGACCATATCTATTATACGGAGGGCACGTCAGTGGCTGGTATGAGCCTGTATCGGGTTCCGCTCTCCCGAGGATCCCGGCCGGCGGCCGGCCCGCCGCAGCTCATCGCGTCATTGCCCGCGATGCTGTGGGGACTCTCGATATCGTCTGAGGGCCGGATGGTCTTCAGCACCCTGTCTTTGACACCCAACATCTGGTCGGTGCCCCTGAGGTCGAGCGACGGCGTGGCCTCGGGACCGCCCGAGCCGGTCACCTCTGATTCGACGGGGAAATGGGACGTCGCCGTTTCCGCGGATGGCTCCACTCTCGCCTGGACGGCCTATTCCTCTCAACGAACCGAAATCCGGGTCCGCAAGACGGCGACCGGCCACGAAGAATCGATTGTCTGCTCCAACAACACGATGAACGTCGTCCCGCAGTTGAGCCCGGACGGATCACGGCTGGCGTATCACGATATCGTCGCCGGCAAAGGGACCTCCTATATCGCAGAGAATGGCGCCACGCCTCTGCCGGTTTCCGCGGACGTTGACATCGTGATCGTAGATTTCTTCCATAAGACGAGGGACGTTCTCGCCGGGGTGGGCAGCCAGCTGGCTCGGCTGGACACGGCCGGGGGGGGGCGCAGCACGATCCTGGACACGGCCGGCCAAGGGGAAGGACGGGATGCCGCGCTGGCGCCATCGGACCGGTGGGTGGCCCATACGCTGGCCCTGACCGATGGAACCGCGGGCCTTTATCTGACGAAGGTGGGCGACCAGCCCTCGGCCGCCGGGGCGTGGACGAAGCTTGCCGAGGACCGCAACTATCTCGGCTCACCCGCATGGTCGAGCGACGGCAAGATCCTTTACTACGGCTCGAAGCGTGACGATTTCATTTGCGTCTGGGGACAGCGCATCACCGACGACGGGAAGCCGTCGGGCCAGCCCTTCGCGGTTTTCCATAATCATGTCTCTCCCGACATGAAGCATTATGGTGTCTGCAAAATGGCGGCAGCCCCGGGCCGGTTGTACATGGTGCTTGCCGAGGTCAAGGGGGACCTCTGGTCGCTGAAGCTTCCCCGTTGAAGCAGGGAGCTCGCGGCGATTATCATGCTGGTTTATAAATAGGACTCAAGGATAGACTTCTCTCTTTATTTTGCCCTTTATTAGGTCCCGCGAATTATGAAGTCTTGCCAATAGCTTCGTTCAAGTGCGGCCTGCTCCGCCCGCGTGAAAGTTCTTAAAAGCTCAAGCGGACGCCGAGGCGGGCCGCGATCGGCGGGTAGAATCCGGCCGGCTTCATAAAAGCGGAAGCGGGGACATACCCCGGCGTGGTCTCAAGCTGCCAGTCCTTCGAGAGAATCTGGTCCTCCATGACTGCTAGGGTATACCGGGTGCGAAGAGGGTAATAGACGACCGTGGTCGCGACGTTAAAGACGTTGTCGACGTTGACATTGAAATTGAGCGAAGTCTTCCCGAGTCTAAGACTGTATTCCGCATACAAGTTGGCAAACCAAAGAAACGGCGTCCGTCCCAGGTTCCCCCGGTTATAGGGCATAAAATTGCCCTCGAGATCCCAGTATTCGGTTGTCGGTGTCCCGCTCATGGCGTTGACCAGGGCGCCGACAGTCAAGCGGAAGGGGAACGTATAAGCGCCGTAGAGCTTGAAGACGTGCGGCCGGTCCGTGGCCAGCGGCCCATCGACCGGGCTGAGATTCTTGTCATAAGCATAATACCAGGTGTCAAAATTCCCCTCTACGTTCGGGTTGTTCCTTGCTCCCGCCCACGATATTTCGTCGGAGCTTGCGAGGCCGGAATAGTTTCCCGTGAGCCGGCTCCAGGTGTAAGAAAACCCACCCAGCCAGCGGTCGGACAATCTCTTGTCTAAGCTGAAATTGAGGCCCCAGTATTCCCGCTTAGCCTTAGGACATGCCGGATATATGGCATCGAATTTCCCGCCGTCCGACGTCGACCGGGAATATCCATAGCCCGGGTTCGCCATGTAGAAAACGACCTCCGCTCCGGTGATGACTCCCACGTCCTCGATGGCATAACGAAGGTGCTTCTGGACCAGGCGCACCGTGGCGGAGAGGTTTTCCCTGAACTTTTTCTCGACTCCGAAGGAGATCTCCCGCTGGCTCATCGGCTTCACGTCCGGGTCGACAATGTCTAGGTTAACGGGCAGGTAATCGATGGTCCTCAGCAGGGTGCCGGGATAATACCCGTTTTTCCCGATCTTGTCCCATTCGTAGGTATCCAGCGTGTAAATAGCCCATACATTCTTTCTCCCCCCGAGATAGCCCCCCGCAAAATATAGCTTCATGACATCGAAATAGAGGCCGTAGCTACCAAATACCTTGAGGTTCGCGTCCCCGAAGACATCATAGACAAACCCAAGGCGCGGGGCCAGTTTATCCTTAAACTTGAAATCAATGGGTTTAATCCCCTTCAGAGCCGGATCATTGCTATAGTTCGGGACATATTCGCTCTCTGTCCGGATTCCGAGATTCAGTGTTAGTTTGCCCTTGATCGTCCAGCTGTCCTGAAAGTAGAGCGCCCAGCGGTCGGAATGGACCTTATAGAAAATCCCGTTAGGACCAGTGACTTCGCTCCCCGCAACGCCATAAACACCATAGGTTCCCCGGCCGTAGTCTTGTCCCAGATAGATTAAAGGGCGGTTCCAAGTTAACGAGACCGTGGGATAATCCGGGTATTTTAAGCCGACCATCCAATCTTCGGCGGTCCGCACCCATTGAGCCCCGAATTTCCAGGCATGCTCTCCGGCGAAGTTCAGATAATACGTCAGATCGCCGCCGATATAAGACTTCTGCGCCAGCTGTTTTTCTGTCACATTGATCGTGGCCGAATTTGACCAACCCCTTGGCCGTATATATTGGGAAGGGATGTCCGGGAAAATGGCATTGCCCGTCCCGCCGTGAAGATACCGCGGCTCCGTGGGCTGAATGAGCTGGTCGGTTGTGTTGTTGTAAAAGGACCCTCCCCTGAGGCTTAACAAGAGGTTGTTTCCCAGGGTGAAGTCGGCGTAGGCCCCGGCCGTCCAATAGGGATAGCGAAATCCATAGTCTTTCCAGCGGTCTGCGGGGTTTCCGGTGCCGTCACGGGGAGGGAGGTTCCCTTTGTAATCATTGAGATTGCTCACGAAGCTCGCCCCCAGCCGCACGAATTTGAAGGGCTGGGAAGTCAGTTTCACCTGGAAGTTCCAGAAGTGGTTCCGCCGCGTGTAATTTCCTTCGATGAGCGAAGGTTCGAACTTGACGTGTCTCTTGGAGGTCAAATATACGGGGAGGAACGAGCCATAGAACCACAGCCTGTCTTTAATGACGTATCCGCCAAGGTTGAACCCGGCCTCGAGGCGATCCACTTTGTCTTTTCCATAGAGGTCCTGATAGTTGACGTACTCGGAAACGATGGGGTCATAGAGGGCCCAGCGAAGGGAGTCTCTCTCTTTTCCATTCAGCCCGGAACCGCTGTAATAGGCGACGACATCGCCGTGGAACACATTTCCTCCCTGGCGCGTGATAACATGAATAACACCCCCGAGCGAGCCGCCGTATTCCGCCTGATAGCCGCTGGCCTTGACTTGGACTTCATCGACGAACTCAAAGGCCACACCCTGGCCGCGGACTCCGGAATAAAGGTTGGTGATGTCCGTGCCGTCGACGTAGAACATGTTCTCGGAGCCGGAGGCTCCGTCCACGGAGATTCCGGAAAGCAGTGGCTCATTCTGGACACCGGGAACGGCGGCGACCAGGGTGTCGAAGTCGCGCCCCCGGGGAAGAGATTCGAACACTTCTCTGGTCATCGTCATGCCCTTGACCGTGTTTTTGACGTCGATGAGCGGCGACTGGCCGATGACCGTCACCTGCTCTTCCAGGGCCCCGAGCTGCATGGACACATTCAGTTTGATGCTCTGCTCGACCTCGACGATGATCCCATCCCGCACCACCGTCTTAAAACCCTGGAGAACGAAGGTAACTTTGTAGAGTCCCGGCGTCAGGGCGAAAATGCGATAGACGCCGTTCTCATCCGAGATGGTCGTCGCCTTGCCCACGAGTTTAGGGCTGGTGGCTTCGATGGTGACGCCGGGAAGTGGAGCGCCCTGGTCGTCGGTGACAGTGCCGAATATTTTACCCGTGGGCATCTGGGCGGACAAATACGAACCGATCAGGGCAAATCCCAAGAGAAAAAGGAAAGCTCGTTTCATTCGTCCCATCATCTTCCTCCTTTATTCGTTATCAAACAGAAGAACGAGCGGCGGAAAGGTCGAAAGAGCGCAAATAAACAACCCCGGGTTTCACAACCATCTTCCCCTGTTTTTATTATTTAACATTTCTAGGAGACAAAGTCAAACAGCACGTCGTCGGTCAAAAGTCAGAAGTTTCAGCTCAAGATCAGGCGGGTGGTGTCTTCTGCGCGAGGTGCGCAACCATGCCCGAGGAAGGGATTGGCGGATTTCTGCGCTTGAGCCACAACCGAGCCGCCCAGAATGATGAGGACGAGAACGGCAGGAAACAGCGAAAAACTTTAAGGAATGAGCAAGTATTCGGAGAGAAAGTAAGGGGAGAGAAGACTGCCGGCCGTCCCTTGCGAGCGGGCTTTCCTGGCCTTGATCGCGGCGAGATTTTTCCTGGCGATAGAAACCTCGGCAAGGCCGGGGTCGGCGTTATTCCAGACCTTGAGGGCTGCCTCGTACTGTTCGGCTGCCTTCTCCGGGGCGCCATTCGCCTCGTAGAGGGCGGCCAGCCTGAAGCGGCTGAACGGATGGATCAACGCCCCATCGCGGACTCCGGGGTCGGGCGACACGAGACGTTCGTATTCGGCGATAGCCTTGTCCGTCTCGCCCTTTTTCGCGAATACCCGGGCCGCGAAATCGGCCTGGAAAGGCAGGTTTTTCTGCTGAACTGTCATATAAAGGGCAAGATTCACCTGGACGGGCGGCCCTTCCCTGAACACGCGGACCGCCTCATCGTAGGCTCCCCCGGCGAAAAGGACCTCCCGCTTGAGGAGATTGACGGCCAGCTGGTTGAAGAGCTTCTCTTTCTCGGCGATAGAGCCGGAGATGGCCTGGATTTCAACCAGTTTTTTCCTAGCTAAGGTAATATCACCGTTCTTGATGTCCAGGAGGCCCGAGTAAAGAAGCTCATAAACCTTATTCAGGCTTTGTGTTCCCTGGCCGGTCTCGGCCCTGTAAGCGAGGCGTCTTTCAAGGTATGTCCGGCAGAGGTCGAACTTTCCCCAATCATAACAAGTCCAAAGCGCCCCCCGCAGCGTGATGTCGACGAGCTCGGCGTTTCCGGAGGCCTTGGCCATGGCCTCGGCCCTTCCGAGTTCGGCGAGGGCTTCTGCGAAGCGCCCCATGATGGAGTCAAAAAAGCCTTTCCACTGGTAGCCCTGAGCCCGAATGCCGTCCGTAGGAGCGTTGGTGATGAGGTGGTCGATCCACTTAAGGGCTTGGCCGTAGTCTCCGTCCATGGCATGGAGGTAGGCTAGCTTCCAGGCCGACGGGAATTCCGGCCGGATGGCCAGGGCCTGCTCGTACTTAGCCCTAGCTTTGTCGAATTTTCCATAGAAGAAATACAGGTCGCCCATGGAATCATGAGGGTTGGCGTCGTCCGGCAGGACGGCGGCGTAGTGTTCGAACGTCTTGAGCGCCTTTTCCGACTCGCCCATTTCCGCGTATGTGTACGCCAACATGTTCAGGGCGTAGCCGAAGGCGGGGTCGATCTCGAGGGCCTTGCCGAATTCGATGATGGCCTCATCGTACTTTTTCCCGTTTTTATAGAACCAGGCTAGGTCCACGTGGGCTCGCTTGTCGTCGGGATAGGCGCTGACGACGTCTTTCAGCCCTTTGACATATCCTTCCTGGTCTTTCTCGACCAGGGCGGAAAGAGCGGCGGCATACAGGCCTTCCTTTCCCTTGCCTATGTCCGCCTTGCCGTACTTCTTGAATTTCTCCATGGACTCGGCAGCCCGGGGGGCGTCGGCCAGAGCCGAATAAACGCGCGTCAGGTAATAGTACGGGAGGGCGAATTCCGAGTCCCTCTGGACAGCCATCTCGAGGGACCGGCGGGCCTCGTCATAATAATAGCGGTCGAAATCCTCCTGGCCCCTGAGGAAAAGCTCGTAGGCCTCCATGGACGCCGTCGTCACCTTGCTGATCGGGACCGCATCCCAAGCGGCCGCGCGTTCCGAGAGGCCGACGCCCTTAGAAATTTCGCGGCTCAGCTCGTCGATTTGCGTCCTAAGAATGCTGCCGACACCTTCTCCCTTCGAGCTGACGCTCTTGAGGAGGTTCTTGGTCCGGACTTCGTAGATCTTGGCGTCCGTGGCGAACATGTTGTCGGCTTTGGTGAAGCTCCCCAGGACGATAGCCAGGATGCCTTCCCGGCGGCAGATCTCGAACCAGAGGTCCCGCTCGGCGGACGTGACCATCCCCCTGTCCTTCTGTCCGACGAGGTCGTTCAGCCGCTCCCAGGACATCACGTTCAAGTATTTCGACTGCTCAAGGCTGGTGATGAGCAGGTTGGGGATGGCCTTTTTCAGATAGTCGTAGGTCGCGTCCCCGGTCAGGTTTTCAAAGCCGACGACGGCCACCGTGTGGGCGGTGCCGGCAGCATTGGGAATGATTTCCATGACGGCGATCCCGGCCACGAGGAGGCCGAGAAATACGAGGGCAGGGACAAGGGCCTTTCGCCGGAAGAATGGCTGAGTTTTGGCCGGCCGCGTTTTCCGGGTCGTGGGTTTGGTCCAGGGCGCCGCGAGAGCCGCCGTCTGAATGGTTTCCTCGACCTGGCTGAGGTCGCGGCAGACGTCCTCGGTCGACTGGTATCTCTTCTGCCTGTCCTTTTCCAGGCACTTGAGGATGATGGCGCTCAGCTGGGACGGGATCTGAGGGTTCAGGTCTTGAGGACGCGAGGGCTTCTCGGACTGGTGTTTGAAAGCCACGGCGAAAGGCGTATCCGCGGCGAACGGCACCCGGCCTGTGACCATCTCGAAGAGGATCACGCCGAACGAATAGATGTCGGAACGGCAGTCGGAATCTTTCCCCTCGACCTGTTCGGGCGACATGTACTCAGGCGTCCCGATCACGATCCCCTCGGCCGTCACGCCTAGGCTTCCAACGGCCCGGGCGATCCCGAAATCCAGGATCTTGGGATTCCCATCTCTGTCGACCATGATATTACCGGGCTTCAAGTCGCGGTGGACGATGCCCGCATTATGGGCTTCGCTCAGACCGCTGCAGACCTGCTTGGCGATGGCGACGGTCGTCCCGACGTCGAGCCGCCTCGAACGCCGGATGAAGCTCTTGAGGTCTTCGCCGGGCACATATTCCATCGTAATGTAGTGAAGGCCCTGGTCTTCGCCGAGGTGGTACATCTTGCCGATGTTCCGGTGGGAGATTTTATGGACCAGCTTGATCTCGTTGACGAACCGCTCGAGCGTCCGCTGGTCGGAGGCGATGTCCGGCCGGATGAGCTTCAGGGCCACCTCTTCCCGTGTTTTTATATCGAGGGCTCGGTAAACCCACCCCATGCCCCCCCGGCCCAGCTGTTCGATGATCTGGTAGCGGCCTCCGAAGGTCGTGCCGGTCTCGAGGTTCCAGGAATGAGATTCGATGGTCTGAGTTACGGCGTTGGGAATGTCTTGGGGACGGGTTTCGTGAAGAGGCGTCGCGCAATTATTGCAATAGTTCGCGGTATCCGGGTTGCTCGTTTGGCAGCTGAGGCATAGGGTTGCCATCGTCCGTCTCTATCTCGATCCCGTGTCCTAAACTCCCGCTCCGCGGAATCCCCTTGCCCATCCTTCGCCCTCCGCTAATATATACGTTCGAGAGGGCGAAAAAGTTTCAATCACGCCCACCTTCGGCTTCACGTATCACGACGCAAAGAACATGCCATCGGCGCCAAGTCCGAGATCTACATCCAAGCCTTCATTTCTCTTATCCGCTTTTGGAACAGCCCCTGTCCGTTTTCGGACATGCTTCCCGGGTGATCCCGGGCTAAGCGCCGAGTTCATCCACAGGCTCAACAGGATATTCGCTGTCTTCCTTGGGACAAGATGGCGAAGCCAATTAAGCGGAGCTAATACGAACGCAACAAAAAAAGTACCAATGTATGAACGGCACTGAATGCCGTCCTCAAGCCCCCGTAGCGGAGGGGGGACCCGAGTCGTATGAAGGCTAACACGATTAAGGCTATCACGGCGACGCGCCCAAGACTTTGTTCATATTTCTTGCCACCCCCTACCCCCTCCGACAATCGGAGGGGGGCTCTGAAATCGTCCGCGTCGCCGACAGAGGTGCGACGGGACTGGTTCCCCGAAGGCCGGGGGAGTGAGGGCGGCTTCAGGCCGCTTAAATTCAGATGCCAAACTATTTATTGCGTTCGCATTAGCTGCCGGATTGACAAGCCGCAGGCCATTACATACTATCTTTTTATGAATAAGAAAATAATGCCGGCCGTCTGTGTCGTCATTCTTTTGCTCGCGCTTCATGGCGAAGCGGGCGCTAATGAGACACCCCGGCCGAGGCCGCGCGAGTTGGGCTTGATTACCGGCATCATGCCCACAGGCCCTTTGAACGCCATCACCGATGTGGCCGGCGTGCGGGTGGGCCACACCACCCTCCACCGGGGCGACGCGGTGCGCACCGGCGTTACCGCTATCCTGGCCCATGGAGGCAACATCTTCCTGCAAAAGGTGCCGGCGTCCATCAGCGTTTTCAACGGATACGGAAAACTGGCCGGGTCGACCCAGGTCCGGGAGCTGGGACAGATCGAAACCCCCATCATCCTCACCAACACGCTCAGCGTCGGCACCGCGGTGGAGGCGGTCGTCCGGTATATTCTGGAGCAGCCGGGCTGCGAGGACGTGCGCTCGGTCAACGCCGTCGTGGGAGAGACCAACGACGGGACGCTGAACGATATCCGCGGCCTGCATGTCCGCAAGGAGGATGTCTGGCAGGCAATCCGCACGGCCGGGGAAGGGCCGGTGGCTGAGGGCAGTGTCGGCGCCGGCACGGGGACGCTGGCGCTGGGCTGGAAGGGCGGCATCGGAACCGCTTCGCGTATGACGGAGGAATGGGGCGGAAAGCGCTACACGGTCGGCGTCCTCGTCCAATCCAATTTCGGGAGTGAGCTGGTCATGCTGGGTGTGCCGGTTTATCGGAAACTCCGCCCGGAAAACGAAGAAGCGGGAGGAGACGGTTCCTGCATGATCGTCGTAGCGACCGACGCGCCGCTTTCGGAGCGCAACCTGGAACGACTGGCCCGGCGGGCCTTCATCGGCATGGGCCGGACCACGACCTGCATGCCCAACGGCTCGGGGGATTACGCCATCGCTTTCAGCACCGCCTACACCATTCCTCACCGCGGCCGGGGGGCTACGGTCGAAACCCCCGATCCGATCGCCAACGATCTGATGAGCGACCTTTTCCGGGCCGTTGAGGAAGCCACCGAGGAAGCGATCTACAACTCCCTCTTCGCAGCCCGGACGATGGTGGGACGCGACGGCAACCGCGCCGAAGCGTTGCCGATCGACAAGGTCCTGACGCTCATCCAGGGCCGATAGCCGGAGGGCGGGGGATCCCCTTTTCAGAGAAACGAAACCGGAGCCGCGAATTCGGAGCTTTCACAAAGTGTGGAAATCCGCGACACGGAAATAGGAAAGGAAAAGAATTGTTAAGGAATTTTACATCCGGCGGCGGATGCGCCGAACTCCTTCGATCATCCCGGCCGCGTTTTCCTCTGGACGAAAGCTTATTATAGATAACCGACGCCGGCGGGAATCGGATGGCACCCATTTTGCTGTTTAAGATATCTGGCTTGGGCGAAGGCCCGTTCGGAGATGGTTTATTGCCGAACCCAATCTTCATTCTCCGGGTCAAGCCCGCTGGCGAGAACAAAAAACGACCGGCCCATGAGCCGCATAAAGAGAATGATTGAAACAGTCACGCTATTAACCATGGCCTTTCTTTTCACAGGCGCCCGGTTGAACGCGGAACCGGCGCAATCCGCCCGGAGGGTGGACCTGCAGCCGATGGCCTTCGTGACCTATATTCACTACCCTTACCAAGAAGACGCGGCCGCCATGCTGGTCGACAGCATCCGGGCATGGGGCGGGGAATACCGTGACTGCCCCATCTACGCCGTGTTGACCGATCCGAAATCGACGGGGCTCCGCCTGAAGGACAAGAACGTGCAGCTGGTGACCCTCGAACTGGAGGAATCGGTCCGGAAGTACCCGTTTGCGGCCAAAGCGTACGCCGCCGCCAAGGTTGAGTCTCTTATCGCCGGGAAAGCCCGGTCCCTGGCTTGGTTTGATCCGGAAACCATGCTCTTGGGTCCGCCCAGGGAAATGGACTTGAAAGACGGGATTTCCGCGGCCGTCGCTCCCGTGGCGTTTATCAATACCGGGCAAACGGAAAATGAACCCCTGAACGCCTACTGGGCGGCTATTTACAAGAAGTGCAGCCTGGACCCCAAAAAGCTCTTTATCGTGGAAACCAGGGTGGATTGCAAAAAGGTCCGGGCCTGGTTGAACTGCGGCATGTTTGCCGTCCGGGCCGATCGGGGACTTTGCCGGGAATGGGCCAAGGTGCTGGACGAATTTTTACACGACAAGGAGTTTCAGCGCACGGCCATCACAGACGCGGTCCACAGGACGTTTTTGCACCAGGCGGTCATATCGACCCTCATCGTGTCCCGGCTGGACCGGCGGGAGATTCACATGTTTTCCCCCGGCTATAACTATCCCTTGTACTGCCATGACATCGACTTCGAGGTTGCCAACGGGACCTACAGGATGCCCGCGCATAAGAAGGCCCGAAAGCTCAACGACCTGAATTCGGTGTTCATTGAATCCTTTTTTATCGAGCACCCGGATTGGATCAAATACGTTCCCCCCGTCGATGGGCCTTTAGAAAAATGGCTGACGGAGGAAGTGACACGGATGATGTCCGCGTCAAGGATCGGCGCCCCCGAGGGCGAGGGTAAATATGACCTGTCCAAGGTCGCGGCGGGTCAGGGCTGGAAGGTCGTCAACCGAGGCGTGACCTCGTTCGAGGATGGCGGCCGCAAGGCGGTGCGTTTCGACGAGCGGGCGGGGCAAGGCCTGGCGTGGCTGGAGGGGATAAC
>Ga0315294_10006386_pt1 | contig 12932 bp, 6 predicted proteins | sample YL17G13_40_MG_FD_203626 | JGI IMG/M metagenome (GOLD analysis project Ga0315294, IMG submission 203626) | Sediment microbial communities from Yellowstone Lake, YNP, Wyoming, USA - YL17G13_40 | ecosystem: Environmental > Aquatic > Freshwater > Lake > Sediment | place: USA: Wyoming | collected... | reverse complement strand
TGAATCGCGCTACCGGGCGCTGTATCAAGGCCGTCACAGCCAACGCCAGGCAGCCTGCTCGGAGGCGCTGGACGGCATCAAGGCCCAACCCAACTGGACGTTGGTGCCGGAGGAGATGCGGGGAGCGCTGTTGAAACCGCTGGCAGATCGAGCCCACGACCTGGACATGCCGAAAGGTGCGCTGGCCTGCCAGGTCTGTGGGGCGAGCCTCTCCGAGATGGCCTCTGACCTGGCGGCCGTGGACAGCCTGCGTGCGGACGTGCTGTTTCGCGTGCAGGAATTGACTGCGCCGGAGGAGAGGGTCGAGCGGGTGCGCGTGGCCGACGTCGTCGGCCTGGGACAGGCGCTTGGCACGCCCGAGGAAGTGGAGGAAGTGTTGGAGCAATTGCGCGATCATCTGCTCAAACTGATCGCTTCGGGTATCAAAGTGGTGTTGGAGTAGGACGATGGCCACATTTGCCTGGTGCTGGACGAACTGGTAGCGGCGCGGGTGACAGAACTAGAGGCGATGCTGGCTGGCTAACCGGAGCAGGACAATGACTGAACGCTTTCTGAACCCCATTACACTGAGTTTTGAGTTACTGGAGCGCTACAAAGCGCATTTGCGAGAGAGTCTATATCTGAACGGCCTGGTTCCGGCAGATGTGAATACGATTCTCGAGAGCGTCGAGGTAGACCGGGGTCTGTTTCTTTCGATCAACCGGCGATACAGAACGGGGGCAACCTCCTTTCGCCGGTTTTGTGCGGACCATTCACTTGCTCCCAAGCTGCCCGACTGCCTCGGTTGGTGCAATGACGGGCGGCTTTACATTCACCAGGAACGAGCCATCTTGTCAATTCTCGAAGGCAAGACGACGGTTGTGTCAACCGGCACGGGCTCGGGTAAGACCGAGGCTTTCCTCATCCCCATCCTCGATCACTGCCTGAAGCACCCTGGAAAAGGCGTCAAGGCTTTGATCATCTATCCGATGAATGCGTTGGCGAACGACCAGGTTCGACGCATCGAGGAAGCAACGGCAGACATCCCGGTGACCTATGGCCTGTTCGTCGGACCGGTGGACGACCAGGAGCGTGACGCGATTCGACGGGATCCGCCCGATATTCTCATCACCAACTATGTGATGCTGGACTGGATGCTGACTCGCTGCAAGGATCGGTCTATCTTTGAGTCATCGAGAGACAGCCTGCGGTACATCGTGCTGGACGAGATCCACACCTATCGCGGCAACAAGGCGACGCACGTCAAGTTCCTGCTGCGCCGGTTAAAGGCGCGGCTCTCGGGCCCCATGGTTCAGATCGGAACAAGCGCGACCTTGCAGAAAGGAGACCAACTCGAGGGGTACCTGGCCGATGACAGAGCGCGCCGCGATGCTTTCATCCGGCCGCTCCTCGGCGTGGAAGAGTACACCTTCGTCGAGCCTGACTATGAGCCGGAGCCGGACGTTGAAAGTGGCGACCCGTTCTTCCCATTGCCCGATCCGATCGCCGATCTGGGCTGGGCCCTGGAGAGCGATCCGTGGACGGGCCTGGAAAGCCTTGGCCGGTTGATGGGCAAAGGCTATTCGACGATGGATCTGGGAGTTGATGACATATCTCAGGCACCCTTTTATCGCGATCTGGAACGACACGTTTTCATCCGAGAGCTGAGGCAGTTGCTCATCAACCACGGCGCCCAGAGCTTTGTGGAACTAGTTCGGCTGCTGTCCGGCCTACTGCCGGCCTCCTATCCGAGACACCGGGGCGAAGAGATGGTGAAAGCCTACTTGAGTGCAGTGGCCTTTGCCAATCACCACGCCGCCGGGAAGGGACGCCCGATGCTCGATTTTCGCGTGCACCTCTTCCTGCGCAACGTCGGAGGCTCACTCAAGCGCTGCATCAAGTGCGGCAAGTACCATTCGGGTAATCAGCAGGTGTGCCAGGATTGCGGCTTTCCCCTCTTTTGCGTCTGTCGCCACGACATCCGGCAATGTCTCGGCAAGGTCTCAGGCAACCGCCTCCGGTGGGTGTTGCACCCGGAGTCTGACGACAGGCAAAACGTCTACTACGTGCTGGTCACGATGGAGGCACCGGAGGGGTCTCCTGTGAATCAAGGGGATTCCCTGGGCTTTCGACACGATGCCCGGCTCGACAGAGACGAGATGGTGTTGGACTATGACACCTACGGCCGGTTACGCCTGGGGCTGCTGCCGACGCGCAATTTCCAAGAGGTTCTGGAGCAGACCATCCCCCTGGTAGATCGGGAAGAGAGCCACGAGTATCTCCGGACACTCGTGCAGGCAATCCTCGATTTTGAGCCCACGGGCCAGAAGAAGCTGTTGGGCTTTGTGGACAGCCGGGAGAAAGCGTCTCGCACGGCGTTGATCCTGCAGGACGAGTTCGCCAGCCAGTTTCTGGAGGAATGTCTCAAGCTCTGGCACCCTCACGATTGGCCAGTGGATCTGCTGGCAGCCCTCCAGATCCTGCATCGCCAGGTGGCGGGCCTGGAGGATCTGTCCGATGTCGAGCAGGCGATCTTGGATGAGCTCGATCTGTGGTCCTGGCGGTACGTGAGTATGCCGCCGCGCCAGTTTGGGGGCAAACGGGACTTGCTGCGGCTTCGAGAGCCTGACAGGTTCTCCGACCTGGAAAAGAAGCTGCTCGAGATATTCCTCACTGAGCGAGCCATCGCCAAGACCTACGACGACGACCGGCCCGACAGCCGCTATATCAAGTTCTGGAAACACCATGCCACCGACCGGAAGGGCATCCACTGCTGGCCGGGTGAGCAGTCGGAGGATCCGCGCTATCCCAGCATCTCGCTCAGCGAGCAAGCGCGCGAATACCAAGCATTCGTCGCCGAGCACGGCCACGACCGAATCGTCCAAGCCATGGAAGATCTCGCCGGCAGGCAGGTGCTGCAGGCTGGGCAGACGCCCGACGGCAAGACCCACTACTACCTCGATCCGCACGCTGTCTGTTTTGACTTGCCAGCATCCGCGTGTCACGATTACGCGCAGATCCGCGGCAGGTACCTGCTGACCGCCGCTGTGCACAGTTCTGAGGTCAAGCCCCACCGGCGGCGCGAGGTAGAAGTCCAATTCCACCAAGGTACGCTCGACGTGGTGATGGCAACGCCGACGCTCGAGCTGGGCATTGACATCGGCAAACTGAAAAATGTGCTGATGGTCGGCGTGCCGCCGCTGCCATCGAACTATGCTCAGCGCGCCGGCCGGGCCGGGCGCGGGCGCGACGACAACTTCGCCCTGATCGTCACCTTTTGCTCCGAGTGGGAAGATCACGACGTCTACTACTTCCAGCGGCCCAGGCTGATGATCAACGGCGTCATCTTGCCCCCGGCGTTCGACCCAGCGAACCCCGAGATCGTGCCCAAGCACGTCAACGCGTTCATGCTGGCGGGGATGGCCGACGACCGCCGGGAGTTGAAGCGTTTTGCGGCCGAAATTGATGCCGAGATCCGGCGCAAGGCGCGCGTCGTCCGGGACGTCTTTGGTGCCGAGACGTGTGCCGAGTCGTACCTGCTGGGCGACTTCCGGGAGCGGTTTCTGGAGCAGTCGGCGCACACGGAGGACCATCCCCAACTTGCGTTCTATAGCAGTGGCTTTTTCCCCGATTATTCGTTCCGGCGCGACCAGGTTTACCTGCTCGACGAAGAAACACAGGTGGGTCAGGCTGTCACCGAGAGACAACTGGCCGACGCGGCTCTCTCGGAGCGGGAGCCGGAGCTGGCATACTACAAGTTCTCCCCGGGCGAAACGGTATACGTGGCCGGCGACGTCTACACCATCACCTCCGAGGGACCGTACGAGACGGTAAGCACGGACGGCGAAGCCGTGCGCCGCTACCAGTATCTGCGGGCTGAGAAACAGGTCCGATACGCAGCCAAGCGGAAAAAGATCCACAAGTATGCCCGCGCCGAAGTCTTTTGGAGCGATCGGCCGTTCCTGGAAAAAGGCGAGGTGCTGGGCGTCGCTTATGACCCGGACTGCCGCATCCTGTTCGTAAATCGTGGGTGTCTCGGTTGGGAGGAGATAGAACCCTTTTCCGATGAGGGAGGCGATTTCAGCCTGGGATACGAGCTGTACCGCCAGGCACTCGTGCTGAGATTCGACGCATCGGTGTGTGCCGACGACCGGCCGGTCCTCAGCTTCGCCTCGGCACTGGATCGGACCATCAAGGACCAGTATGGCCTGGACGAGGGTGAGATCCGGATCATCCAGGCGACACCGCACGCACCAGAGGCCGAAGAGATGCCAGCGCGCTACGTGATTCTGTATGATGCGGATGGCAATGGCAACGTGCCGTTGGAAGAGGTCTATCGGAACCTGGACCAGGTGATCGGCATCGCCTACCGGACAATGTCAGAGTGCCAGGGCAGTGCGGGCCAGCCGTGTGAGACCGGTTGTTACCTGTGCTTGCGCAGCTACAGCACGCGCTTTTTTGCCAGTGCAGTGGACAAAGAGATAGCGTTGATGTTCGCCGGCTACCTGCTCGGCAAGAACCGGTTCCGGCCTTCGATCCCGGAGCCAGCAGAGAGCGCAACCCGGTTCGATCTGGAGCTGCGGCTAACCCAACGTGGAGACGAGTTCGTCGTCCAGGGGCCGCGTGGGAGCTACGCGGCAACTCCGGACAACGGTTGGAACGAGACCATCTTTGACTTGTTGACGCAGGCGGTTCAAGCGGAATTCTCGGAAGGCATGCGAGCAGTGAGGATCATAGCAGGACAGGACTATGTCGTGGACGCCATCAACAGTGGAGCAATCGAAAAGGGCAAAGAGGCATTGGCGCGGCTGCAGTTCAACCTGCTGCGCTTCAGACGGGCGGTGGGCGAGAAGGAGCGTGCTTGATGGGATGCCAACTGATTCAGGTATGCCCACTGGGAGACGATCAGCGTGGTGAGCGGGCCATGCTCGCCTTTCTCCGGAACCTGCCGGAAGAGCATTTCGTCTACCGCGAGCTGCAGCTCACACCCGCCTACCGTGAGCGAGTACGGGGGATCGAGAAGAAACAACCCGATTTCGTCGTCGTATCACCAGCGCTCAGTGTGATGTCTATCGAGGTCAAAGATTGGGACCTGACCCGCAACGTCTACGAATGGCGCGACCAGTACAGGCTCCGGGTAACGGATCGGAGCACGGGCCAGGTGCGAGAGGTCGAGAACCCCACAGCCCAGGCCAGCGCGTACCTCTACGCCCTTATGGAACTCATCGCTGGTCTGGACGTCTTTGTAACATCAATCGTGGCTTTTCCCACCGTCTCCCGGTCAGATTTTTTGAACCGGCTCGAAAACGTCGCTTTGCTGCAGAATCCCCAAAGCCGATTCTACCTTGACTTGAGCCGAACTCTATTCCGAGAGGAGCTGGACCAGTATATTGCCCAGCCAGAGGCTCTGCTCACGCGAGTTGCGGCAACGCACGACAGATTCCACACCGCCTCGCCCAACCAGGTAGAGCGGGTGCACATGCGCCTTTTGCCGGGCTCGTTTCGCATCGGCGATTATACGGAACGCCAACAGAACCAGCACCGGCTCAAGATGATCACCAGGGAGCAGCAGCGTTGGATAGACAGCCTGGACGAACACCAGAACTACCTGCTCGACGTCGCGGGCAGCGGCAAGACCAACGTGCTGATCTCGAAAGCCATGCGCCTGGTCGAAGCGGCGGGGGAGGGCGCCCTGCCCCGTATTCTGGTGACAACCTACAGCCGCAACCTGGAGACCAACATCCGCCGCATCTTCCAGGCCAAGATCGCCGACTCGCCGATGCGCACACGCTACCAGGACGTCATTGCCGTCCAGAGTATCCCGGCCGTCTTGGAGCAGATGATCATCGCAGTGCTGGGTCTAGAAACCATTGATCGCTATAGAGCAGCAGGCGAATCCCGGGACGCGTACGAGAAGAGACTGAGAGACGATGTAGATAGCATTCTCCGCTCGGAGCCGGACCGCTTCCGCAGGTTCGACTATGTCTTTGTTGACGAGATCCAGGACTTTGACAACTTTTACCTGCAGGTGGCTGACCACCTGTGCAAGGCTAGGAACTTCTTTTTTGTCGGCGACATCGGCCAAAAGATCTATGAGCGGGAACATAGTGTGGAGCGCCTGGGCTTTGTCCGGGGGCACGTGGAACTGAAAAAGTCGTACAAGATGTTCCGCACCCCGCGTTACATCGCCGAGCTGGCGACCCGTTTCACCCTGAGGGATCCCCTGTCCAGGAAGGAATTCGCGGCGCATGGGTACAGCGAAGATTTCCAGTATCCGAACAAGCTCAAGAATATGGCCGAGATCGTTCGATCTGCACACCTTGAACAGGAAGCCGCAGCCAGAGTGCGGGGCTTTCTCGATGCGGGCTATGCAGAAGCGGACGTGATGGTCATCACGTCGGAAGTCCGGCTCGCCCACATGGAAATGGCCCTGCAGTCGGTCGGGGTCGAATACGTGTTGGGCGAGCCAGAGCAGGGCACCGCGGTGAGCCTGGTGACCTTTATGGACGTCAAGGGCCTGGAGAAGGAAATCGTGCTGGTCACAGGGATCGAGGACCTCTACGAGCGGTCCAAGCCGCAGGCGATGTTCGACGACGAGGATAGCCGGTATCGAAAGGAGCTGTTATCGCGGCGCAAAGTGTACGTCGCTTTGACGCGTCCACTGGAGCAGTTGCTCGTCTATTATCAGGATGGCAGCAATCGCTTCCTCTCCGATCTGCTCGAGATCAACAACGATATCCTGGGTCAGCGGCAGGTGGGATGACCATGGCTTACAAGTTCGAGGATGAGCTACGGGAAAAGGCCAGACGTTTTATCGAGGCGCTCGCCAGAGCCGGAATCGAGGCCGCCATCGTGCCGGGCTCCTTTCGCGACTATACGGTCAAGGTCTCGGTCAGCCGGTCGGGGCGCACGTTCGGACTCGTGAACCTGTACTATAGCCCCAAGAAGGGCCAGTTCTCCCTCAAGACACACGAGTTGACGGACAAGTCCATCGTCCCTGACGTGGAAGCCTGCTGGACACGCCTGGCTGCGGTTGGGGGGGCCGCTGAAGCCGACGTGCGCGACACGGCAGGATATCGAGCGTACGTTGACGGGTCGTATCTTGATGGTGTGATCGGCTACGGGGTGGTGGTACTGCAGGAGGGCAGCCCAATAGCCGAACTGAGCGGACCAGTGGAGGACGAGACGCTGCTGGGCATGCGCCAGGTCGGGGGCGAGCTGCAGGCAGTCTACAAGACGGTCGAGTGGTGCCGGGCGAACGGCATCCGAGATGTGACCATCTGCTATGACTACGAGGGCATTGAAAAGTGGGCCACCGGTGAGTGGCAGGGCAACAATCCGGCGACCCGAGCCTACGCGGCGCGGGTGTCAAGTCTACCGATCGCGATCCGCTGGCACAAGGTGCACAGCCACAGCGGCGACCGGTGGAATGAACGTGCCGATGAGCTGGCCAAGCAGGGCACACGGGCAGGCACGGAGGGGCTGGAAGCAGAGCCAGCGCAGGACCCGCTGGCAGCGCTTGGCGCGAAAGTGGAGGGGTTTGTGCTGTTTCTGCAAGAGCGAGGGGTGGACAGCGCATATCAGGGCATTCGTAATAACCAGTTCGCGCGTGTGGCTGTCGTACCAAGTGGGTACGTGGACGTGTACCATACCCGCAAGCGGCCTCCGTCACAGCCCTACCTGCACGGCTTTTGCGACCAAGCCCTGCAGAGAACCGTCGAGAACCTGTGGCAGGAGTACTATGAAGGACGTGCGCGGGAAAGCGACCGCAAAGAAGTGTGGCTGGAGGAGGTGACCTATTACTATGAGATTCTGAAGCCGTACCGCGACTGCGCGTTTGACTTCTGGGATCTGGCCTCAGCGCTGGATCGAGCGCGCCGCTATCTGCAGCAACCCGGCGTTGACGTCGAGTCGAACCGGTATGATTTCGGGAAACTGGAAGCCATCTACTATACACTCAAGGAGGAGGCAGAAACATCATGACAGACGTCGCAGAGATGAAGCAACGAGCATCCACACTGCGAAAGCATGGGGACTATGGAGAAGCGATTGAGGTATACCGCGTCCTTTGGGAGGAGCACCGCGATCAATGCAATGAGTGGGATGGTTGGGGGTACGCGTTTTCTCTTCGCAAGTTGGGCCGCAGTCAGGAAGCCCTCCAAGTCTGTCGAGAGGCCATACCGCTCAATCCGAGCCTTGACCACCTGACGAACCTCTGTGGGTGGTGTCTCTTCGACGTCGAGATCAAGCGTACAGATGCCGAGATCCAGCAGAATGAGAGCCGTTTTCTGGGGGCTGCGGAAGAGATTCTCCAGTTGGGCGAACCGGGCAAGTTCTCGGCACATGCTCGCACCCTGATGCGGGTAGTTGACTACTACCGGCAGAAACCCACCTCTCCACCAGCCAGGATCCTGGAGTGGTGCGACCGAATCCAACCTGAGCAGTTGTCGAACGAGCCAGGACGCGGTCCTGATGGAAAAGGCAGAACCGTCGAGTATGCGTCGGACCGGGAAAAGTGGTACGCCTGCCGCTGCAAGGCGCTTTTTGACCTCGGCCGCTACGAGGAGTGCATCGGGCTGGCCGAGCAAGCCCTCACCGCGTTCACCAGACTCCACCACGACAACGACGTCTGGTTCAAGTGGCGCATCGCCTTGTCGAAAGCCGAGCTGGGCGACCGCGAAACCGCAATTTCAGAGCTCGAGGCGCTCCTGTCCCGAAAAAGGGATTGGTTCGTCCACCACAAGATCGCCCAATACCTGCTTGATCTGGGCCGTACAGACGAGGCCCTGGAGCGAGCCGTCGAGGCGGTGCTCGGCCCCGGCCCATCGGATCTGGGCTTCAAGTGGGAGCTGTTCCTGCTGATGGGCAGGATTTTCCAGGCACGGGGAGAGATGGACCAGGCCAGGAAGCACGTCCTGCTGGCTGCCAAGGTGCGCCAGGAGGAGGATTGGAGGATCCCACCGGAGCTGTCGCAAGCGATTACCGAGATGGGCGTGGACATGAGTTCCCAGATCTCAGCGCAGGAGCTGCACCGGGAGATCCGCCGAGACTGGCAAGCCCTGAAGGTATCGGATATGCCGCAGGGCCAGGGCGAGATCAAGAACATGCTAAGCAACAGCAAGGCGGGCTTTATCCGCGGCGACGACGGCCAGGACTATTACTTCCAGGTGAACTGGTTCGAAGGCCCGCGGCATCTTATGAAACAAGGCCAGCGAGTCTGCTTTCGCATCGAGGAGAATCCAGATCCCGGCAAACGCGACATGGCCAAGTTCATCAGGCCGTTATGATGCACGCAGAGACCTGAGAGGAAGATGGACAGAGCCCTGCGCAACCTCCTCTACAACACAGTGGTCCAATGCCGCGAACTCCTGGAGCGGGACCTGGCCCTGCAACTGGAGGGCACCTACGGCGTGCACGCCGACGGCACCTTCGAGCCGCTGAAAAACCTGGCACACCTGGACGCCGTGGGCTGGGCCGACCGCCAGGCCATCGCGGCCGCCGTCCGCCACCACGAGGTAGGCGGAATGGACCGGCAGGCCGCGGTCGAGCGCTACGTGCGGGAGAGCGCCTTTACCTTCCTCCATCGCCTGGCCGCGCTCAAGTTGATGGAGTATCCCAGCCGCGCGCTGCTCCAGCCCTCGGTGGGCGCAGGCGATCAATCCAAGGGGTTTCAGCACTTCAGCATGATCTCGCCGGAGGCGATGCGCGCCCAGCCTGATCCCTCAACAGGGCTCGGGACGGGTGGCGGCTACCGGCTCTACCTGGAACTGCTCTTCGACGACCTGGGACAGGCGCTGGGCGTGCTGTTTGACCGCACGCTACCCACCTCGATCCTTTTCCCGACTCAGCCTTGTCTGCACGAGGTGCTGGGTTTGATCAACGATCCCGCGTTGGAACCGGCGTGGGCCGAGGACGAGACCATCGGCTGGATCTACCAGTACTTTACCCCGATCGAGCTGCGCGAGGAGGCGCGCAGGGCCTCCAGTGCGCCGCGCAGCGGCTACGAACTGGCCTTCCGCAACCAGTTCTACACCCCGCGCTACGTCGTCGCCTTCCTGGCCGATAACACGCTGGGCCGGCTGTGGTGGGAGATGCGGGAAGGGGAGACGCGGCTGGCGGAGCAGTGCAAGTATCTCGTGAAACGTGAAGACGTGAAACGTGAAGACGTGAAACGTGAAGACGTGAAACGTGAAAAACGTGATCCACGTGAATGGAGGATTCTTGATCCGGCGGGGGGGAGCGGGCATTTTCTGCTGTACTGTTTCGACTTGCTGTTGATCATCTACGATGAGGCCTACGATGATCCCGACCTGGGCCCGGCATTGCGCGCCGGCTACCCCGACCGCGAGGAATTCCGGCGTGCGGTGCCCAAATTGATCCTGGAGCACAACCTACACGGCATTGACATTGACCTGCGCGCCGTCCAGATCGCCGGATTTGCCCTCTGGCTGCGGGCCCAGCGGGCCTGGGCCGAGATGGGGCTCAAGGTGCGCCAACGCCCGCGCATCGAGCGTACCCACGTCGTGTGCGCTGAAGCCATGCCGGGCGAGTACGACCTGCTGGGCGAGTTCGCCCGCGACCTGCGGCCGGCCATCCTGGGCAACCTGGTGCGCGAGATCTGGGAGAAGATGAGACTGGCAGGCGAGGCGGGCAGCCTGCTCAAGATCGAGCAGGAGATCGGCGCGGCGGTGCGCAAGGCGCGCGAGACGCTGGCTGCGCTGCCTCCGGCGATCCAGTTGACGCTGTTCGGGCCCGCAGAGCCGCAACAGGTGCCGCTACGCCTCGACCCACGCGACCTGCACGACGAAGCCTTCTGGGATGAGGCAGAGGAGCGGGTGGTGGAGGCGCTGCGCGAGTATGCCCGGCGCGCGAGAGAAAGCCAGCACGTCGTGCGCCGCCTGTTCGCCGACGACGCGCTGCAGGGCATCGCCTTCGTGGACCTTTTGCAGCGTCCCTTCGACGTGGTGGTGATGAACCCGCCCTTCGGTGCAGCGAGCAGCGGGAGCAAGGACTATATCGCACGCGCCTACCCGCGCACGAAGAACGACCTGTACGCCGCCTTCGTCGAGCGGGGGCTGGAGTTACTGCGTCCGGGCGGCTACCTGGGGGCCATCACCAGCCGCACCGGGTTCTTCCTCACCAGCTTCCAAAAGTGGCGCGAGGAGGTGCTGCTGAAAGAGGCACACCTCGTCACGGTGGCTGACCTGGGCTACGGCGTGCTCGACACGGCGATGGTGGAAACGGCGGCGTATGTGCTAGAGAAGGTATGATGGTGTATAATCGTGAAACGTGAAGCGTGAAACGTAAGAGAGGGAGAGAGTCTATGCGTATCCGCGAGATTGCATTCAAGGATTTCCGTTGTTTCCGCGGCGAACGGCGGATTTCGTTTGTGGACCCCGCAACTGACGCCGTGCGTCCAGTGACCGTCTTGGCCGGTTCCAATGGCAGTGGGAAGACGACTCTCCTGGATTCCATTGAGGCGCTATTGGCTTTCTTCTTGGATCCACACAGCCCTCACGACTTGGTCTATGAAGCACAGCGGAGTGGATCGATTGGCCTGGTCGTGGAGTTTTTCCCTGACGATCTCCCCCCTTCAGATAGACCAAGCGGTGTTTTCAACAGTGGGAAGCCAGAGGTTGTGACCATCTTTGCGGGGCGAAAAGATCTGGCTCTGGACTATGAGCAATCTAAGGCTGTCGGTGGTTTTGTCAGGGAAAAGGCCCCGGAGGGAAATTGGATTGCAACTCAGGATGAATCAGCTTTAGCCCAGGCGCTGCGGCGGGCGGTTTCGCAGGAACGTCGCAAAGAGGCTGCTGTGGGCGGTGGTCTGCTCTACTTCCCTCACGACCGCCGGTTGGCGGTGACGCGCGGGGGGCCGATTGAATCACCACCGGAGAAACGGGAATGGTTGTTTCGCTTTTCCCCCAGCGACAAATGGCACGGGAGCCTGGAACATCTCTGGGTCTGGCAAAACTATCTGGATCTGGAAGGGGACTTGCAGGAACGCCAGAACCTGGTTCCCTTCGTCGAGAGCGTCGAAACAGTCCTGGGGCAGGACCGTCGCATCACCATCTTGAAGGGACGGGTACAGGTACCTGTGGGCTGGGATCAAGATGGCGAGCGCCCGCAGGTCCGTCTCGATCAACTCCCATCCGGCGAACAGCAGGTGCTCCTGCTCTTCGGCGAGTTGGCCCGCCGGCGGCGTCCAGGCGCGGTGATTATGATTGACGAGATCGAGAACAGCCTGCATCCCACGCTCCAACGACTGGTGATGTGGAACCTGCACCGCATCGCCCGCGAGTGGGACGCGCAGGTGATCGTGGCCACACATTCCCTGGAAGTGATCCACACCGTGCGGGGCGGGGCGTTCATCAATCTGGACTATCCCGAGGACCGCTTTGACCTGCCGATTTCTGACCACAGCGCGGAGCAGATCCCATGACCACCTAACCGACGCTCAACCAGATCGAGATCAAGTGGCGCGCCTCGGGCAGCGGCGTCTGCATCCTGGTCGAAGGTGAAACGGAGCTGGAGGATGCCTGGTTCTACAACACCTGGTTCGGCGACCGCGCCAGGGAGATCACGTTTTTCCCACAGGATGGGCGAGGGAAGGTCGTGCAGGCGGTAGCAGAGTTGCGGCCGAGGCTGGGCGCCAGGCGCGTCTATGGAATCGTAGACCGTGACTTTGAGGAGCAGCCAGACTATCCCCCTGTGCCTGGCAACAGAGTCCTATGCACCCCCCGGTATACGCTGGAGAACTATTTGCTCGACGCCGGGTGCTGGTTCAAGTACATAGAACCTCACACTCTCCGTGCGCCCAAGCCAGGTTGGAACTCACCGGAGCAAGCGCAGGCGACGATAGAAGGCCTCTACCGGGAATGTCTGCCCCTCTCGGCCTTTAACTGGACGCTGCGCCAGGCGCGGGGGCGGAGCTATGCCGCCTTTCAGGGACT
>Ga0315294_10006385_pt1 | contig 12935 bp, 6 predicted proteins | sample YL17G13_40_MG_FD_203626 | JGI IMG/M metagenome (GOLD analysis project Ga0315294, IMG submission 203626) | Sediment microbial communities from Yellowstone Lake, YNP, Wyoming, USA - YL17G13_40 | ecosystem: Environmental > Aquatic > Freshwater > Lake > Sediment | place: USA: Wyoming | collected... | reverse complement strand
AGGCTTACAGAGTCTCAAAACACTAACACCACAGATACAGCCATATGAATTGCGAGTACAGTGTGCAGCCAATCTAAAGGATCTTTGGCACCGTTTGATTTTATATGACAGAGCCGAAAAAAGGCGTCTGGGGGATTCATCGAGTAACAGTATGATTAAATATCCAAAGCCAACCGAATGGTCTGAAGAGCTTGCAAGAGCCTATAGAATTTTAAGCAAGGTCGAAGAATTTATCATGAGGCCATACGAGTGTCCAAGTGCAGGTGTAGGCGAATGTCATTATGCTATGAATCCGAATTGCCAGCCAGATTCTTCTCCGGATATGGTGCTTTTGTTCGAGACTCAAGATGGTTGGAATCAGCATGGTGGGCCTGAGCTTTTCACTTTTGACAATCACGATCCAAAGGGCGGTTGTGTGCTCCTAAACGATGGCACCGTAAAATTCATTCGCACCAAAGAGGAACTCCAGCAGCTTCGATGGAAGTAGCCAGGCGCATTAACATGCGTTTGTTTTTGGTATAATCTGGCTTTCATGCCGAGATTAGCCAGGACAGTAGCCGTTGGATTCGCCCATCATATCACGCAGCGCGGGAACAACCGCCAGGATGTGTTCTTTGTCGACGATGATCGGCGGGTGTATCTGGAGCTTTTGAAAGAGCAGGCGGACAAATACTCGCTTGAATTAATCGGCTATTGCCTGATGGGCAATCACATCCATATCGTCGCAATCCCGCACGAGCAGGACTCGCCGGCCAAAGCCGTCGGCAGGACGCACTTTCGCTATACGCAATATATCAACCGTTTTCATCGCCGAAGCGGCCACCTTTGGCAGGGACGCTTCTATTCCTGCGCGCTGGATGAGCGGCACTTCTGGCTGGCGATGAAATATATCGAGCTCAATCCCGTTCGCGAGAGGCTCTGCCGCAAGCCATGGCGGTATGCATGGTCGAGTGCGGCTAGTCATGTAGATGCCAAAGCGGTTTCGGAAATGTTGAATTTGTCGCGGTGGTACGATATGATATCAGCCGGAGATTGGCAAAAGGAGCTTGGGGATGGTCTGTCGGATTCTGAGCTTGGGCGAGTGAGATTGAGCACGCATACGGGAAGACCTCTGGGAAGCGACAGTTTTTTAAGCAAGCTCGAAAAGCTGCTCGGCCGCCACATACGTCCATTGCCTGTCGGCAGACCAAGAAAAGTAAAAGTAAAGAAAGCAAAAAAACGAAAGAAAAACCAGCACTAAATAGGTTGCGGTCCCTCCGAGTTTCCTAAGAAGCAAGGCTATTTATTCAGGATGATAAGTGATAGGCCGAAACGCGGCAGATCGAAGTTGAGTGTTGCCTGGCTGTTCGTGATGTCGATGAGACCGGCCGGTTCGAACATTTCCAGCTCCATAGCTCTCTTTAGCTCGGCGAGCATTTCCGCATCAGGATTCTGCGGGCTGCCCAATTCGAGCCATTTTGTGTAGGCGTTGCTGTGCTTATCGTCAATGCGATAGTGGATTACCTGAGCTTTCGAGCCGAAGTCCGGCGGTAATTTTACTTTCAACTGAATTGGGGCGGATTCAGCCGGAACGAGAAAATCGTGATAGTTCCAGATAAGGACCTTCACACTTTGACCATCCACAACGGCCATTCCGTTTATGTCCGGCTGTACTATAACGCTTGCTTTTAATATCTCATCCAGGCCAACCGCACCGTCACTTATCAGGGGCAGCTCGTTTCCTTTCAACCGGCCCAGCATTTTGAAGGCGTTGAGCACCGGCTTGTGAATTCCGTTGGTCGCCAGTGTGCGATAGCCTTCGAACCAGGGCATGCCGTCGAACATGAAGGCCCAGGTCAGCACGCCTTTGAGATTGACTTTTTCCCTCTCGGCCAGGTCCAGCGAATACTTCATCATAGCCGCCACGTAAGCGCCGTAGGCGGGGACATTTCTGTACCCCCGGCTCGGAGATTGAGAGGCCGGCATACCCGCTGCCCCGTCCGGGTCGGCCTCGCCGATGATGATTGGCGTATTTCTGAACTCAGGGAAGCTCGTGACCATGGCAAATCCTCTCTGGTGTTTTTGAAGCTGGCCGAGCATACTCATCCGGACGTGCCCGTCTTTAAAAGCCGTGCCGCCCTTGGCATGGAAGCCGATGTAGTCGAGACGCGTGCCGGTCTTTCCTGTTAAGGAGTTCTTCTCTGTGGCGCAGTGCGTGAGGAACCTTTGCATGAATTTGCCGACGCCGGCTACGTGCGGGCCGCCGAATACCGCCGCCGGCATGACTTCGTGCAGGGCCTGCTCGGTATATTCGAAGAGCTTCACATAATCCTCGTAGGTTCCCTGGAAATAGAATATGTCCGGCTCGTTCCAGAGCTCCCACAACCAGACCTCCTCGACATTTTTATACCTGTCTTTTGTATGGCGGGCCCATTGGCGAATCAGCTCGGCCCATTTTTCGTAATCTTTTGGAGGAAAGAACACGCCGACGCCTTCGTTCGGCCCGAACGGCTTGGGCGGCCTGTATGGGTCGGGCCTTACCGAAAGGTCTTTAGGCATGAGCCCGATTTCGACCAGCGGCCGGCATCCGGATTCCGTGACAGCGTCCATGATACCATCCATGATTCGCCAGTCATAAACCGGGTTGCCGTTGCGGTCTTCGGTATAGACATTTGTCGAGCTCCATTTCGGAGCGGCAATGCCGTCACCGCTGTTGAGCAGAAAATGCTGCCGAAGATAAACAGGCTCGGGATTGATCTCTGCTACGGTTCTCATCAGGGCTTTGCAGTCGGGCGTTGTCGTGTAGTTGGCCTCATCGTAGCCGTAGTACTGCCACACATGCTTGAGCGGTTTGCCTCTCTGTGTAGCATCTACTTGAATCGAGACGACCGCCGGCCGGGCGCATATCCGGCTCGCAAGAACTAAAACCACTATCGCAACCAAGTGACATACACGTTTGATGTAGAATCGATTATTCACATCTGTCCTTTCCGATATCTATTCAATTTTTACAACTTAAATTCCGGTTTTGCGGTAATCCACATATTGTCTCGGATCCGTGCCGTTAAGCCATTCCTCGACATTCGTGTATCCGTCGCCGTCCTTATCTGTCGCGCCGTCGGAAGGATCGTTCGAGTTCAGGCCGAATTTTTCTTCCCACTCATCCGGCATCCCATCGTGGTCGGTATCGGCCGGCGCGGGCGCTGATTTGTATTCCGGCCATCCGCCTACGTCGGCCGGAGTGTTAATAATGCCGTTGCCGAACGCAGGCCGGCCAGTGCGAACGGATTCGATGATACGAGTGTCCACGGGGTCGCGATTTGGAAGTGTCGCTCCGGCATGGGCCAGCACAAGCTCGTAAGCCTGCTCGGCGGACTGCTGCGTGATTGGTACAGACGGAACCGGAGTTCTCGCCCGGACTTTCTCGATGAGGGCCCTGACCTGGTCATCCGATTCGACATCGTCGAACTGCACGCCGCCCGCCCAGTTGTCGTCGGTGACCTTCGGGTTGCCGACGACAAAATTGTCCGCTACGTACCACTTGCCGTCGCGATGCGCCTCGCTGTACATATCAAGATGCTGCGGCCTGCATATCCTGTAACGGCTGGCGCCTTCGTTAACGGCAGGGCCCGGCTTGTAATAATTGGCCACGATGTTTACCATAGAGCTTGCGTCACCGCCGTCGACGGTCCGGTGCCGCCAGTTGAAAAGTACGTTGTTGCGAAAATCGAAGTGGTCGCCCCATCCGATGCTGGGATTGCGGCCCGTATTGCACGCGAACAGATTGTGATGGAACGAGCCATTCCTGCCGCCCCACGTCGCGCCGAATGCATGATTGTTCAGATCGAGCGCTTCGCTGGAAATGCACCACTGAATCGTCAGGTTCTCCGTCGGCGATTTCTTGTCGGGGCTGTCCGGCATCTTTTTCATATAGCGGTAGAGCGAGAGATTTTCGTCCAGGCCCCAGCTCGCCGAGCAGTGGTCTATAATAATGTTTCCAACCGGGTAACCGCCCAGCCCGTCGTTGCGGTCCTTGATATTCCCTCGTCGGAAACGCAGATAACGAATAATCACATCGTGCGTATTGATTTCGGTTGTCTGGCCGCTGATACATATACCGTCACCGGGCGCCGTCTGTCCTGCGATTGTTATGAACGGATTTGATATCGCAAGCACTTTCTCAAGCCTGATAATGCCCGAGACGCGGAATATAACGATGCGCGGCCCATCGGCCTGGACCGCTTCCCGCAGGCTGCCCGGACCGCTGTCGTTCAGGTTTGTCACCTCGATGACTTTTCCGCCGCGTCCTCCGGGCGTGACGGCACCGGCCCCCTCGGCACCGGGAAAGGCCGGAATATTTGTAACACCGCCCAGCCACACGGCGTACGAATAGCGGCTTTCATCGAGATCCGGCTTTTGTTCGGCATCGGAATACCAGCGCCCCACATTAGCGAACGGCAGCGCTTCGACCTGCGCCCGCTTTCCGTTTAGAAGGACGACCGTCACGGAATAAGCCGGGCCGAGAACGCCGGCAGGTACGTCGACAGGTTTCAAATCAGTGTTCTGATCGTACTGCTCGATTACCACTTTGATAACTTTTGACAAATCCTTCGGTACGGTGCCGAGTGCCTCTGCAACGGTCTCGTCCCACCATACGGTGTCAACCGCATAGACAACCGGCCCGCGCTTCAGTGTCCACAAATCTTCTGTTGTGTGGGAACGCTTTACCCGCTGCGCCCGCATGGGCAGGGACAGCGTGATACTATCCGCTTTCTTCCACCGGCGTTCGAGCTTCGCATAGGTACCCGGCTTCAAGCCGCGGATTGCCCGCCTGTTGACGCTTAGCGACGGCTCCGGGCACCAGGCGGGCAGCCGCACATTCAAAGCGAACGGTTCTTCCTTCTGCGGCTCAACGCTAATAACAATCTGACCATCGCTCGGGTAGTCCGTCTCCTGGGCCAGAGTCACGATATTCCCCGAATCCAGTTCGATTTCGGCTCTCGATTCGACGAACTGGTTGACATAGAGGGCGTTCTCGCCGACCGCGTAAATAAGAGAAGGAATTTTGGCTGCAATCCTCGGGCCGCTTGCGGTGCAGCAGTCGGTTTTGTGGTAGTAGCCGGCCGGCTTGGTTCCGTTCAGCGGCGTGTGATATCGGAAGATGTCACCGTCCACAGTCTGCGCCGCGAACAAATGGTTCCACAGCAAACGTTCTATCGCATCGGCATAAACAGTATCCGCGGTCAACTCCAGCAGATACTGGCTCAGCTCGATCCACGACATCATCGCACACGTTTCCACCACCTCGCCCGTAATCGGCAGGTTGTGGCCCGGCTTGTAATACTCGCCTACACTGACGCCACCGGTGACATACATCTGCCTTTCGGCAATGTCACGCCAGGCGCCACGGACTTTGCCGAGCAGTGTCTCATCGCCGGTAATCTGGTAGAGCCGCAGGAAACCGAGCAGATTCATATGGAGCGTATGCGCGTGAACACGGGGCTGCAATTCGTGAACGCCCATGGTGCCGTCTGCCACCTTGTCGAGCTTCGAGAACGCATCGTGCCCCGACCAGCGGTCGATGTTGTCAATCACCCACCGCGACCATTCCAGATACTTCCGGTCGCCAGTCGCTATGTATAGTCGCAGCATCGGATTGGCCAGCAGTGTGCCTTCGAGACTGTAGTGAACATTATGCCCGGCGATAGTCTGTCCTTTAGGCCCCGGCCAGAACTCCGCCTTACCGGGCCCGATCTTGTCTACGAAGTAGTCGCCGAGGTTCCTCGCAGCCTGCAGCGCCGAATCCTCGCCCCACAGGTCATACGTGGTCAACAGGCCGTGAAGCATGAAGTAGAGCTCGTACGCATCCATGCCTCGCAGCGGAAGCTCGGCCGTGCGCACCACCGGGTCGGTAATTCCGAGGTAGCCGTCCGGCTCCTGCGCCGCAACAAGGCGAGCAAGAATTTTCCCGGCTTTCTCCCGAAACGCATCGTCGCCGGTTTGTTCGGCAGCCAGAGCGGCAGATTCCAGCCACTTGCCCGGCTGCTCACCGACCCACCACCAGTCACGGTGCTGCTTTTGTTCGACCATTCGAACATATCTATCTATGTCGAAAACTTTCAGATAGCCGTCTACATTTGCCCTGAGCCGGGTGCCGACAAAGCCGCCGATTCCTGAGATTGCCGCCGGCGCAAGTGGGCGTTCGATCCGGTTCGCCTTTAGCCTGACGACTGTTGTTTCACTCGCTATTGCAGGCTCGGCCGCCAGGTACGCGCTTGTTACCAGTGATATTGTCAGGAATGCTGCACACTTCACTGCCTTGCTTGTCATTGTTTCCACCTGTTGCTCTCCTTGTTATCCTGCGAATATCATTAACTCGAACGATACCGGCAATCAAGTGCCGCTTAAAGATTATTACGGATTCACATAACAGGTATGTTCAACGCTTCTGTAAGACCTTTCATATAGCCGACCGCGAAGATTTTGCCCTGCATTGCATAGCCCGGGCGCTCGTTGGTCTCGGCGGCCAGAGTGGGTGCGTGGTCCGGGCGGATCGGCCCGCGGAAACCGACTTCGTGATAAAGCTTCAGCATTTCAGCCATATCGGTCGGGCCGTTATCGTGAAACGTCTCGCGGAAGTTCTCCCGCGTACCGCGTACGTCACGTAAGTGAACGAAGAAAATCTTGCCTTGTCCGCCAAATTCCCTGACCAGAGCCCGAATATCTTCGCCCATGAGCTGGAAATTGGCCTGGCAGAAGGCGATTCCGTTGACCGGGCTCGGCACGATCCGAAGGACCCTGCGGAAGGCCTCGGCACTGGTAAGTATTCGTCCTACCCCACGTAGCGGCGAGAGGGGCGGATCATCCGGATGCAGGGCCATTTTCACACCGGCTTTTTCCGCGACCGGAATGATTCGTTTCAGGAAGTACGTCATATTGTCCCAGATTTTTTCTTCGCTGATCCTTCCCCACTCGGTAAGTCCCTGTTCTTCGGCAACCTTGTTATCGAACTCACTTGCCAGTGCGCCGCCGCGTTCGGGGACATCGACCCTGGTGCGATACCATCCGATTCCGGCCATGAAGTTGTAGCAGCACATAGGAATCCCGACTTTGCCCAGGGCCTCAATCACAGCGCAGTAGTCAGCGATTTCCTCATCCCGGCCGGGCAGGCCCAGCTTGATTTTTTCCGCGGCGACCGGGTGACTTTCCACACCGGCAATCGTAAGCCCCGCCGCCTCGTATGTCGCTTTGATCTTCGTCAGCGTATCGAGGTACCTGTCCCGAGTGACCTTTTCCAACTCTTTACTCAACGGCACGATAGCGTGATTGACCCCGATCTGGCGGGCCAGCACCCACCTGTCCCGCTCTTCAGGGCGGAGCATAAGGGCCAGTTTCATGCCCCGATCAGCCGCTTCGGGGTGACTCGACGGGCGCCGTTCATCAGCGGCCCGTGCAATAGATGACAAGACAGCCGGACCGGCCAAAACGCCCGCCAAAACGGCCTTGCCAAAAGCACGCCGGCCGGGCCTTAATAATATTCGTTCAGACTCTCTGGTAATCTCGTTTGCCGCCATGACTCGTCTCCTTCTTTATATTCGTAGCTAACATAATTCAAACTGACCGATACACACTGTCATCCCTGCGAAAGCAGGGATCCAGGAACGTAATGGATATTGTGGATTCCCGCTTTCGGGCCTATTGATAAAGTCCCGAAATGACGTTTGAGATTGCCGCGCGATTCTTCGAATCGGCTCCCTGGGGCGAGGCTCGCAATGACACAAAAATGGACTTTATAGTCATTGCAAGGAGCGCAGCGACGAAGCAATCTCGTCTTTGGCAACAGGCCCTTTCGCGGGAATGACAAATTGTGTTATATTATTTTAATTGAACGATTTACTATTTTACTCGGTTCAAAAACAGTCAGTTTGAATAACATAAGTTATATCCCCCGCCCCTGATTAATTCATTTGAGCGAGCATTGTTTTAGCGCCGAGATGGTCGGGACCGGCTTCGAGAGCCTGATTAAATTCCCGTCGGGCGTTGTCCTTTTCATTGAGCCCGAGGTAACCGAGTCCGGCCATGTAATGCGCATCGGCCAGCCTGGACCGCTGGGACTGCTGCTCCCCGAACTTGGCGAAGAAATCGATCTGTGAAGATGTTCGCTCAAGTGCTTCATTTCCAGATTTTACAAGGTCCTGGAAAATTTCTTTGATGTTCTCTTTCTTGCCGAGCTTACGGAGCGAAAGCGCCTGATAGTACCGCTGGATGCCTCTGCCGCCTCGCGGCCGTTCGGCCGACGACGACTCAGCCCAGAACTTCTCAGCCTTATCACGATCGCCGAGCGCTTCATAGGCTGTTGCTATCCAGTAGGAGACCTCCGCGTCACGGCCGCTGCCTCTGCCCCTCGATGCCCGAAGATTTTCGGGAAACTCGACGGATGACTGGTAGTCGGCCAGAGCTTCTTTGTACCGGCCTGCGGCGAAGTTCTTATGGCCGCGCAGCAGGTAAGCGTCAGTCCAGCAATCATTCACGTTGAACCTGGCGCCGCCTTCCCAGATATTGAATTTCCTTCCCCGCATCAGCTCGATAGCTTCATCGTATTTTCCCATGTTCACCTTAAGCGAGATTTCACGGGACAGCGAGTCATCCCGTTCGGTGACGGTGGCGTGATTCTTTTCGAGGATAGCCAGCCGCTTTTCCGGAGCGGTTCCTGCCGCTTCGTAAAGCTGGTCAAGCTCGAAGAAATGAATCGCGTATTTGCCGTCGAGCGCGACAGCTTTCTCCAGGCTCGCAATGGCCTTATCGAGTTCGATACTCTTCTCCTGATGCGAATATGCGATTGCCAGGTTGCGGTACACTATCGGGAACGTAGCGCCGAGCGAAACGGACTTCTCCCACAATTTGACCGCCTCCTCGGGCTGCCAGTCGAAAAGTAAGTTTCCGAGATAGTAAGGCGCCATCGCATCGTTCGGCCGTGCATTCATCGCTTCCCGCAGGATTGCTATCGCTTCATGCTGGAATGGAAAAACGTAGTCAGGCGACATTTTAACGGCAAGGCTATAGTATTCGGAAGCCTTCGGTGCCTGTCCCATTTTCCGGGCGAAATAACCCAGATAGTAATAGACCATAGGCGAGACTTCGGTTTTTTCCGGAGCCGCTTCAATCATTTGTGAAAGCACATCCGAACCATCCTGCCAGAGGCCGGCGTTGAAGTATTCCGCAGCCGTCTCCTGGGCCGTCGCAGGGTGCTCATTCATTACCGAAACCAGAGCCTTCGCAATCTTGGAACTTTTCGTCGCCAGCCACCGTTCGGCCATAATCCGCACATCGAGAGGGTCGGCCTTTTGCGAAGCCGACGCCAATACCTTCAATGCATCGTCCACCTGCCCCGTATGGCGCAACACGGCGGCTTTCAGATTCAGCGCCCTGATGTTCAGCGCGTTGGCTTCGAGCGAGCGGTCCACAAAATCGAGAGCAGCGACCATGTCACCCCGCGTGCAGGCGATCTCGGCCAGCGAGTAGTATCCTGCCGCCCGCCATGCCGCGCTCCAGGTGGCCTTGTAGAGATTGTCGAAGGCCTCATCGTCCATGCCCTGCGCTTTCAAAGCCACGCCGAGATAGTAAAACGGCTCGCCGTTTTTCGGGCTTGTATATTTTGCCGTGAGCCGCTCAAGCGCCTTGCGGAAAAGATTTTCAGCTTCCTCGAAACGCGCCCGCTTTAAGTAGTTGATACCCAGAGCGGTGTTCACCCGCACATCGCCCGGGTCCCGGCGAAGGGCCTCCAGCCAGTATGGGTCCGGGTCGAGGGCCGGGTTGTGGAACTGCTCGATCCGCAGGCCGGTAAGATACAACTCCTCATTGGTCTTAATTTCCTCCGGTGACAGCGGCGCTTTGACCACTTCGGGCATCGGCTCGGGCTCAAGCCTTATCGGCGAGTAAGCAACCAGCTCTTTGTCACCGACCGATATGGACGCACGGAGATCGTGCTCATCCGTGCCGACCGTGATTGAAACCTGCTTCAGGTAAGGCTTGCCGGGATCGATGGCCACTACCTCCCGGAGCAGGACTTTATCTCCCGCTTTGAGCACAACGGTAGCCGCCTCATGGGCCGACGTAGTATAGAATCCCACATTGGCGATTCGGCCTTCGGCCACGTCGAGGTTCACAGCGGCGTCGAGGTTGGCGTTCTTCACGCCGCCGATGTCACGGAACGGATACCAGTATTCCTTGAACGACTTGACCTCGTAGGGCTGCATCCAGCTATAGTCCGGCTGATTGTCCGAATAGGCGCCGACCATCAGCTCGATGTAGGGGCCGTCCTCATCGGTAAGTATATCGTCCCACATCCGGCCGTTCTCGCCGTTGCCCCAGGTCCAGAGTTTTTTGCCCGGCACGATATGGTGGTCAGCGACGCTCATCGTCCCGGCCTTTTTGCCGTGGTCATAGCCGGCGAAAAAGTCGTCCTCGTAGTTCCAGGCGAACATCGAATTCGAGGATATATGGTTTTTGTACCAGCTCACGTCCACGCCGTCGCTGAAGTCGCCGCCGCCATATCTCCCGGTCGCTATCGGCCAGGTAGTAAACTGCCGCTTCGAATGGTGGGTGACGTGCTGCGTGCTGGGAGGAAAGATGACCTGGTAGTTCTCGTTTGTGTGAACCGCCACGTTGGCAAAACACAGGAGGGTATTGACCACGGGCATTCGATTCAGTATCCGCAGGGAAGTCTCCAGATAGGACTTACCCGGCCTGAGAGTATAGCCGACGGCCCACCTCATGCGGTGACGCACTTCAAGCTCGCCCACCCAGATGGTCTTGCTTCCGTCCTTATCCTCTTCAAGAAGATACTGTACCGGGATAAACGTGCTGGCGCGGTGGTGGTGCGGGATATTCCACTCGACGCCTCCGGAAATCCAGGCGCCGATCAGGCCGATCAGCGCAGGCTTGATAACGTGCTGGCGGTAAAAAAAGTTGTAGCCGTTGGTTTTATCGACGCCCTCGAAGATGCGGCCGCCTATCTCCGGCATAATGCCGATCCTCACATACTCGTTCTCGATGTAAACCATTTTGTAGGTCTTGTCTTGCTTATCGCCGGTAAGCTTGTCATAAAGAGGATAGGGATAGACCCTTCCCTCGGCCCCCTGGGAGGCGCTTCCGAAATAGAACATCGGATTGGGCTCGGGAGCTCCGGCCATATAAGTGGGAATTACGATGTCCTGCTCCCAAATCCTGACCGAGGAATCGCCGGCGGCGTATATAGAAGATGAAGTGACGCCGAGCAGGGCGCCAAGACACAGAAGTAACGATAATTGGGATATTTTGCGATTCATGACTTTCTTTCTCCAAAAGTATTGCCGAACCGTCGGCTTAGCCTATTCCCCACCCAGACTGTCTTCACGGATAATACGGTATAAGAATGTGTTCAACTGAAAAAGTTAGTTGTTTCATACATGATAAAAGGATTTATCGCTTTCCGGGCACCAGCATAATAACATAAGTGGGCGGCACCGTTGAAGAAGATGCCGCCCTATGCTGTATGCCACCATCAAGGCGCTCGGGTCGCTTCCCAGCGTTGCCCTATCCTCCCCGATGGCGGTGGTATTATACCCATTCATGCTGTTGCCTTAAAGCGCTAAATCCAAAAGAGTTGCAGGGTTTATTTCTTATCAACCCACCAACTTTTTTTGCTGTTGAGCCAAAAACGTTTTACTGCTTCTTCTGGTACACTCTCACATAGTCGATCAGGAACTGCTGGGGGAAGATACTTTCGTCAATTCCCTTTTGACCGCCCCAGCTTCCTCCTATGGCCAGATTGAGAATCAGGTAGTGCGGCTGGTCAAAAGGCCAGACATCTACACCGCCGTGCTCGTTGCTGAAAGAAAAGTACTTGTGCTCATCGAAGAAAAAGTCCATTGTTTCGGGCGTCCATTCAATGGCATACGTATGGAACGATGCATAGGGTTTGTCTGTTTTAATCTTCGAACCTTTTCCCGTACCCTTAACGTGATTGTATTTGGCCATATGAACATTGGCACACACCGTGTTGGGATCGAAACCGACGTATTCCATGATATCGATCTCGCCACATTTAGGCCAGCCAACCTCCCTGATGTTCGTGCCCAACATCCAAATGGCCGGCCACACACCTTTTCCCGCCGGCAGCTTCGCCTTGACTTCAATGCGACCGTAAGTCCAGCTCGCTTTATCTTTAGTAATCAGACTGGCGGACGTATAGTCGGCTGCTTTACGCGATCGCTGCCATCTTCTCGACGATTCATCGGCTCTATAATCCGGATTAGGCCAGTCTTCTTTCCTCGCCTCTATTACAAGATGGCCGTTCTCGACGCGGGCGTTCTCCTTCCGAGCGATTGTGTAGTACTGCAATTCCTGATTGCGTACAAAGCCCTGCTCGTAATTCCATTTAGCTTCATTTGGCAGTCCCGTATAATCGAACTCATCCGACCAGACAAGGGACCACTCGCCCGCCTGTACCAGGCTGGACCACAGCAGAATAAATATCAGGCCGTAAATCCGTTTCGTAAAACCATGTAAGTTCTTTTCCATAACAACTCCTTTATTCAAAAGTGTTCTTCGACAAAGCAAATATCTGTAACTATATGATCATTATCTAAAGATATAGTTAATCAACTACACCAACTAAAACTATGTTCGGACGAGGCGCCGCTGTCATACCTTCGCCCATATAAAAACCGGTTTGAGTTGGCTGGTTATACGCTACATTCTGCCAGGTCACGCTCAGCCTGTATACAGGGTCGTGCATCAAGGTATAGAACCGACGGTCGGCGGGTATTGTCGTCGTAAATATACGCAGCTCTTTGTTATCGCTCGTTCGCCAGATTACTTCTTCTCTCCAGTCGCCCAAAATATCGGCATGGAGACAGGGATTGGATTTTGTCCCGTTGTTTCTGGCGCAATCATAATCTTCGCCTGAGAGCAAT
>Ga0315294_10006384_pt1 | contig 12936 bp, 11 predicted proteins | sample YL17G13_40_MG_FD_203626 | JGI IMG/M metagenome (GOLD analysis project Ga0315294, IMG submission 203626) | Sediment microbial communities from Yellowstone Lake, YNP, Wyoming, USA - YL17G13_40 | ecosystem: Environmental > Aquatic > Freshwater > Lake > Sediment | place: USA: Wyoming | collected... | reverse complement strand
CAGGCACCGGGCCATCAGAAAGTTCATCCCTGAGGAATGTAATAGCCTCGTCCAACTCAGAGCCGCAGGCGCCGTTATCCGCGGCCAGGATCTGCGCGGCTGTTAGGGAAGATTCACCCGTCCAGTAAAAGCCACCGTCCCTGAGTTCATAGCCAACTGATGGGCCCGCCGGTGCGAGATTGGACTTGATATGAACAAGTGCCCGGCTCTGATTGTCCTCTGCATCACAGCCGGCTAATAGCACCGAACGGCAAGCAGCCGTAAAGTCAATGCTGCCTATGCCGCGATATATTGGTTTATTCGCGCCGCCCTTCGTTAAAAGCCGTACGGCCAGGATAGCAAGCTGGTATTTTTCCGCCAGTTTGGCTAAACGAGCCATAATCGAACGAGTCTCATTGGCCCGGTGGATATCCACGCCAGGGCCCAGATATGCTACAAGCGGGTCAATGATTAGAAGCTTCGGCTTCTCCTGGCCGATGTAATTTTCAAGCTTAGTAAAACCCTCATCATTAAGAGTTAATGGCTCATCAATAGCAAATATGCGGGCAACATCTGCACCCATTGTATTTAGCCTTGGGCGTATGGTATCACCCAGGCCATCCTCAGCAGATGCCAACATTACATTATGTGGTTCCCCTGTGGTCTGCCCTGGCAATCCGCGTCCCAGGCTGACGGCTGTTGCGATGGCCAGCGTTATCCAAGATTTCCCGATTCCGGGGTCGCCTTCCAGAAGCGTCAATTTACCCAGAGCGATATACGGATGCCATAACCACGTCACGTCCTCAGCCTGGACATCCTTCATGCAACGTAAGGTAACGCCGTTGCCGTTTGCCGGAGGCGTTTAGGCAGGGCAGGCATCCGCTAAAGCCTTCAACTTCTCGGCAACCCCACCGGCATCCAGCCAGTCAGAAGCGTCTTTGCCTGGCCCCGGCAGCTCCAGGATCCTCACCCGCCCGGCCGTACCATAAAGGGACTGAGCCACTTTCTGCGCGTGATCGTGCCCGGGTTTATCTTTATCAGGTATAATAACCAGGTCAGCACCCTTAAGTGCTGCTGTATATTGTGGCAGCCATTTGCCCGCTCCTCCAGAGTTGCAAGTGGCGATCAAGCCAAGGCTTCTTAAACGGTCAACATCTTTTTCACCCTCAGCGATATATATTGTCGTGTTTTTTTCTATTGCCATGATTAGCTCATCTTGATGGTAAAGCGTCGGCACGATGCCCTTTAAATCCCAGATATAGCCGCCAATGCCGTCGGATCTGCGCTGCAGGAAGTCTTTTGGATTTTTGAAGCGTACTACCTCAAAGGACTTACCGTTAGCGTCAACATAAGGATAAACTATCTCGATTTCCTTCCGGCCAGGCTCCGGCTTGTGGCCGTAGGCGGTGTGCCCTGATCCATTACCAGAATAAGCCAGGCTGTCATAACCCCATGCGTTGCAAAAGTCCTGGTAAGTATGCTTTCCGCCCTGACAAGTAATGAGAGCCTTATCTCCAGCGTCCTCTAAATGGATATGTCCCTTCGGTGTTTTATGCCCCGGCAATGGGCAAGAGGCGGTATAACCGTTGCCGTTTTGTTTGGCATCCGGGAACTTGGAGCGGATCTCTTCAAAGTCATGGGGTCTGCGTAAATATGGAGACGGCAGTTATGTATTTACTCAGCCAAAGACTGAGAGAAGCCGGCGCACCATAGCATTATCACCCCCCAGTATTCTTATGTTAAAAAAGTATAAGGAAAATCGGGCAGCATTACGTGATGAACTGGGTAGATCATTAAAAGACGGTGACCTGATATTCACTAATAACGAAGGTCAGCCGCTGCGTCCTAATACAATAACACGTGCCTGGGCTATGATGGCCACCCGTGCTGGTGTTAAGGTTATCCGACTTCACGATGCCAGACATACCCACGCTTCATTATTGCTTAAGCAAGGCGTACATCCTAAGATTGTCCAGGAAAGGCTTGGGCATGCCAGTATTCAGATAACCCTTGATACATATAGCCATGTGGCTCCGGGAATGCAAGCGGACGCTGCTAATCGGTTTGAAAAGTTAATATCCCATAGTTATAATTACACGGTTAATGATAATGAGGCTATTAAAAAAAATTATTAGCAAATTATTAGCAAATTATAGTTATGTCAAGCATGGAGAATTTATAAATCAGCCAATTTAGCTACAAAAAAGGTACTTGGAGAGGTGACCGAGTGGTTGATGGTGCCGCTCTCGAAAAGCGGTGGGCGAGAGCCTCGTGGGTTCGAATCCCACCCTCTCCGTTTGTTTTTATCATGGAGAGGTGCTGGAGTGGTCTAACAGGCGCGCCTGGAAAGCGCGTGTAGCTTTTTGCTACCGTGGGTTCGAATCCCACCCTCTCCGCCATTTTGCGGAGTAAATTGAATAATAAAGATGACTGACGTTATTGGTATACAAACCAAGGTTGGTCTGGCACTTGGCAGCGGTGCGGCACGAGGGATTGCCCACATCGGGGTGATTAAAGCCCTCCGCGAAGCTGATATACCCATTGATATGGTAGCAGGCACAAGTATAGGTTCAATTGTCGGCGCCTGCTATGCTGCAGACGCTCAAATATCAGTGCTGGAAGAGATTGCAGTCACTTCCAACCTTCGCAAACTCACAGGTCTCCTGGATCCAAAATTCGCTTTTATACGCAGCGGTATCCTACACGGCGGCCGTGTGGAGAATTTTCTGAAATCAATCATCGGTGATATAGATTTTAAAGACATGGCGATTCCTTTTTCGGCTGTGGCTACCGATATAAAAACAGGCAATGATGTAATAATCAACCGGGGTTCACTGATAAAAGCGGTGAGAGCGAGCATATCAATACCGGGTGTTTTTGTGCCTGTAAATTATGACGGGAGGTATCTTGTCGATGGTGGTACTACGAATCCTGTGCCGGCGGATGTAGCGCGGTTTATGGGCGCAACATTTGTTATTGCCGTCAATGTACTGAACGATCCGAAAAAACGTAAACACCTTGGACTAACGGGGGATAAGAAATCAAGTAAGCCGCCTAGTATGTTTAATACGCTCATACAATCCATATATATCATGGAATATGGAATCACCCGCACCAGCATATTGAAGGCGGATATCATCATCGAGCCAGATGTAAGCAACATCGAAGCTTACGAATTTTACCGTGGTACAGAGGCGATTGAGGCAGGTTACAAAGCAGCGGCGGCCGTCATACCTGAAATAAAAAATCTGCTTGGCAATTATTAAGCGGATACTAAACCCCCATATTCATTTCCAAAAGTGAAATCCCTTTCTTCTCAGGTGTCCAAACATCACTTTTTATTTCTTGCTTTTTAAAAGCTATGTTAAAATAACGCGATCCATATGGACAATAAAATTGAGCTGAAATACTGGATTGGCTTCTCCAAAGTTCCAGGAATCGGTAAGGCAAGATTCACTTCATTGAAGGAGTATTTTGGTTGCCTTGAAAATGCCTGGAACGCAACAAGAGGAGAACTTATACATGCTGGCCTCGATTCGAGGAGTGTAGATAATATTGTCAAATACAGAAACAAGATATCTCTGGATGCCGAGTTAGATCTCATCGATAAATATCACATAAAAGTGATAACCTTGGAATCTCCCGAATACCCGAGATTATTGAAAGAAGCGTATGATCACCCTGCGATTATTTATATTCGCGGAGAACTAAAAGAACAGGACGAGTCTAGTTTGGCAGTTGTCGGTACACGTCGAGCTTCAGCATATGGCAGACAGGTGACTGAAGAATTGGTCGGTGACCTTGCCCGTAACGGCATCACCATTGTAAGTGGACTTGCTAAAGGTATTGATGCTGTAGCGCACAGGGCTGCAATTGACGTAACTGGAAGGACCATTGCGGTATTTGCCAGTGGTCTTGATATTGTCTACCCTCCTGAGAATGTAAAACTCGCCCGTGAAATAATGGAAAATGGCGCATTAATCAGCGAATATCCCCTGGGGACTAAACCAAAAGCCGATAATTTCCCGCGCAGAAACCGAATATTGAGTGGTATCTGTCGGGGGGTCTTGGTTGTAGAATCCGGTGAAACTGGTGGTGCGTTAATCACAGCTAATTTTGCGCTGGAACAAAACAGAGAGGTTTTTGCAGTTCCTGGTAGTATTTTATCTCCCATGAGCAAGGGCCCCAACAAACTGATACAAGAGGGTGCAAAGCTGGTTAGAAACTACATGGATATTATCGAAGAATTAAATCTATCCGTAGTCGCGCAGCAGTTGGAAATGAAAGAGGTGATTGTCTCTGATGAAACAGAATCGCTTATAATAAAGTTCATTGGTGAAGAGCCGGTCCATATAGATGAGATCTGTAGAAAGACGGGACTAAATACCTCTATAGTGATCTCCAATGTAGCCATATTAGAATTAAAGGGATTGGTTCGGCACGTAGGCGGGTTAAATTATGTGCTCGGAATAAATTTAAGATGATTGATTTATATATAGGATGTTATCGTGGTTAAACTTGTTATTGTTGAATCACCGGCTAAAGCAAAAACGATAGGCAGGATCCTTGGTAAAAACTATGTTATTAAGGCATCAATGGGGCATATCCGTGATCTACCGGATGACAAGCTGGGCATTTTAATAGATGAGGATTTTCAACCAGTTTACAGGGTTATCCCCCAGAGGCGTTCTGTAGTTAAGGAGATCAAGGAGCTTGCTAATAGTGCTTCCGCAGTCTATTTGGCAACTGATCCTGATAGGGAAGGTGAAGCGATAGCCTGGCACCTCATCAAGGCTGCCAACCTTGAGAAAGATAAAATCCCAATAAGACGCGTTACCTTCCACGAAATAACTAAAGAGGCGGTCGAACACGCTTTCGAAAGCCCTCGTTCCATAGATATGAATTTGGTCGATGCGCAGCAGGCACGGCGGGTATTGGATAGGCTTGTCGGCTATAAATTGAGCCCGTTGCTATGGAGAAAAGTCTTGAAGGGATTATCTGCCGGGAGGGTGCAATCAGCTGCAGTAAGGCTAGTAGTTGATCGTGAAAGGGAAATTGAGAGCTTCATTGCCGTTGAATACTGGACCATTGAAGCGGAGTTAATGAAGCGTACTAAGCAAGAAGATAAATTCCGGGCATCATTTATAGGGTATCTAAATGGTACTAAGCTGGAGATAGCCAAAAAAGAAAAATGTGAGCAAATACTCAGTGACCTCAGGCAATCCAAGTATTCAGTTGAAGCCATACAAAAAAAAGAGGTAACTCGCCAACCGGCACCGCCTTTTATTACCAGCACACTCCAGCAGGAAGCATCGCGTAAGCTTCGTTTTATTCCGAAGAAAACAATGTTCGTTGCTCAGCAACTCTATGAAGGTTTACCAATTGGGGAGGAAGGCGATACGGGTCTAATTACTTATATGCGTACTGATTCTACCAATGTTGCATCATCTGCAATCGAAGAAACGAGGGACTATATTAGTAAAAAGTACGGTGAGAAATTTATGCCGCCCAAGCCCAGAGTATTCGGGAAAAAAGTTAAGTTGGCGCAGGAAGCCCATGAGGCAATAAGACCCACATCGGTATTCCGGGAACCGGAGGCTCTTAAACAGCATTTAAATCTTGAGCAATTTAAACTGTATGAACTGATCTGGAAGAGGGCAATGGCCAGTCAGATGTCGGCAGCTATTTATGATACAGTGACTGTGGATGTAAAGGCTGATTGCGTTACTTCCGTGAAAGAGTATCTATTGCAGACAAATGCTTCTGCCCTGCGTTTTCCTGGCTTTATGACCATCTACATCGAAGGCAAGGATGACGATGGTAACGGTAATGATGATAACAAATCGATCCAATTACCCGGGCTTACCGTCGGAGAGAAATTAAACTTGATCGACCTATTTTCTGAACAGAACTTTACCCAACCTCCACCGCGTTATACAGAGGCAACTTTAATTAAAGCCCTGGAACAGAAAGGCATTGGAAGGCCCAGTACGTATGCACCTATTATTTCTACAGTGCTGGAACGAGGGTATGTATATAAAGAAAACGGCAAACTAAGGCCTGAAGACATTGGCATTATCGTAAATGATCTACTGGTAACCAATTTTTCCAATATCGTTGATTTCAACTTCACAGCAAAGATGGAGGACGAACTGGACGATATTGCCAAAGGCAGGAGAAACTGGATATCTGTAATAGATGATTTCTTCTCCCCATTCAACAATGATTTATTAAAAGCTCAAGAGAGTCTTCAGAAGATCATTATTTCTTCCGATGAAAAATGCCCGGAATGCGGCAAGCCTATGGTATTAAAATCAAGTAGATTTGGTAAATTTCTTGCTTGCAGTGACTATCCTAACTGTAAAGGCAAAAAAACTATTAACGTGAATATAAAGGCCGGGACTAGGAGAGACGCGGGAGCTATATCTGAATCCGCATCTACTAAAACTTATGAACCATGCCCAGTTTGCGGAAAGAGCATGGTAATCAAGATAGGCCGTTACGGCAAATTTCTGACCTGTTCGGATTATCCAAATTGTAAGGGGAAGAAAGCCGATTTAGTGAAGAGTGAGGAGACCTGCCCTGAGTGCGGAAAGCCAATGGTAGTAAAATCAAGCAGGTTTGGGAAATTCCTTGCGTGTAGTAACTATCCTAACTGCCGGGGTAGAAAAGCCTTGAAATCCAGTGAAAGTAGAACAAAAGCAGCGGGTGAGGACCCTTCAGAGACTCAGGCAACAAAAGAGGCTTGCCCGGAATGCGGCAAACCAATGGTCATAAAATCGGGTAGGTTTGGTAAATTTTTAGCATGTTCTGATTATCCTACTTGCAAAACAACGAAAAGGTTGTATAAATTTCGCAAGACAACAGGCCCGAGGAAAGCTTAATAGCTGCTTTGTAAAATAATTACTAGACATATACATAAAATATCATTCAAGTTGGACCATTTACTTGAAAAGACTAACACGATTACTCGAGATTTTAGCCAGGCATGAACTTGATTGCATGCTCGTTGGTTCGGCGTCAAACCGGCGTTATTTATCTGGTTTCACTGGCTCTGCGGGCTGGTCGATTATTTCCGCGCAAAAGTCATACCTGGCTGTGGATTCCCGCTATGTCGAGCAAGCAAAAAATGAAGCAAATGGTTCTGAGATTCTATATATAAAAGGTGATGTCAATAGTTGGCTGCCTGCGCTTACAGTAGAAATGGGAATTAAAAGACTGGGTATTGAATCTGACCATCTTTCATTATCGGATTACCAAAGTTTGAATAAGGCTTTTCAGGGTATAAATAAAGCCGCACAAATTATACCTGTCCAGAATATCGTAGAATCGCTAAGAGTCGTCAAGGATATGGAGGAACTGACATTCATTGCAAAGGCTTGCCAGATTGCTGATAAAACTATGATTTATGCGCATTCTTTGCTTAACCCTGGTATAACAGAGAAACAGTTGGCCTGGGAACTTGAAAGCTTTATCAGACAACAGGGAGGTGATTCTATACCATTTGAAATAATTGTTGCGTCGGGGACTAATTCTGCGATGCCACATGCCCGGCCGACTGATCGGGCAATTTCTGAGGGCGAACCTGTAACAATCGACCTCGGGGCACGAGTGAACGGATACTGCAGTGACCTGACACGTAGTTTCATTATTGGCAAAGATAATGCTGATTTTAATAAAATCTATAATATTGTTCTGGGAGCTCAATTAACGGCTTTGTCGGTTGTTAAATCTGGTATGAACGCTGCAGAGATTGACGGCATAGTCAGAGATATTATAAGCAATGCCGGATACAGAGAGCTGTTTGGGCACGGGCTAGGTCATGGTGTAGGACTCGACACGCATGAGTTGCCTGGACTTCGTAATAATAGTGTCGATGTGTTACTTGATGGCATGGTTTTCACCGTGGAGCCTGGGGTATATATGCCAGGCTGGGGTGGCATTCGAATTGAGGATACGGTTACCATCGAGAACGGCAAACTAAAATCGCTCACCGAAGCAGGTAAAAAAGCCCAAGTATAGGGAGGTTTAATTCTATGATCGATGGAGGAGAATTAAAAAAAGGCATAACAATTATGCTGGAGGGGCAACTTTACCAGGTACTTGATTACCAGCATATTAAAATGGGCCGGGGCTCTGCTCAAATAAGGATAAAGCTACGGGATGTGCGCGCCGGTCATATAATAGAAAAATCGTTTCAGGCAAGTGAAAAATTTACTAAAGCATTCTTAGAAAGGCGACCAGTTCAATTTCACTATAATGACGGTAACCTATATCACTTTATGGATACCGAGAACTATGAACAGTTCGCGGTAGACAAATTATTACTTGGAGATACACTTAAATATCTAAAGGAAAATATGAACCTGGAATTGATGACGCACAAAGGTACAGCGATCGGGGTAGAACTGCCTGTATCAGTAGAGCTTCAAGTTGCGGAAACAGGGCCGGGATTCAAAGGGAACACAGCCAGTGCCGGCGGCAAGCCTGCAAGATTGGAAACCGGTATTACCATACAGGTGCCTTTCTTCATCAATACAGGCGATAAAATTAAAGTAGATACACGGACAGGTCAATACCTGGAAAGGGTAAGTTGATCCTTGCTTAAGGCTGATTTGCACGTTCACACCAAGTATTCGGTTGATTCATATATGTCTTTCGAACAATTGATCAAGGCATGCCAGAACAAAGGCATTAATTGTATTGCTGTTGCGGATCATGGGACGACCAAAGCCGCCAGGGAATTGAGTAAAATCGCACCGTTAAAAATCATTGTTTGTGAAGAGATATTAACGCCATATGGTGAGATTATGGGGCTTTTTTTGAAGGAGGATATCCCACATAAACTTACAGTCGATGAAGCTATAAAGCAGATTAGAGCGCAGGGCGGCCTTATTTGCATACCGCACCCTTACGATAAAGTGCGCCCCTCGGCATTCCGCGATTATAAAATGCTTGAATCCATCGCCGATCAGGTTGATATAATTGAAGTGTTTAACTCGCGTAACATGTATCCTGGCATTGAAGCGAAAGCACGTGACTTTGCTTTAAGGCACCATAAAGTAATTAGCGCAGGAACGGACGCCCATAGTCCTTCAGAGATGGGCTATGCATATGTTGAAATGAACGATTTTAACAACAAAGAGGAATATTTAATTTCACTTGCTCAAGGTAAGCTTTACGGTAGAAAGTCCAGTCCTTTAATCCATTTACTCAGTACGACAGCCAGGTTAAGAAAACAAAAGTCAAAGGAGTGACGCGGTTGTTGAATATAGGGTGGTTCTCTACTGCCAGGGGAGAAAGCTCCAGAAAGCTGTTAATAACAGCCTTTGAAAGCATACAAAAAGGGGAGCTTCAGGCAAAGATATCATTCGTTTTCTGCAGCCGAGAACCAGGCGAGTCAGAAAAAACCGACTTATTCATTGATCAAGTAAGGAGCTACAATCTACCATTAGTTTGTTTCTCAGTTAAGAAATTCGCCGAAACATACCGGCAAAAAATTGCGATTAAAGATGAGCAGTTACCTGAGTGGCGATTAGCCTACGATAGAAAGGCGATGTCATTATTAACGCAGTTTGACGTAGATATCTGTGTTCTTGCGGGCTATATGCTTATAGTCGGCCGCGAGATGTGCGATAAATACGATATGATCAACCTTCATCCCGCTCTCCCATCGGGGCCAAAAGGTACATGGCAGGAAGTAATCTGGAAGTTGATTGAAGAAAAGGCTACCGAATCCGGTGTTATGATGCATCTTGTCACAACGGAATTGGACAGGGGACCAGTTATTACATATTGCAGGTATTCTCTTGCTGGACCACAGTTTGATAATTTCTGGAAGGAAGTTAGTAATCGGACTCTCGCCAAAATTAAGAACGAACAGGGTGAAAACAACGAGTTGTTTAAACGCATCAGACAAGCCGGTTTTATGCGTGAAACTTCGCTGATAATACATACATTGAAATCGTTTAGTGAAGGCAAAATTAGATTAGATAAGCACAAAAATTTGATTGATAGTCTGGGCAAGTATATCAATGGCTACGATTTAACCAATGAGATAGATAAGACTATAAGCCGGAAATAAACCAAAAACACTAAAATCGCTTATGGGATATAAAAAGGAAAGGAGACCAACAGGTCTCCTTTCCTATGTCTCCAATAAATATTCCTTTATTTCTTATCTTTCTTTTGCGATGGTGAAAGGATATCATCGATTAGTCCATATTCAACAGCTTGCTCAGCGCTGAAATATATATCCCTGTCGGTATTTTGTTTTATCTTTTCTAATGGTTGTCCCGTGTGTTTAGCCAGTATCTTTGCCACGAGTTCATCCAGACGTTCAAACTCTTTGGCGGCTATCTTAATATCTGTTATCTGTCCCTGAGTCCCTGCTCTACCCTGGTGCATATGTATTGTAGAATTGGGAAGAGCATACCTCTTGCCTTTAGCCCCGGCGCATAACAATACGGTGCCCATACTATAAGCTGAACCCACACAAATAGTTGAGACGTCGGGTTGTATAAGCTGTATTGTGTCATAAATAGCTAGGCCGGCTGTTACCACGCCACCCGGAGAGTGGATGTAAACGCTTATGTCTTTTTCAGGGTCTTCCCTGGCAAGATACAGAAGCTGTGCAACAACAAGGTTGGCAACCTGGTCATCTATCTGCGTACCGAGAAAAATGATCCGCTCTTTTAACAGCAGTGAGTAAATATCAAATGCTCTCTCTCCCCTTGAGCTGCTTTCAATAACCATTGGAATTATATTAAGCGGTGATCGTTCCATTATTGCCGTACCTCCATAATTAATATTATTATGTTGATTCTACTGCCTTTTTGGTCAGAAGATCCATAGTCTTGTTTATAACCATTGTTTCTCGCAACGATTCCCTTGGTTGTGGGAGGTCAAATAAGGCCTTTACATTGTCTGCTCTTTTTTCGTCTCCCTTCACCATGTTCTCCACCGCATGGTTCAATTCATCCTCGTTTACAATAACGTTTTCTGCCTCGGCGATTTTGCTTATTATTAAATAAGCTTTTACTCTGTTTTCAGCTCCAGGTCGAAGATCTCCACGGTGTTCTTCCATGGTCTTTTTTGCGTTTTTAAGATAATTCTCAAGCCCTTTTATGCCATCCTGGAAATTGCGCGATTCCTCATTTATGATGTGATCAACTTCTTTTTCAACCAGGATCGGCGGGAATTCAAGGGTACTTTGCTCGATAAGCTTGCCAACTAATTTATTTTCAAATTCTTTTCTCGCTTGTTCATCGACCCTTGATTGCAGGTTTGTTCTTATCTTCTCTTTTAAGTCATTGAGATTCTCACTACCGGCTGTCTTAGCGAATTCGTCATTTAACTCAGGTAGATTCTTTTCCTTTATATCTTTGATCTTTATGATGAAAGAATATTCTTTGCCAGATAATTCACTGATTTCAAAATCCTGTGGAAAGGTTAGGGTAAAATTCTCTTCAGCGCCTTTATTCAGATTAATTAATTTCTCTGAAAACCCTGGCACAGGAAACTTCGACTCCCGCTGGACATCATAAAAAGCGTCCTTGCGGTTAAGAATAGCCTCGTCTCCCCTTTTCCCTTCTATATCGATAATGACTACGTCACCGTACTGGACGCTGCGTTCTACCGGCATCAGTGTGCCGAATTGTTCGCGTAATTGTTCGATGACCTGGTCAATTTCCTTATCATTTATATCCTTTTTTTCCATGGCAAGCCGGACATCCTTATAATTGCCAAGAGTGACGTTTGGCTTCACAGGAACAATGGCTTTAAAGGTAACAGGGTCGATCTTAACCAACTCAATTTGGGGTTCAGCAATAGCCATTATTGCCTCGCTTTTTAATGCTTCCTCATAGACCTCAGGAATGAGGTGTTCCAGGGCTTCCTGAATTACTGCCTCTTTACCAAGACGCTTCTCGATGAGCGTGCGCGGAGCTTTACCCTTACGGAACCCCGGTATAGTGACTTCTTTTGCGAGATGCTGGAAAGCTAGATCAATGTATTTATCTTTTTCTGAGCTTTCCAGTTCAACATTTAAAGCTACCTGGCAATTCTCCATTCGTTCAGAAGATGTTTTCATCGTGTTCAATCACCTTGAATTATTATAATCATTCGCAGATATGTCGACAAAATGCCTATTCATTATTTTTCAATTCGAGATGTAATTCTTTAAGCTGTTGCTTGGAAATACATGAAGGTGCATCTGTCATCAGGTCAACCGCTGCTTGATTTTTCGGGAATGCAATGACATCACGGATTGTTTTGCTGCCCGTTAATAGCATGATTAAACGATCAATACCCGGTGCGATACCTCCATGCGGGGGAGCCCCATATTCTAAAGCCTCAAGAAAATTGCCGAAACGGTCTTGTATTTCCTCCTTTGAGTATCCAAGCATGGCGAAAATTTTCTCCTGCAAATTTCTGTTATGGATCCTGATGCTGCCACTGGATAATTCATATCCATTACATACCATATCATAATGCCTGGACTGGACTTTGCCTGGATCCGTATCCAACAATGGTAAATCTTGGTCAACGGGTGCTGTAAACGGGTGGTGCATAGAATCCCAAATTTTTGTTTCGTCATTCCAGTCAAATAGCGGAAAACCGGTTATGAACACAAAGGCCATTAAATTTGGATCGCAAAGGTTCAACCGATCCCCCATTTCGCGCCTGAGTTCATCCAATACTTTATTAACAACCCTGGCTTCACCAGCGGCAATCAATATGAGATCACCGGGCTTCGCATTTAAAATCCTGGCTATCTCTTTGATTTGGTCGAGAGTCAGGTACTTTGTGGCTACGGATTTTACCCTATCTGCAGTAAGGCTATTTATATCCGTTTGCTCGCCGGTTAACGCAAGTGATATGAGCCCCTTTGTGCCACAGCTTTTAGCAAGTTCAGTTAATTCTTCAATTTGTTTGTGTGTATAATTTGCACAACCT
>Ga0315294_10006379_pt1 | contig 12941 bp, 18 predicted proteins | sample YL17G13_40_MG_FD_203626 | JGI IMG/M metagenome (GOLD analysis project Ga0315294, IMG submission 203626) | Sediment microbial communities from Yellowstone Lake, YNP, Wyoming, USA - YL17G13_40 | ecosystem: Environmental > Aquatic > Freshwater > Lake > Sediment | place: USA: Wyoming | collected... | reverse complement strand
TAGTGAGTACCTTCTAGTTGTAGTAAATCTTTGTCTATTGCACATATAAATGAATCATCAATCTTAATTCTCATCATATTAACTACATCATCAGCTTCTATACCATGTAGTGGTATAAATTGCCAATGATCTACCATATGCTGTTTTGCCTCCTTGTAAAAAGGGAGAGGCTCCCTATCTTTTCTATTGGCTTTATATTCAGGATATGCATCATATCTAAATTGTGCTCTAGTATAACCTACATACCCTAAATACTTATTAACCTTAGTATTAATCAGTATAGAACTAATTATACTATCAATAGATTGTTTTATAACTTCTAATGGCTTATCATAGGTTTTATTATCACTGTCCCAGTGGGCTATAAAAACTATAGAGTCAGCATCAATTAGGGCTATTTTTTCTGAGTATAATTCCATGTTGTAGCAGTTTTCTTATAAGTAAATAGAAATCCTCTTTTCTAAGAGCAATAACTTCTTCACTTTCTTTTTTATGGAAAACCACATTTACATAAATATCTCTTTCTGGAACCATTTTAGGAATACATTCTTCCATATCATTTAAAACACTAAATACATTCAAGCCAGTTTTTACAGATTTACACTGTATATTATATGGTATACCATTAATATCTATCTTGGCATCATCCATAATTTTACTTGTTGCTCTTGTTGTAGATGCTGTTATAAACCCTATTTCTTTTAACTCCTTAACTATTTTCCTCTCATAATTATGACCTATTCTTCTAACATTAGGCTTAGCCTTTACTTTTTCAGAAGATAACTCATTCTTATTTTTAATCTTACGTCTGTTTGGTTCTCTCATCTTGTTTACTATTAGTAAGAAGATTGATTATTTCATCAAATGCTTCTACTTTACCTTCATAAAAACTTATAACAAGAGGGTCTTGGTCAAAAGTATCTAGTTCACTAGCTACTCTATCACAAGACTCTCTTTTTCTATAAATGACTTGAAGGATTGTTTCTGTTAACTTATCCATAAGTCGTTAAACTTATACTGTAGGCATTTCTACAACAGCATCAACAGTAGAGTCATAAACTCCTACAGCAGGTGTTGTTACATCAATATCATTAAAGCTTTCAACTCTATTGATAGTAAAGTCAAATACTGGATTAATAACATAATCAACACTATTCTTTGTTGGTTTAGCAAAACCAAATTTAATTAAAACATCACGCATTTCTTTAATGGTAATACCAAAATGGTCAGACATTGTTTTTACATCTGTTCTGTATGCTCTCATTGCTGCTACTTCTTTTTGAGAAATATTAATAGTTGTTACTTCTGTATTCATAATAAATAATTTTTAAAATTTTTTGTTAATTGTTTTGTTTGATCATATCCCTTAGTGGATATGTAATCTGAAATATCTTTAATATTATCAGGTATGATAAATGATTTTATACCAAATTGTTTAGAGAATTTCTTCATTGCATTTAAACCTACTTCATCATTATCATAGTTGATTATGATATTTGTAAATCTCATAGATAATAATTGAAATTGATTCTCATTTAAGAAAATATTCTCACTTTGTGGTGCTATACTATTATAACCTAGTAAACGCCAAATCATACAATCTTTTAAAGATTTAGTGACTATTAGCTCTTTACCTTGTTTATCTAGTTGATTATAACCACTAAATACATTTCTTGGTATATTACTTATCCATTTATTTTGCCTTTCAGCAAATGGTCTAAGTAGTTTTCTCATACCATTACCATGCTCATAACTATAAGCAGGGTCATTAGAACTTTCTGAATATACATTTAGCAACTCATTATTCTTAATGCTAATCCAGTAATCAGTTACAGGAACAACATTATAAAAATTAAGAAGGTCTAGACCTATATGATACTTATTCCAGTAAATATCATACTCTTTCCAATCTCTCTTTTTAATTCTAATAATAGTAGTTTGTCTATCTTGTTTATCAGGTAATCCTAGATAATTTAAAGATGGTATTATTTGTTTGTTTTGAACTTTCTTAATAAAACCAAAGTCATTTGCAATTACTTTTAGTACTTCGTGATAAGTTAGGTCTTCATTAAATTTTTGTCTCATGTAGAATTGTACATATGCAAAACAGTTGTAACTTTCATTAGTGCCAAAGTCTTTGTAATATAGACCATTAGAGTATGCTTTAATACTGCAAGATGGATATTTATCCATCCTTAAATCTGAGCAGAATGGTTTATTAAGATCAATAAAATTCTTACAATAAAATTTAAAGATTTGGTACTCAGAAACATTTCTGAGCACCATATCTTTAGTTAAGTGAATAACGTCTACACCTCCAAAACTAGAACTGCAGCTCATTAGTACCTCCTGTTGCAAAGAAATCAGTATCTGGTAATTTAGCCATTTTCTTGATGTCAACAGTAGGATTAAATGTCATTTTAGTTACAGGTACTACAGGGTATTCTGCACCTTCCTGAATTGCTTCTGCAAATTCTGGATAACCAATAACAGATCTAATACCTACAGAACCATCTTGTTTAAGATATTCCTCACCACGAAATTTAATTCTCAAAGAATTACCTGCAAGCTTATTGTTATAAACTTCACCTAATTCTTCAATGTTTTCTGCTTTAGCTGCAAGATAATCTGCATCTTTTACTACTTTAGTAAAGATGTGTCTGATTTTCTTGTAAGTAGATTCTGCTGCTTTCTCTGATAGATAAAAACGCATATCTGTTGTTGCATCAGCTTCACCATCTACTAAGTGTAGAGATAATGTAATAGTAGGATTACCATTAGCATTAAGCTCACCCTTAACTGATTTTATTGTTACTTCGTGAATACCTGGTCTTACATACTTAGGTTTGCTAATTTCTTGAACATCTTGTCCTCCAAAAGTCATAATTTTAATTTATTAATTGTTGTTTTTATTTAAATACTTTATCCCAATAAGCTACAAGATTCCCATCTGTAGATTCAGTTAGAATAATTTCTTGATTCTTTAAATGCTCTGGTCTTGCACCACAAGTAATCTCATCAGAAGTTTTGAAATTCAACATAACTTGATTACCTTTTCTAGTCAATAAACCAATAGCATCTGCTTTAGCACAAACTAAAGCTTTGATTTTACCTGATAAATCTAGGTCAACAGCTGAAACTTCTTTACCATTAGTCTCAATCATTTTATCTTTTAAATGACCTAGTAGAATAATACTACCATCTTCAGGTACTAATGTTTCAATGTAATCTAGAATCTTAAAGAATGCTTCTCTAAGATATAAATAACCTGCACCATTAGGTAGTTTAAGTACATTATCACCTGCAAATGTCTTACCCATCATTAAATTCTAGTAAAAGCGTTAATTTTACTACGTTCTCTCATGAACTGCTATATATTACTATATAGATTAGACTATATCACAATCCTAATTAGGATTCTCTCCTTTTCCACTCACTTGAGTGTACTCCCTTACGGGATAGTCGTTGAACTTTCTTTTAAATGTAATTCATATATTGTTTTAATTTTAGTAAAAAATTCATCTATACTAAAATTATTTTTCATAAAATTACAAGTTCTACAGCAAGGTACTACATTTGCTAAATAGTAATTATTTTTACTATCAATTCTATCAATACCTTTAGAATTCTCATCACCACAATAATAACAATTTGAATTTACTAGTTGTATAACATCTTCTAATGTTAAATTAAATTCAAAATTTCTAGATTTAGCATTACTTTTATAAGAATTATAAATATTTTTATAATTTCTATATGCTAAATATTTACTATCTGCTATTTCTTTTTGTAAGTCATTCACACAATTACTACAAGATTTAGGTGTATAATTACCTCTGCCTATTCTAGCTATTGTGATGCTATCACATTTATTACATAAACATTTATAAAAATATTTAGTATTATTTTTATGTGAAAATTCTATTACTGTTAAAACACCATAATTTTTACCTTTATACTTTTCATTTAAAAGCTTAGCTGCTGATTGCCCTTCTTTCATATTATAAATATACAAAATTTTAGGGTATCCCAGCAATTAAAAGAGTTTTTTAATTATAATTACTTATAAAATGCCCGTGGGTGTTTCAGGCGTATCCATGTATAAAGCTTTTGCATAAGTTAAACACATTTCTTCTAATGCAGTTACAGTATCTACTGCAATATACTTATAAGGTTTACCAGCTTTAACAATCTCAGCACCAATCTCTTTTAGAGTTTGTAAGTTATCAACTTTAAGCTTCATTGCATCAACATAGTCAGAACCTTTCTCGAAGTCAAGTAATAGGCAATTATCTAGTAAAGCTAAAGCTGATGTTTTACCAGCTTTAGGCTTTGAATAGACAACCAACCTTTTAGGATTAGCTCTTGTAGCTACAACCTTTTGTGTTGGTAATTGGATCATAATTTAACTGCAAGTTCTAGTACACGTTCTACTAATACTGGATATAATCCAGGATACTGACTTTTAACTAAATCAATACCAGTACCACCTATAATAATAGGTGTTCTCTGACCATCTCTAGTTTGAAGCTCTGTCTTTGGAACAACAGTAGTTAAATTCAATACTTTGCAAATAGTATTAATAGCATCAATAGAATCTTGTCTTGTATCACAAGGGAATCTACCTGCTTTAATCTCATTTATATAAGCAATGTACTCTGCTTTCATTTCATCATTTGGGTCTGTAGCTGGTTTTGCTACTACCTCTTCAAAACTTACATCTTCTGTCATTTTTGTTTTTATTTATTTGTTGTTGTTAAAAGTAACCCCCATTTCTTGAGAAGTTATTTGTGTAATAAGCATCTTTTTCATCAATGTATTGAAAACATTCTAAACAATAAGTCTGTTCCATTCCTGTATCAAACATAGTATCTTTATGAGCACATGTTGCTGGTGAAGGAGTTGTAAACATATCTAATTGTTTAGGTTGACTTGCTGGTGTAAAACTTTCAGCAAATTGTTTTGCATCTTCAAGATCTGCATTTGTTTGCTCCATAAAATCTATAAGACATATCTCAATAGGAGGAAACTCATAAGAATCTGGATGTTCTTCTAAAGCTAAATCATGCTGCTCAATTAATTCTACAATATAATCTAAAGCTCTGCTATAAGCATAGTACATTTTATCAGATTTAATATAATGAGTACTTTTCTTAAAGCCTTCGTATAGCATCTCATAGAGTTCTGATTTCTTCTCTTTGACTTTACTCCCATAGGTAATTGCAGGTCTTGTATACAAGAATCTTTGGTCACAATTACTAATAATATCACAAATTGTATTATAACAATTTAGAACATCATTAATAGATACATACTCACTTGATGTATGAGCATTATAGTAACCACAAGATATGTTAAAACAAGCAATACCTATATTTCTAGCAGATAATGCACCAGCATCAGTTGCAACACCAGGACACTCTTTATAGTTGTAGTCTTTAAGAACAGGAGATACAAATGTACTAAATTCTTCTCCAAATAGTTGCACACCATTTGAATAATTTATGAAATCTGCATTACCTTTTCTGTCAGCCTGACCTATAAACATACAGTCATTGAAAAATGATAAATCACAAGCACGTGAACCTACACAGCCTACTTCTTCTGATACAAAGAATGCAACTTTAATAAAGTTATAATCTTCTAAAAGTTGTAAGCACATAAATACACCTACTAAATCATCACCACCAGTACCTACTTGTTTTGGTCCATCAAAAGCTAATAGATAATCTCCATTTTGAAATATGGTTTTATCTTTAGCGTACTTATGAACTTGATCTAGATGACTTACTATACATGGGAAAAGACTAGCTTTACCTTTAGTAACAAATATATTACCATGTTTGTCAGGCTCTATTGTTAGACTACCTTTCATCCTAAGATTCAAAGCTTCTAAATAAGCATTTAAAGTAGGAACTATCTGTTCCTGTTCTTTGTTAGATTCAGATTGCCAACCTAAAACTTCTATTAATAATTTTTCGTTAAACATTTTTTTAAATTAAATTTTGTTCTGGTCTTGGATTGTTTATACTTACATCTTCTATCATTTGCATAATAGATTGTGTTGTTATTTGATTATATATTCCTAAAGGAGTATTACCACTAATCATACTTGCTATACCTACACCTTGTGCTGTTATAGTATAAGGATTATCTATTACTTCTTCTTCTGAATCATCATCATCATCATCCCAATCATCATCATCTTCATCAACATCAGTATCTGAACCAGCAGTCCATACTACACTATCTGCATTGCTAGTAGATAATGTTGTATGATTATTATCATCTAATGTTACTACATCAGGTTTTTGAACTGGATTTCCTGCATGATTTAATTCAACATACCTTTGATCATATACTTTATTTTTATGATATAAAACAGTTGCAGTGTCAATAAGTTCATCTGTTAAATCACAATTAGTAAAGAAATTCAATGGATTTACAGATGCTTGCATAGTAAATGGATTCAAATACTGAAAATTATCTATATAAGGAATATTGTAAGAGCTACTAATATTAGCATGTTGATGTATAGCTGCTATATATTTATCTTTTTTATGAAGTAAAGCACTAATTTCTTTTGGTAACCATTCTAAAGATACTGTATAGTTTTTATCATACACTTTAGTCCAATTACCTGGACTCATACTAGATATAATTCTTTCTTTACCATAAGGTTTTCTATGCTCATAAATATTTATAATACCATTTTCTTTAGCATATCTGTGAAACAAGTTAATAATCTTAGTATCTGCAGTATAAATCCTATCCATAATTACTTCACAATCAATAGTAGTTACTATCAATGCTCTGCCCATAATAGCATCAGCTTCACCTGCTTTCATAATAAGCAGTTTAAAGTTAGAATTATTAGAATATAAATCCATATAATGCTGTTTTTCTTCCTGTCTCATACAAGAATTACCTAGCTCACCAGTCATTTTAAAGTAATATTTTTGATTATAATACTTTTTAATATCTTCACCACTAACTATTGAAAATAAATTAGGATCATATGCTGTCAGCATTTTATTATACTCTATAAAAGCATTAATATTAGCTTCTGGTATATCAGGAAAATGATCTTTAAAGAATTTACCAATACTCATAGTCCTAGATAAAGAAGCTGTTGATATACTAATTAAATTGTACATAGCATAAGCATATTTCTCTTTAGTTATATAAGATATAACATTACTATCAATACCTTTATAATAAAATATTTCATCTACTTTTTTTATAGCTTCATTAAAATCATGACTAGGAAGTGTATTTATAATATTTCTCATATCATGATATAATTTAGTTTTACTTTCTATAATATTATTAGAATCATAATTAATAGCTATTCCACTTAAGTCTATACTTGCTTTAATCAAAAATCTATTATTATCATCTTGATATAAATCATAATCTAATTCAAGTGCATCACACATAGTGAAACCTTTATCTTTTTTAATAAAGAAAGATAGATTATTTAATGTATTAGTGTAATTGTAACTACTATCAGTATATCTAATATAAGTAACTACAAAACCAGTTGCTATTACATTACTTTTTCTTCTATCTCTAGCTCCTGATGTTGAAAATCTATTTACATCTCCAAAAGATAAGTTTCTAAATTCATACCAATCTAAATCAGATACTATAACACTAAGTACTTTTGTATCAGGATTAAAAGTAATCAAGTTTTTAAACCATCTAGCTTTAGATGCTTTAAATATGAAAGCAAGTTCTTTTGGAAAAGATATTTTTATTTCTTGACTATGATTTGTTAATTTAAGTTTTCCCATATTTAAAATATAAAAGCCCCTACTTTTTACAGTAGAGGCTTATATTGTTTATTGTTATTATTGTGCAGCTGTGTATACTAATGCTAAATTCCCATAAGAATTATCATCAGAAGTTGTAGCAATCCATCTGTCATCTCTCAAAGCAATAAAATAATTCTTTGGAGATTTCTTTTGGCTTTTTACTTTATTGTATAATGCAACAATAGTTTCAACACTAGGTGTTGGAATTTCTTCCTCATCATCTAAATCTACTTCATCACTCTCAGGAGTGTAAGCATCAATTAGATTGTTTATAAAATCTGCAACACCATTATCTTCTAATAAATTAGAGATAACACCAGGCTGTTTATCTTCAGCAAATTCAGCAGTTTTAATCCAATTTACATCAAATTTCTTGCTACCTGTTGTTAAATACATACCTTCTTCTAGGTTATAGATGTTATCAGATACTGATACACCTAATGTTTTTGCAAATTCAATGCAAGCTACTGCTACATTAATGTCATCTACATAAAAAATTTCTCTTGTCATTTTTTTTAATTTTTAATTTAAATTTGTTGATTGTAATAATTGTTTATTTCTAATGAGTCTGGTTGTGGTAATTCAAAGAATTTACCAGATTCAGGTTTAACATAAAGACCTTTTGCTATACCATCTCTTGATAATCTGTTCTTGATTATCTTAAGCATAAGCATTTTGTCTTTAAGTTTACTAAGATCATAGCCAAGGGAAGTGTCCATGTCTAATTTATAAGGACACATTAAACCCATAACTATGTCAGCCATCTTGTTATCTTACAGGCTCTTTATCCTGTAAATCTATATATTACTATATAGTTCAGACTATATCATCACTTTTAATAATCAATACTTTTTATAGGTTTCCATTTAACAACTATATCATTATAATTAGTTGTTACAAAACCTTCAGAATCTATATTAAAAGGCAAGGCACTCGTGTTAGCATTACTGTCCTTATTTAGGACTCGGCTATTAGTCGTTGAACCTTCAAAGCTATTACTAGCTAAGCTTGGCTGCTGATTATCCTCATTCACTATCTCAATAGTAGGACTTCCCAGCAATTCACCTTGTTTATTCAGGACGCTTTTTAATTTGTAAAGTAAATCTTTATGCATAAAAGGTCTTATAATATCTTCAAACTTTTTACAAGATTCTTTTAAAATATAAATCCTATGTTCTTTATCAACATTGCAATTTATATTATAAACTTCTTTAAAATAATTTTTAATAATATTACAAGATTCTAATGAAAAACTGTTAGTTGCAATATAGTAACCACTTTGATGATTAAAACCATCGTCTTGAAACCATATTGCTATTCCTAAAGGTTTTAGTTTATTAACAATTTCAGCTGTAACTTCTTTTTTACCAGTACTGTAAAACATTTCTTTATAATAATTATATAAAGGATTAGTTCTACTGTATACTTTTACTACTTTAGTAATATTACCACTTCTTTTATCAAGTTGGTCATAATATTTATAAGTAAAAGGTAAAGTTTTTAGAAATTCATATTTCCATAAAGCATATCTTTCTTGTTTAAGAGAATGTGAAAATGTAAACATTGGATAACGATGTTGTTTAATAATTGTACCATCACCTAATAAAGAACCTAATATAATCTGCTCTTCATTTTCTGTTAAATTTATTTCACGATATGTTTTAGTAGGAATATTTAATTTATTTCTAATATACCTCAAAGTTTCAAAACTGTAATCTGTTAATTTTTTAATTTCTCCATTAGTTAAACCTTGTTCATGCAAAGATTTTACTAAATCATAATTATATTTTGTAGTTTTCATATTGCAAATATACAAAATTAATTACTAACTACAAAACCTTGTATGGTTATCCTGATAAGGATTAGTAGTGTCTTTAAAATCACCTTGTGAAGGAGATAAGTCAACACCTTTGAATTTTTGTCTATCTACAGAACTAAGTCCTTGATTAAATTGCTGTAGTATAATTGGTGTAAAACCAAAAATATTACGCAATATAACAAAATATTCACTCATTTTATCCATTACTTCCTTAGTTTGAAATCCTCTTTCTTTTTTTAATAAGTATAAATGGTCTAAGGCTACTATATTATAAGCATATGGGTTGTTTGGTTTATAACCACATATTCTTTGTTTAGGATTACCTTCATGATCTTTATACTCCTCATACTGGATTTCACCATGAAGACTTGCAAATTTCCACAGCTCATTAAAGATACCAGTTGGATTAGTAGACTCAAATCTAAAATGAATTTTGTCTGCCATTTCTTCTACCATTGTTATGATAGGTTCTATAACTGCTACTTCTTGAGGTGTTAATCTGTAGTCTCCAAGACCTTTAATTTTCTCTGGTGGTATTACTACTCCATGTAACTGATAAACAAAAGATGATACCCAATTGCACATCTTAGTTAATTTATCAATCTCAAAGGAATAATAAAAGACATTGCATTCAATGTTATTATCACTAGCAGACTTCATAGCATTTCTTACTATATAATCCAACAAAGTTGTCTTATAAGTACCTGAAGAACCACCTATTAGATAGTAGGTTCCACGTTGAACACCAAAAGTGTACTTGTTTAAATCTTTGAATCCATTGGCTAAACCTTGAAATTTACCTTCCAGACCTTCATTAATTCTTTTTGTTAAAATACTCATACTCTTTCCACCCTTTCTTGAGTTTCTTGAATATCCAAATCAGCATATTTATCCCAGGTTTGTTGATTAAACCAGGTTCTAATATCTTGAAAGTAAGCTTCATTATTACCTTTCTTTCTAAGAAGAATCTCATTTTGAAGACCTTTCAACATTTTATCACCTATTTTAATATCTTGCCTAAGATAAATTCTGTACTTAGTCAAACAATGTTTACCATCACCAGAGTCAATACTCTTAGCTTTTAATACACGATTACCTATCTTATGAGGATATAAATCATATATTATTACAAAAAGCCTAATAGCATCATCTATTGTAGGAAACATTACTTGTTCACAATGGCTTGTCAAATCACCATCTGTGTTCATCAAACCTAGCTCAAATAGAGTTTCTATATCTAAATCATTAGCTAGATTATATTTCTTGCATTGCAAATAGGCATACTCCACAGGAGTAATACCCAAATTTGCAGCTTCATCAGTATCAATTGTCAGTATCATTTGCTAATTTTAATTTATCTAATAATTCATCTTCATTTAAATCAGTTAACTGAACTAAGCATCTTGACAACATAATTATAGAATTACATTCACGTTGAATAACTTTTTTATCTTTTGATAACAGACTACCTAGCATAACTTCAACATACTTATCATGAAAGAACTGAAATAAATCAGAAGCATCTTTTGCTACAAATAATATAAACTCTTTCTCTTCAGTTACTGAATCTTTACCTGATGTAAAAAATGCTATCTTATCATTTTTAGTATTAAAGACTGTCATAACATCTCTATTCTCATTAATTTCATTAAGAACTTCATAAAAATCTTCTTTACCATCTTTAAAGTTATCAGAATAATCAGTTATATCATCTAATCCTACTACTATTTTTATTTTATCTGTATCCATAATTACTAAATGTTATTGCATACTCATCTTCTTCAATAATCCTTTGATCACATAGTTCTTTAACTATGCTAAGATCTACATTTTCATCATAAATATCAAATAATAATTCCTTTAATTTTTCTGGAGTGTCACTCCAAATTCCAGGATAATTAGATTGTATACAATTAATGCAGAAAACAATTTCATCTTTTGATAAATTACTTGTCATAAGTTTTTTGAATTTAAATAAGTTATTTTTTGTTTATCTAGGTTTTCAGAACATTTATTCCACCATACTTCATCTTGAGTGCCTACAGCAACTAATACCCATATAGTAGCTTCATGGTTAGGTCTCCACCTAACAATTCTACCTGTTTGTTGTATTAGATTTCTTTCAACACTATTAATCTGAATGATAATAGCAGAATCTAAATCTGGAATATTCTGACCTTCATTTAAAGCTTTAACACAACTAAGCTGATTAATTTCTTTATCTCTTAGTTTCTTTAATGCTTTATCTGATGATTTAGAATGAAAAGTATCTGAACACAACTCTTCAGCTTGAGCTATAGAATGACAAAAGAACAAAGCTCTTTCATCAATCATATATTTATCTCTAATTAACTTTGCAACATCCATTTTGGATTTAAGATTCCCAAGAAATCGTTGCCTGTTTAATTGTGCAAACATAGCAGCTTGTGCTCTGCCACCATATTTATGCTGCAATATCAATTTAGATAGATACTGATAATGGTTATACTCAGTAGTCATAAAAGGTTTATCCTTTGTACCTGCTGATATATACTTATCAATACTATTTAATTGAATCTCTACTAGATTGATTTTATAGGGTGCAACTACACTATCTTCAACTGCAGAATCTAATCTGTACTCATATATCACTGGACAGTGAATCTTGAGTAACATCTTTTTAGTTTCATCTGTTGGTGGTGTAGCTGATAACCCTAGTATCCTAGTAGATACATTTTGCATAAAAAACTTACTATTATTTTCAGTAATGTTATGCAACTCATCAAGTATTATTAAATCATACTTCTCATCAAAGATTTTATTAATAGACACATAACAATACCTATCAAGAAACTTGTAGTATTTTGTCATTTTCCATTTCTTAAATTCTTCTAGCCAATTATGATCTCTTAAACTCTCTGTTGGTACTATTAAGCATATCTTTGGTTTCTTGACTTTTAAGGTCTTAATTATGTAGTCTATAGCAAGTAGTGCCACTTTACTCTTTCCAGAGCCTGTAGCCATAGCTAATGCACCTACACATTTATTATCTACCCAAGTTTGTAATGCTTCATCTTGTATTTCACTTTTCTTATTCTGTGACATTAGTTTTTACTTTTTCAATTAATTCATCTAGATTAGCACAATCAATAGTTGATAAAATAATTTCATTTCTAATAGAAGTTTGAGTTGGTGTTTTTATTTGTTTAGGCATATCATACATTTTTTGCATAACAACTATTTTATTTACATAGCTATATCCTAATAAATCTTCAAGAAGAACCATTGCTTGATGTTCTTTAGTTTTTACAAATCTTGATAAAATT
>Ga0315294_10006377_pt1 | contig 12942 bp, 13 predicted proteins | sample YL17G13_40_MG_FD_203626 | JGI IMG/M metagenome (GOLD analysis project Ga0315294, IMG submission 203626) | Sediment microbial communities from Yellowstone Lake, YNP, Wyoming, USA - YL17G13_40 | ecosystem: Environmental > Aquatic > Freshwater > Lake > Sediment | place: USA: Wyoming | collected... | reverse complement strand
ATCGTAAACGGCTCGTTCATATCGGGTTTTTTTCCCGGCGGCTTCGCATATACGCGTATGATGTGCAACTGCCTGAACAACAGCTTAGGCAACTCTCCCATTCCTTCGCCTGATTCTACCGAAACCGCAATAATCTCAAAACGATTTCCACACAGCGATTTTACTTTTTCAGAAGCGGCTTCGCCGGCTATGTCGGCTTTCGTGCATATACAAATCGTTCGTTTACCCAGGGGGCTGCCGTGTTCGTCGCGTTCCTGAGATTTATCATCCAGCAGCAAATTTCTCGTCTCCATAAAATCCAAGCAGACCTTCCATTGCTCTTCAACGTCAGCCGACAAATCAATCACAATCGCGATTAAATCGCAGTTTCGATATGTCCCCACCTGTCCGGGCATACTGAAATCGGCGGTAATAGGCGGCATATCCACAATTTCTATCGGGACGTCCTCGAAATGCATCATTCCCGGAACCGGCGCATTTGTGGCAAACGGGAAATCCGCGATGTGGACCTTCGCGTCGGTCAGCAATCCAACAATCGAGCTTTTGCCGGTGTTGGGCATTCCAAGCAAAATAACCTGGCCCGCGCCCATCCGAGGGACGTGGAAAATATCCACGCCGGCGCTTTTGTGGCGTTTTCCCTCGCCTTCCTTAAGCACGCTTAGCTTGTGTCGGATATCCGCCTTGAGCTTGTCGGTTCCCTTGTGCTTGGGCATAACCGCCAGCATCTGCTCCAGCGCAAGAATTTTCTCCTCGGGCGTCGTTGCCTGGCGGTACCACTGCTCCGCCTTGAAATAAACCGGTGTAAGATTCGCAGGCATTTTCTAAAAATCCGAAATCTGAAACTGATTTTTAGCTTACTACTTGATATTTTCTACAACAAGGTCGCCGACCTGGCTGGTGCTGTAGCCCATTTTGCCGGCGGCAAGAGATTTCAGCTTATTGGCCGTAACGAATTTTACCGAGTCCTCGATGGCGGTCGCTGCCTTTTGCTCGCCAAGGGTCTCAAGCATCATCCCGCCTGCGCAAATCGCGGCTAACGGGTTGATGACGGCTTTGCCCGTGTATTTCGGTGCGCTGCCGCCTATCGGCTCGAACATACTGACGCCTTCGGGGTTGATATTGCCGCCCGCGGCGATTCCCATACCGCCCTGAATCATCGCGCCCAAATCGGTTATGATGTCCCCGAACAGATTGCCCGTTACAATCACGTCGAACCATTCCGGGTTTTTCACAAACCACATACACGTTGCGTCAACGTGATAGTATTCTCGCTTGATATTCGGATATTCTTTTTGACCCATTTCGTGGAACGCCCTTTCCCACAAATCATAAATGAAGGTCAAGACGTTCGTCTTGCCGCAAAGCGCTAAGGTATTGTTTTCGCCTTTGCCTCTCGCCTTCTTGCCGTTTTTCTTTGCGTATTCAAAGGCGTATTTCAAACACCTGTCCACCTGGAAACGAGAATAAACCGATGACTGCACAGCGACCTCATGGGGCGTTCCTTTCATCGTAATCCCGCCCGTGCCCGTGTATGCGTCGCCGGAATTTTCACGCACGACTGCAAAATCAATGTCCGCGGGGCCTTTGCCCTTTATAGGCGTCTCAACGCCCGGATACAATCTCACCGGCCGAAGATTGATATACTGGTCAAGCTCGAACCTTGCTTTCAGCAATATCCCTTTTTCCAATATGCCTGGTTTAACGTCCGGGTGGCCAATCGCGCCTAACAGTATCGAATCGAATTTGCGCAGTTCCGCTATTGCGCTGTCAGGCAGCGTTTCGCCTGTCCGTTTGTATCTTTCGCCGCCGAAATCGAAATGCGTCATATCCAGCTTAAAGCCGAATTTCGCCGCAGCCGTATTGATGACCTTTACCGCTTCCGCTATCACTTCCGGCCCAGTGCCATCGCCGCCTATCACGGCTATCTTGTAACTCTTAACACTCTTCGCCACGTCTTTTTCTCCTTTATTTATTGTTTAAACCACGGATTAACACGGATTTTTACGGATTATTTTTTGCTTATAGTATCTGTAGGGTGTGCTTTGCACACCAAGTTGTTTCTTCCTTTTTATTTTTTACCCTTTTCAAGCTTGTCAGCGTGTTTATAAAGCTTATGCGACCATTGATCGATATGCTCTATGTCATCTACGATATGATCAATTGCTTTTAACTCTTTTTTTATTTTGTTAAGTCGCCTGGTAATCTGATATTGCATTTTCTCTGCTTCTGTTTTTTTGCCTCTGCTCATAATACTTCCCCTTTAGGGTGTTCTCTACACACCAAAATTGTTTCTTCTTTTTTTACTTTTTACTTTTTCCTTTTTTCCGTCATTGCGAGGCCACCGCAGGGGTTGAAGCAATCACAATTCCTAACGGCACACTTTGTCGTCATTTATCGCTTCTCTGACATTCTTGCTGCCTATTCCACCAAGAACGAAACTTTTCTTGCAGTATTTTGTCATTCCTCTCAGGATCGGTTATCCTTTCTTGTGGAATTGCGCAGAACAAAAATTCCCAAAATCTTAAAGCAGCTTGACCCCTTGGGCTTTCTCTGACAAATTTTAGACTTGTCAGAAACCAGTTGCTTAACAGAGCGTAAGCACATCCATGGAGTGGCCTGCTTGGATTAACTATCCATTTCTCAAATGCTTTGTATGCTCGTTGGTTGAAATGTATGTCCTTTCTCCAATTTGCCGATGCGGTTTCAACCTCTGAAAGAAGTCGCCGAAAGTAGCCTTTGTCTATTGATTCTGGATTCGCAGGTACGAGGTCGAAACTTGTACCAACACGTCCCCATTTTATTTTTTCACATCTCTTGATCATTTTCAATTTCTTTCTCAATAGTAATATCTTTATAACCTCTTTTTATTGCAGCTATAATGTTGTGATCGGAAATTAGTTTTTCTACCGTTTTAGTAAGACATTCACTGAGCATACTTTCGTCTTGGCCCATGTGGGAAATCGGAGGTTTTCTTTCAACTGTTTCAGCTATGGTTTTCTTTATAAATATCTTATCGTTCTTTTTCACTACTACCTCAAGCTTGATATCAGCTGTAAATGACTGACCGAAAGCTATGGCATAATGGTTAAATCGCCAAATAAATTCTTTGACAGACACATCCATTACTATCGGTGCATCTTCACTGAGCAAATAACCGCTTGTGCCCATAGCTTTAAGCAAACTCTGTTCTATAAGTTCTCTTGAGCTAGGTTCCAATTTAATTCCGCTTTTAGAATTCTCCGAAATAGCTATGAAAGGATCGTTTTCATAAAAAACCTTTTTGTTCTCCTTTCTGTCATCGTGAACCCGAAGTTTTATCGGTGTCTCGCGTAGGTCTTCGTAAAAAATATCTGTTGGTGTATAAATTGGCTTATAAACAGTTGTGCACCCGACTATACAAAGTGTCCACAGTAGCGTTAGTGAGAAACGTGCAACTTCAACTATGTTCTTCATAGTAAAATCCATGTTAATACGTGGTTACCTTTTTACTTTCTTTATATGTTCGAGCAGTCCGCCATCCCTGATTATTTCAAGCGCAAAGTCCGGCAGGGGCCTAAACTCGATTCGTTGGCCGTTGGTCTTGTCCTCGATTATACCTCTATCGTAATCGATTTGCACCTCGTCGCCGTCGTTAATTCGCTCAACCGCGTCTTTACTCTCAATGAGATAAAATCCGCAGTCAATCGCGTTGCGGTAGAATATCCGCGCAAAGGTTCTGGCGATTACCGTTTGCACTCCCGCTCCGCGAATCGCCCAGACGGCGTGCTCTCTCGATGAGCCGCAGCCGAAGTCGTCGCCAGCGACAATAACGTCGCCCTTGCTTAACTTCTTTACGAACCCTGCGTCTAAATCTTCCATACAGTGCTTCGCCAGTTCCTGCTCGTCGTCGGTATTCAAATACCTCGCCGGAATTATCTCATCCGTGTTTATATGGTCCCGTTTGTATACGTGCGCTTTGCTCATTTACATTCACCTCACTTGTTTAAATTCTAAACCCTAATTTCTAAATCCTAAACAATATCAAAATTCCAATAACAAATGTTCAAAACATCATTCGCTCTTGGTCACAATCGCCCCGAAGATATGCGTGAGTTCCAATGCCTCATTTTCCAAATCTTTCCTTTCCTGCTCAAGCATTTTGTCTTCGCCGGTACCGACCAGTTTCAACCAATATCTGCTTTCCTTTGCCTCTTTCCGGCATATCTTGGCTCGCATTACGAAATCCTTTTTGCTCAACGCTTCGTTCGCCTCAATATAGTTAGCTCCAACCGACCCGGATGACCGGATAAGTTGTTTTCCATCCTCTATATTAGCTGGCGTGCTCTTCAGTTTGGCAACGAATACTCTTATCCGTCTTGCAAACTCCAGCGTTCTGTCCTCAAGGTCATAACGTTTTGTATTTTGGGTTTCAGTCATTTGAATTTGTTTAGGATTTAGGGTTTAGATATTAGGATTTCCTTAGAAATATTTCCTCGGGTCTGTCAACTTGCCTTCGATAGCGCTCGCTGCCGCAGTTGCCGGGCTTGCGAGATATACTTCGCTTTTGGGACTTCCCATTCTGCCGACGAAATTGCGATTGGTCGTGCTGATGCACTTTTCGCCGGCGGCGAGGATTCCCATAAATCCGCCGAGACACGCGCCGCAGGTCGGCGCGGAGATTACGCACCCGGCCTTATAAAAGACGTCGAATAATCCTTCGTCGTCCGCCTGTTTCCAGATTGTCGGCGTCGCGGGCACAATTATCGTGCGAATCTTCACCTCTTTGCCCTTCATAATCTTCGCCACAATTCTGAGGTCTTCAATTCGCCCGTTAGTGCAGCTTCCGATATACGCCTGGTCCATAGCCATACCTTTGCACTCGCTAATCGGCCTGGCGTTGCTCGGCAAATGCGGCATCGCGACCATCGGCTCTAATTTCGAGCAGTCAAACTCCTCGACCGATGAGTATTCCGCGTCCGCGTCCGACTCGAATACCTTATAGGTCTTCTTGTCTTTTAGATGCGTGGCAAGATACTTCTTTGTCGTCGCGTCGAAGCCGATGACACCGTTTTTAGCGCCCGCCTCGATTGCCATATTGGTAATGGTCATCCTTGCCTCCATTGACATATCCTTCAATGCAGGCCCGACGAATTCCATCGCCTTATAGAGCGCACCATCCACGCCAATCCTCGTGATTACCGCGAGGATTACGTCTTTGCTGTAAACGCCTTTCGAGAGTTTGCCGTTAAGAACGAATTTTATCGACTCCGGCACCCTGAACCAAAGCTCGCCGGTGGCGATTGACGCTGCTAAATCCGTTGAGCCGATACCTGTGCTGAACGCCGCGAACGCGCCGTATGTGCAGGTATGCGAATCACCGCCGACTATTACCTCGCCGGGCCTGATATGACCCTGTTCAGGCAGTAACGCGTGGCAGACGCCCGCTTTGCCAATTTTGTAGTAGTGCTTGATTTTCTGCCTCTTGGCCCATTCATCAAGACGTTTATGCAGCTCGGCGCTTTTGATGTCCTTTGCCGGCTGAAAATGGTCGGGCGTTACGACAATCTTGTTCTTGTCGAATACCTTATCGATTCCCTTTTCAATCAGCATCGATATCGCCGCAGGCGTCGTTACATCGTGGCACATCACCACATCAATCTTCGCGTTGATTAATTCACCCGCTTTTACCGTTTTCTTACCACTCGCCCTCGCGAGAATTTTCTCTGTTATTGTCATACCCATAGTTTCTTCTCTTTTTGCCTTTTACATTTTGATTTTTGCTTTTCTTATAGTTCCGCTTTGGCTCCCGGCTCTTCAGTGCCGGCTTGGCCGACCATTCGGTTAATCGCGTCGATATACGCCTTTGCGCTTGCCTCGATGATGTCAGTCGAGATGCCTCTGCCGACAAACGTGCGACTATCGGTCCTGATTTTCACTGTCGCTTCGCCGAGCGCTTCTTTGCCGCTGGTGACTGCGCGTATCGTGTAGCTTTCGAGCTTCGGCGAGAAACCCGTCGCCTCGCGTATCGCGTTATAGGCGGCGTCAACAGGCCCATCGCCTTCGGCCTGTGCCTCTTTTGTTCCTTCTTTTGTCTTAATCTTCACAGTCGCCTGCGGCGCGTTGCCCGTCTCGATAAGCACCCGTAAATACTCAAGCGTAAAGGTATGCTCGACCGTACGCACCTCATCGTCGATAATCGCGACAAGGTCCTCGTCGAACACCTCTTTTTTCTTGTCCGCCACCTGCAAAAACCTCTGATACGCCTGCTCAATTTCATCCTTGCTGAGCTTATACCCAAGTTTCTTGCAATGGTCCGTGAAGCCGTGCCTGCCCGTATGCCTGCCAAGCACCATTCTTGACCCGGCAAGCCCAATCGTCTCAGGCGTCATTATCTCGTATGTCTTTCGTTCCTTTAGGACGCCATCGACGTGCACACCCGATTCGTGCGCAAAGGCATTAGCGCCGACAATCGCCTTATTCGGCTGAATCACAAATCCCGTCAGGCGCGATACAAGCTGGCTCGTGCGGTAAATCTCAGTTGTCTTGATGCCGGTCGTGAGCGGTTTTCCACTCGATGCTTTGCCTGTGGTGAGCATAGCCGAACCAGTGAAAAAGTCGGGCCTGGTATGTATCGCCATCACGACCTCTTCGAGCGCGGCGTTTCCCGCCCGTTCGCCAAGTCCGTTTATCGAGCATTCCACTTGTCTTGCGCCGTTTCTCACGCCTGCCAGTGAATTCGCAACCGCCTGGCCCAGGTCGTTATGACAGTGCGTGCTGATTACCGTTTTGTCGATGCCGGGGACACCAACGACGAGCTGTGCGATAATCTGGCCGTATTCGTAAGGCAATACATAGCCCACAGTATCCGGGATGTTCAGCGTCGTTGCGCCGGCTTCAATCACCGCGGTCAAAATCTCAATCAAAAACGGCATTTCGCTGCGACAGGCGTCTTCAGGCGAAAACTCGACGTCATCGGTAAAGGTCTTCGCCAATTTCACCGCCGCGACAGCCATCTTCAGGACCTCAGCGGGGGTCTTGTTGAGCTTATGCTTCATATGTATCGGGCTTGTCGCGATAAACGTATGTATGCGTCGTTTCTTCGCGGGCGCAAGCGCCTTGCCTGCCGAGGTGATATCGGCTTCGTGAGCGCGGGCGAGACCGCAAATCGTCGAGGTCTTTACCTGTTCGGCTATAAGCTTTGTCGCGTCAAACTGTGCGGGCGATGAGACCGGGAAACCCGCCTCGATGACGTCCACGCCCAAAATCGCCAACTGCTGGGCGATTTCGAGCTTTTCAGCCACCGAAAGCGACGCTCCCGGCGCCTGTTCGCCGTCGCGTAAGGTCGTGTCGAATATTATCACTTTATCCTGCATCTGTTTATCTCCAAGTTCTGATACTGTCGAAAGTTAGGCGGATATTATGCCGTAAAACGGGCATAAAAGCTACCGCTTTGTTGAAAGGTTGAAAATAGGAAATCGAATTGTGGTACTATCGTTTTATGCGCCTTGGCGGCGCAGGATAAGAGCGAGGGCGATTAGCCCGGCGGGAACGAAACAACTTGTAACGCTCTTAGTCATATCAATTATATTATACGGCTTATCGTCGGCTTTGCAAGAACAATTTTTGAAAAAAACTCAGGATGGTTCGGCCCTGTTCGGTGTAAGTGAAGTATTCTTGGAAGTGGAATCGGTAAGATAGAGACCGATGCGCAGGATAACCGATGCGATGAGGAGAATAGGCGTGAGGATGACTGCGCCGAAATAAAAGAGGAGATACAGCACGGCCCAAATGTGCGTGGTCATGCTTTGCGGGTCGCCGACAGGAGATGTCCCTGAGAGGAGCATCGCGTATTTTCGCAGACCTGCGACATCAAGCAAAAGGAACACGAGGAGAATTGCCAGGGCGCGAAGATAAAAGCCCTTTGGCGAGAAGATGTCGGTGTTGAAAAAAGCCCGGGATATTTTTCGTTTAGTGGCTGGCTTCATATTTCAGTTTCCGATTTATGGTTTGCCTTGAGCTGTTTTACTTTTTCCAATAGTGGACCGAAGGTCATTGAATAGAATATAACTGCTTCTCCGACCTGACTGCAGGAACTGTATACAAGCGTTTCATCGTCTTCCGTCGGCAGGGCGCCCATATTCAGGGTTGTAAGAAGTTTTGCGAGGAAGGTTTTGTCGTCGAAGGCGCTTGCGGCGATAAAGGCCAGTCCGCTGGAGCTTGGACTGACATGGAGAATCGGCAAAACAGGGCCTGAGTCGATATCGAGCGGGCCTTTCCACGAGGCGGGCCATTCACGGGCAAATCCGAAACCCAGGAAGTCGCCGGCCAATTCCTTTTTTGCGCGGGCGTACTGGTCTTTGGCAAAATCTTCGTCAACAAACAGGAGGCAATGTGAGACCATCCAGATGGTTGAGCCCTCGGGGCCGTCGTTTGGATAACCGTAGAAGTCGTAACTTGAAACAAGCAGGCCCGTTTCTTTGTCAAGGAGGCGTTTTTTCGCAGTTTCAATCCAGCGTCGGCAGAAATCAGAATGGTCACGGCCGTCGAGAACATCGGAAATAGTGATAGTCGCCAGAGCGACGCTGTTGCAGAAGGTCCAGCACTCATCGGGATAACTTTCGCCGGAGAGTACCGGGCTTTTTTCCATGTAGGTAATCATCGTATCGACAAGTTCTTTGAGCACCGGCTCGTATGAGGCCTTTGGCCGGACCATTTGCCTTGCTGCAATCATCAGAGCAATTTCGCCGTCGAGGAAGATGCTTCTCGGCGGTTTACATATGAAGGGCCTGTTCTTTGAGTATGGCATAAGGAAATGGTGTATGCCGAATTTGGATTCGAGAGAGATTGTATTATCGATGATTTTGTCAACGATTTCGAGATGCTTGTCTGCGCAGTTGGGGTCCGCCAGGGACATATTGCACAGGGCAAGGACAAGGAATGTCCGTCCCATGAAATCCCATTCGGCGTTGCTTGAGCGCATTTTGGCGATTTCAGCTTCGGCCAGCTGCGGGCTGGTCCATAGATTGACGTGCCTTGCGGCGAGCTTGCGGGCTTTTGGCGAGACACCGCTTTTAGTATAGTAGAGATTCAGATTTGGCACAAAGACCAGATGCATTGTGGGTAGCCATATAGCGGCAGCGATTATAAGAGATATCATTGCAAGCGCGATTCTTTTCAGCAGTTTCATAGAGAAAATGCTCCTGTTTTATTTTGGAACTCTATACAATTGTCTCTCTTTATTATATCGGGACAAATCGTATTTGCGATGAAAAACAAGAAAGCAGCGGGGAATGTAAGCCGAATAATAAGAGAGTCCAGACAACGATTAAAGCAGTTTGTCAACTTTGGCAACGAGGTCTTTAACGTGGCTGACCGAGGTATCGAATTCAGCGCGTTCCTCGGCGTTTAGTTTCAATTCGACGATTTTATCGACGCCATTTTTGCCGAGCACCGCGGGGACGCCGACGAAGTATCCGCCGACGTTGTATTCCTTCTGGCAATATGCACAGCAGGGTATCACGCCCCGGCTGTCGGTTATAATCGCCTCCGCCATTTTCACGACTCCCGCTGCCGGTGCGTAATACGCGCTTGAGCCGAGCAGGTCAACGATTTCGATGCCGCCTTTTCTGGCGCGTTCAATCAGCCGGGCGATTGTCTCTTTGGGCAATAGCTCCGTGATTGGTATTCCCGCGACCGTTGTGAACCTCGGCAGCGGGACCATATCGTCGCCGTGGCCTCCCATCAGTATGCCGCGAATGTCCTCGCTGCTGACGTTTAATTCCGTTGCGACAAAATGGCAGAATCTCGCAACATCAAGAGCACCTGCCATTCCCATAACCCTGTTCTTTGCAAACCCCGTAACCTTCGACGCCACATATACCATCGCGTCCAGTGGATTCGATACCACGATGACGATTGCCTGGGGACAGTATTTGGCGACCTTCTCGCTGACCTCTTTAACAATCTGGACATTCTTGGCTAACAAATCATCTCTGCTCATCCCCGGCTTTCGCGCAAGGCCGCTTGTGATTACGACGATTCGGCTATCCTGTGCCTGCGCCCAGCTCGCCTCGGCGGAGCCGGAGGCGAAGCCCGGGTCGGTTGTGCCTGTTATTTTGCAGCTATAACCCTGCACCGGGCCTGCTTCTGCCATATCGAGGGCCTTGCCCTCGGCTAATCCTTTTACGATATCGATAAGAACGATGTCACCCAGTTTGCGGCTGGCCGCAATATGCGCTGTTGTCGCACCTACATTACCAGCTCCAACTACTGTTATTTTTCCGTTGCCCATAGTAATCTCCTTGATGCCCAATTTTCTATTGATAATCGATGATTGATTATTGATTATTGATTATTTTCGGTCAGCACGCATCATCCTAAATTATCAATTATCAATTATCAATTATCAATAATCAATTGCTTTACCTGCATCTTACAAGCTGATTTGAGTCGAATTTGAGCTGTGGGATGTGCGTTTTAATGTCTTCGATGAAGCGCAGGCCGTCCTGCCAGTAGCCCGCGGTTGGCTTTATCGCGGGGTTAAAGCTGAGGAAGTAATTGTTTATGTTTTCGACGAGGACCTCACGCAGGTATTTGCACGCCATCGATGCAAGCGAGACGGGCAGGAATTTACTGTCCGCTCCGACGACGAAATGCACACGAATTTTCCGATTGTTTGTTAGCATCTCGTAACTGCTTCTGTCCTGGTCTTCGTGAATAATCCGCAGTTGCGATTCGCCGAACATCAGTTGCAATTGTCGCTGATAGTGACTCCGTCCGCCCTGCCGGTCGATAACGATATCGAGGTCGTCTCCTGCGAAATCACGCATAGCCGACTGCATTAACTCCGCGACCGCGGTAAAAAGCACCTTCGCCTTGTTATCCACGGCTGTCACCATCCGATTGTAATGCGCGACTTCAAGGCATCGGCTCTTTAATCCTAATAATTCGATATGCTGATTCGCGAGGTCGGTTCTGAGCATTGAAACGGCGATACCAATATCCCCATCATCTCCGCCAAGCTGATAGTCGCCTGTTTTTTTATACCATGGGTACTCTGCGATATGCTCAAGGCAATCCGGGCACAATGCTGATACGAGTTCGGTGAGGTTCTTCGGCTCACTGCCCAAATGTTTCAGCGTTGCCAATACGGTTCGCCTGAGGTGTTTTATGCCGATGGTTCTTGTGAACGCCTTTTTGCTGTCAACTATCAGCAGCCGGCCTTTCAAGCCGGTTCGTTTTTCGGAAACGCTGGTGTGCAAAATCTCCCACAGATTCGCCCAGACGAGATTATCCGGCACGCCCAATGCGCTCGACGAAACCACCAATGGCCCGAGGATTGGCCCGAAACCCGCCTCGTCTATCCCCACCAAAATCGCCATCCCTGACTCCTCACCGGGCCGCTAAAGCGTTTCGTGTCTTATTATCGCCCGGTACATGCCGTTTATTTTTTTGCCTTCCACCATCGCCGGCGGATACTTATCGTTCCTGGGCTGCAATCTAACTGTATCGTTCGGCTCGAAAAACACCCGCTTGAATGTCGTCTCGTGAGGCGTTGCGAACCGAACAAAACAGTCGTCGCCGTTTCGCACCTCAGCCGCGGGCGAAAATACTATTATGTCACCCTCTTTGAATCTCGGCTCCATCGAATCGCCCACTACCCGCACCGCGAAAGCGTTGGGGTCGTGAACGTCCGGGCAGCGGATGTAATCGTCCGCGATGCCGACCGGGTAATCGAGGTCGTTAAAATCAGTCGGGTATCCCGCGGCGACCTTGTTGATAATGGGTATAAGCCGGCCTGCCGAAAGCGATGGTTTTTTCTCAGGAGTTTCCTGCAAACCGTTCTTCTTCGGGCCTTTGTTGATCTGAATCCATTTTTCGTGTTCCGCCTCTATTGTCTCGACCCTCTCCCTCACGTCCGTGGGCAGCCGTTCCATATGTGCCAGGTACAAAAGTATTCCCGCTTCAAATCCCAGGACTCTCTCTAATTTTTGCAGAAGCTCATCGCTCGGCGGGTTGTTCACCTTGCCCGTTTCTATCGTCGAAAGATACGGCTTCGAAAATCCTATCCGGCTGCCCACTTCATCAAGTGTCAGCCCCAGCTCCTCACGCTTGTTCCTGATTATTTCGCCGAGTGACATCGCATTTCTCCTGTATATTATGTTCAAACAGCGCAGATAAACACCTTCCGCGCCAAACCAACCTGCTATCTAAATACTAATGCTTATTATATGTCTTCCAAACAAAACTGCAAGATTTTTTAAGAAAATAAGTTACACAGGGGGGGCAGAAAAGGGGTCAGGAGTCGTTTCGCAAATATCCTCAATATCTGTTCAAAAACAGCGATTTCGTGAAAAAGGGGGCCGGCCTGCCCTGTGCATTGTTGCCGAAGGGGAATCGTTTTTTCTCGACCAATCGCCTGTTTTGGCGACAAGGCCGCCTTATCCTGCAAAACGAAGTGAAGCACCGATTTGTTTCTGCTTACGGCTTATCCTGCTCGTTGCCGATGATGTAGCCCCCGCCTCCGCCGACCACGCCTCCGATAACGGCCCCACCGACCCCGCCGGCAATCCCGCCAATAATCACCCCGCCAACGCCTCCGACCGCACCGTAAGTTTGAGCGTTATTTGAACAGCCGCTAACGGGCATTAAGCCAAAACACAGCAATGCCAATATCAATACTACTAACAGGCGTCTTGTCATTTTAATTTTCCTTTCTTCGCTGATTTGTCGCAGTCCTAACCTCATACCAGAGAACATTTCCATAAAGTTCCTGGTTACACTTCATAACTTGTAATCGGTTATATTCATTGCGTTTCTTCAATTCAAGAAGAAAAAAGGGGTCAGCCCGCCCTGCCTGCCCCGAGGAGTGTCGAGGGGAGCATAGTCGAAGGGGAGTCGTTTTTTTTAATTTACGGCTCAAATACTCGCCTTTTTACACAAACAGTGGTTAGCGGAGTCGAA
>Ga0315294_10006376_pt1 | contig 12942 bp, 16 predicted proteins | sample YL17G13_40_MG_FD_203626 | JGI IMG/M metagenome (GOLD analysis project Ga0315294, IMG submission 203626) | Sediment microbial communities from Yellowstone Lake, YNP, Wyoming, USA - YL17G13_40 | ecosystem: Environmental > Aquatic > Freshwater > Lake > Sediment | place: USA: Wyoming | collected... | reverse complement strand
CGAACCACAGGACTCCTATCAAGAACCTGTATGCCACCGGCGCTGCATGGCACCTTGGAGCGAATTCCGGCGCCACCGAGTCCTACAACTGCTACCAGATCATAGCAAAGGACCTCGGACTGCCCGGGCCGTGGCAGGAGAAAGGCAAGGAAGAGCCTGAGTCACTATACCAGACCTGGCTGGAAACACTCAAAAAGACGAGAGAATCGAGCCTCAGAAGCCCACTGGCGAAGAAGTAACAGAGATAAAGTATGCCTGTTAACAAGATAGTGTCTAGCTTCGACAAAGCGGTAGCCGATATACCGGATGGGGCCACCATAATGATAGGCGGTTTCGGTACCGTTGCCAGCACCGCCACTATGCTCTTAGAGGCATTAGCTCGAAAGGGCATCAAGAACCTCACCACGATATCCAACTCCTGCGGCTTCGGCAAGGATGTCTGGAAATTGCTGGGTTATAAGTTCCCCGAGGATATGGATGTACTTGTGCGAAACAACTGCATAAAGAAGGCCATCGCCTCGGCCCCCGTCAGCGCGGTATATCAGAACAACTTTGAAAAGAAACTCAGGGCAGGAGAAGTTCAGCTTGAGATGGTGCCGCAAGGTACACTGGCGGAACGTATCAGAGCAGCCAAAGCCGGACTTGGCGGTATTTATACCCCGGTAGGCGTAGGTACGATCGTCGAGAAAGGCAAAGAGGTCAAAGTCATAGACGGCAAGAAGTACTTATTGGAGCTTCCCTTTAAGGCGGACTTCGCCCTGATAAAGGCGCACAAGGCCGATCGCTGGGGCAATCTGGTGTACAGATACAGCTCGCGGACTTTTAATGCCACAATGGCTGGAGCAGCTAAGGTGACTATAGCCGAGGTAGACAAGATTGTTGAACTCGGCGAACTGAAGCCAGACGAGATACATACTCCGGGCATCTACGTGGATCGAGTAGTTGAGAGGCCAGAGAAATACGTAGAGGCAGATGCGGCCGCGATCAGCAAGGAAGCCCAGGAATCCCATGATAGATTCATGAAAAGGAAGAGCGCGTAAGGGTGGACTTATGGAAGAGAAGTTTAAACTTGATAGAGAAACCATGGCCCTCCGCGTAGCCAAGGAATTCCAGGACGGTGATTACGTTAACCTCGGCATTGGGATACCGGTGCTGGCAGCCAACTACATACCAGCCGGCAGAGAGGTCATCTTCCAGAGCGAGAACGGTATACTAGGCTTCGGTGAAATCACTAACATGGGCGAGGGGGATCCCGACTTAGTTAATGCGGGCGGACAGACGGTTAGAGTTGCGCCCGGGATGAGTTGCTTCGACCATGCCGAATCGTTCACCATGATCCGCGGTGGCCATCTTGACATCAGCGTCATGGGAGGCTTCCAGGTCTCAGAAAAAGGCGACCTGGCAAACTATATGGTCCCGGAGAGGAAAATAGGCACTATCGGTGGTGCCATGGACTTAGCTGTAGGAGCTAAAAAACTGATAGTTGTAATGAACCATGTCACCAAAGAGGGCAAACCCAGAGTAGTTAAACAATGCACCTATCCTACTACAGCTATAGAAAGTGTATCCTTGCTCGTTACCGATATAGCGGTAATAGAAGTAACTAAAAAGGGATTGGTGCTCAAAGAAGTTGCTCCAGGGTGGACGCCGGCGGAGGTTCAGAAACTGACCGAACCCAAGCTGATCGTCGATCCTGGTTGCCACGATATTGAGTTGATGTAACTTTTTAAAGGATAAGAAATAAAAAACCCTGAAATACAAGGAGGGAAAATGGCAAAGAACTACGACATAATCATCATCGGCGGAGGCCCCAACGGGCTGACGGAAGCCTGCTATCTGTCCAGAGCGGGACTCAAGGTACTGGTATGCGAGAGGCGAAACGAGATCGGAGGAGGGCTGGCTACAGAGGAGATAACCCTGCCCGATTTCTATCACAACACGCATGCCATCTATCACTTTATGGCGGATTACTCGCCGACGACACCGGACTTCGAATTCGAAAAAAGGTATGGTATCAAGTACATACGACCAGAACACCAGTTCTGCATGCCGCTACTCGACGGCAACTCGATTTCCATCTACACCGATGTCGAGAAGACATGCCAGTCGATAGCCAAGTTCTCCAAGAAGGATGCCGACAGCTATCGAACAATGTCCAAGAGGTTCCAGAAGCTGGTCGACGAATTCATGGCTCCTGCCACGTACCTGCCGACCGTTCCGGCCCTGGATGCCGTGATGGGCATGGAAAGGACCGAGTGGGGCAAGGACATCAACGAACTGACCGAGATGACGCCGGAGGAGATCGTTAACGGCCTCTTTGAACATGATGTTGTCAGAACTCTTATCCTCTGGGCTGCCTGTCACTGGGGCCTGCAATACGATATGACCGGCGTGAGCTACATGGTGCCGCTGCTTATCAACCGAGCCACGGATTACCGTCTGGTGCAGGGCGGCTCGCACCGCATGTCCAACGCTTTAACCCGCTTCATGCTTGAGTACGGCGGAGAGATTCTGACCAGTGCCGAAGTCTCAAAGATAATCGTAGAAAACGGGGTGGCCAAGGGGATCGAGCTGTCTGACGGAAGCGTGTATACGGCAAGCAAGGCCGTTATCAGCACACTGGATGTCAACACCACATTCCTCAAGTTCATCGGAGAGAAGAAGCTTGACCCTAACTTTGTCCAGAAAGTCAAAGGCTGGGAGTGGGATCACTATAGCCTGTGCCATCAGCATATGGCTTTAAGAGAGGCCCCAAAGTTCAAGGCGGCGGAGAAGAACCCCGACGTGAATAAGGCCTTCATCTACGTCCTCGGCTTTGAGAACCAGGCCAACTTAAAGAAGGTCTGGGACTCCATGCTGAAGAAGACCGGAGAGCTGCCGCAGCCAGAAGCATTCAGCTGCTGCTTCCCGAGCGTGCACGATCCGTATCAGGCACCGAAAAACAGGTGCTCCGGCCTGATCTCGCAGATGGCACCTTACGAGCTTAAGGGCGGCAAGGATAAGTGGCTCAGCATGAAGTTCAAGGAAGAGCGTGCTGAGGTCCAGCGCAAGGTGCTGGAGAAATACGCTCCTAACATGACCAAGAAGAATGTAATGTTCTGGAACATGACTACTCCCGCCGATATCGAGAACAAGTTCCCGAACATGGTCAAAGGCTCGATCAAGCAGGGCGCCTACGATTCATTGCAGATGGGACACAACAGACCCAATGATGAGTGCTCCAACCACATCACCCCGATAAAGAACCTGTACATCGGCGGAGCCTCGAGCTACTCCGGCGGTTTCGTGACCTATGGCCCGGGCGTGACCACTGCTAATAAGGTCGCTGACGACCTGAAGATCAAGAAGTGGTGGAAGCCGACTCCTCTGATCGAGAAGTGTTGGAACACATACTATAAGTAATGATCATGGAAGTATAGGTTATCGAGAGAGCCCGCTTCGGATGTATCAATAAGTCTAAAGCGGGCTCTCTGTATCTTGCGAGTACTCGACAAATGAGATATCGCAGAACTCGAATGAGAAACAATAAGTGTCTAGGAGGTAGATAATGGCTGGAACTAAATTTGATGTTATCGTTGTAGGAGCAGGACCTGGCGGTTCTGCCTGTGCTGCTCTACTACAAAAATCTGGATTAAAAACACTCCTAGTTGAGAAAAATGATCGTGTCGGTGGAAAATCCCTAAACTACAGCAAAGACGGCTTTACTTATGAGCTGTGGCCAGTGATGGGGCTGCCAAAGTACAACACCCAGTTCGAAAAGGTGCTGAAGGAGGTGGGGGCAGAGGCACCCATGTCAGACGTTTTCCCCACAACAGGAAGCCTTGCTAATATAATGTCTGGCAAAGGGACTCTTTTAGACGGCGGGTTCCTGTACAAGCCTCAAGGATCAGACAAATATGTGGGCTATAGCTTTGTTCCTCCGGTACAAATCCCCGAAATGCTCATGAAGGATCCGGAGGGGCTGGCCAAGGTCAACAAGCTCTTCGAGGATATCGCCTCCATGCCACAGGACCAGCTCGACAGGCTGGACGATGTAACCTTCCATGATTTCATAACTCCATACGGTATCCCGCAGGGTACCTACAGCTACCTGGCGATACTGTGCAACATCCTGTTCGTGGTGCAGGTCGACCTGTGCTCAGCCTCTGAAATGATAAAGACGCTGCGTCAATTCACCACCGGCCTCGGCTCGGCTTACTTCCTAGGCGGCTATGCAAAGCTCAGTGAGGCACTTGTAGGAGCTTTCAAGAAACTCGGCGGTGATTTGAAGCTCAAAACAAGAGTAGAGAAAATAACCGTCGAGAACGGAAAGGTTACCGGTGTGATCACCGACAAAGGCACGTTCAAGGCACCTATAATTATAAGCAATGCCGGCATCCAGCCGACCGTGCTCAAACTGGTCGGCGAGGAGCATTTCGATAAAGGATACGCCAGCCGCATCAGGGGCCTGGTACCATCACTGGCTCTAATTGGGCACCGCTACTTCTTTGACAAGGTAGTGTTCGAGGACTGCTGTTACGTCATCTACGACGATAAATCCTGGTGGAACATGGAGCGCTACATGAAAGCCAAGTCTGGCGAGATCCCCGATGATATGCTCATCATCATCTTCAGCCCGCAGGGCTTTGATCCTGCTGTAGCACCTGAGGGAAAGCAGATGATACAGACCGGAACGCTCGCTCCAGCCGATCCAAAGCTAAAGAACCAGAAAGCCTGGCTGGACGCTTTCGAAGAAAAGATAGAAAAATTCCACCCCGGATTCCGCAATCACATTGTCAGGAGAGAGGACTATACTACTACAGATGTCAGTCGTGTCACACGCGATAGCGCCGTACCAGGTTGCGGCGGCGAGTGCATTGGACTGGGACAGATTGTAGGGCAGTGCGGCAAGAACAAGCCTTCCCCCATCGCCCCGATTCAAGGCCTTTTCTACGTCGGGGTTGACGCGGGCGGCGACGGCGTTGGAACACATCATGCGGTCACCTCTGCATATAATGTAGCACCGATAGTGCTAAGGTATTCCCAGACGCATTAACAACGGATATATTCGCCGTATACGTAGGCTTCCTTGTGGCTGTGAGGAAGCCTACGATTTTATATACAAGTTACATCATTGAGAATACTATTGTTTGACCGACTTTATCTTCATTAAAGGACTTTGAAATGTTAGACTTGATAAATACTTTATGATAGAATGTAACTTCATTATAAAATCTATCATTTACGAACGGATTGTAAATCAACAGAGGGAATGAAAGATGATTACAACGACGCCCAAGTACATCGACTACCCCAGCGTCCGCTGGAATGCGACATGGTGCAAACGCTGTTTCATTTGCGTTGAGGCTTGTCCACAGCAAGCGCTCGAGATTACATCGGATGGTGTAGTTGAAATAGAAGGCCGCTGCACCAGATGCGGCCTCTGCGAAAGACAGTGCCCAGATCTGGCTATAGAAGTAATCGCACAGCCATTGCAGGAGCAGAAAAATGAAAAAGCTGATTAACGGCAATGAAGCCACGTTCCTCGGTGCTGTCAAAGCTGGCGCAACCTTTTTTGCTGGCTATCCCATCACGCCATCATCTGAAATTCTCATCCAGGCCGCTGAACTCAATGCCAAGAACCCTAATTTCAAATTCATTCAGAGTGAAGACGAGCTGGCCGCCGCTAATGCAGTCATCGGCGCATCTTTGGCAGGAGCTAAAGCATTTACCGCGACTTCAGGGCCTGGATTCAGTTTGATGCAGGAGACGATAGGTTACGGCCACCAACTTGAGGTGCCTGCAGTATATATAAACGTAATGCGAGTCGGTCCGGCTACTGGTATGCCGACCAGGCCCTCTCAACATGATATATTACAGACGAAGTACGGCAGCAGCGGCGATTACTTCCCGCTGGTCTTCTACCCTAATTCGGTGGAGGAATGCTACCGCTACGCCATCGTCGCATTCAACGCAGCCGAAGAGTCCCGCTCGCCCGTCATCTTCCTTAGCGATGCCTTCCTAAGCCACTTAACGGAGGTTGTCGACCTGGACGCAATCGCAGTGGATATAGTGCCGCGTACGATGCCGCCGCTGGGCAGCGCCAAAAGGACCTTCACCGGCTTGACACACAATGAAGACCTGAGCCCGCGCACCGCCGACACGGGAGCATTCATCAGATGGCACGAGAAAATAAAGGCACGGCATGAGGAAGTAGCTGCCCGCTATGCCCACTTCGAATTCACCGGCAATAAAAAGAGCGACACGCTCCTGATTGCCTACGGCATCACATCGAGGGTAATTGCCCCGCTTAAAACGGACTACGCCATCTTCCGCCCGATCAGGATTTTCCCGTTCCTGAGCGAGGAGTTGAAACGATGCGCCAAGAACTTCGAACACATCGTTGTCGTTGAAGCCAACGACGGCCAGTATGCCATGCTGGTTGAGAGCGAGCTTAAGAGAGATGTGATACGAATACCGCTTCTCGGTGGAAAAATCAGCCTCGAAACAGTGAAACAAGACTTGAGAAAAAAGCTCGGCCGGGAGGTTAACTAATGTACAGAGATTTGATCAGACTCGACCGCTTCCCCACCAAATGGTGCCCCGGTTGCGGCATTGGTCAGATACTTATCCAGTTATCTAAATCGATGGATCAATTAGGCCTGGATCATACCAACTCAACCATAATCACGGGTATAGGCTGTACTGGCAGGCTCTCCGGTTATGTCAATATCGATACTGTATATACTTTGCACGGCCGTACCCTGCCCATGGCGGAAGCAATAAAGACGGTCAATCCGAACCTAAAGGTGATCGTCGTCTCAGGCGACGGCGACCTTGCGAGCATCGGCGGGAACCATCTTATACACGCCGCCAGGCGCAATGCAGATATAACAGTGATATGCAACAACAACCAGATATACGGCCTCACCGGAGGCCAGGCAGGCCCGACGACGCCGCTGGGCACTCGAACGGTAAGCACTCCCGCCGGCGCGCAAAGAAACCCGATCAACCTGCAAAACCTGATCAAATGCGCCGCTAAATATTCCTATGCCAGAACCACCTCATATCACCAGATACACATGCAGAAATGCATCAGAGAGGCCATAGAGTGGCCCGGGTTCGCATTCGTCGAAATCATCTCACAGTGCATCGAGAACAACGGACGCAGGATAGGATTCAACTCTGCATGGGAAATGCTGCAGTTATATAAAAGGACATACAAAAGGGCTCCTCGCGGGAAAGATAGCTTGGAACCGGATGAGATCGGGATAATACGCCAGGGATAGAGAAGGATTACATATGAAGAAGATAATAGTTTCCGGAGAAGGTGGGCAGGGTGTACGGGTCATATCCCTTACACTGGCGCAATTACTTGCCAACCTGGGATTTGAAGTCAGTTTACTATACGATTACGACGCTGCCGTTAGAGGTGGCTTAAGCTTGGCGCATCTCGTTTACGATAATAATCCCATTGACAATCCCGTAATTGATGAGGCTGATATCCTGCTCAAGCTGTCTGATAAAGCTGAAGACCTGCATGCGAAAACCATCGTTTACCAAACCGGCCTTGGTATTGAGGAAGGGAAATCGCTTAAGCTGGAGGATATCCCACCCACAAACGAAGAAATACCTTTCAGCGAGCTGGGTACTGAGATATTCGGCAAGGAGCTGTTTGGCTACATGATAGCGCTCGGGCGTCTGATGGTGCTGGCAGATATTAATGCACCTGAGAGCGACATACGTGCGGTTCTGCCCAAGAAATATAAAGAGGAAAACATGAACGCTATCATCTTCGGACAGCGGCTGCACGAAGAGGGGCAGATACGCTTGGGCGAAGAGAAGAGCGGACGTCGTATTAAACTAAGCGAGCGAGGTAAACAAAAGAAATCCTCTCAATAGGCATCCGCCAATTTATATAAACAGCATTTAATTTTAGCTACCGTAATTGTCTATGATTATGCCTTATGACTGAAGTATCTTATCCAATCGCCTTCGGAGCAGGGATTGCAGCATTTATATCCCCTTGCGTGCTGCCGCTAGTGCCGATATATATAGCTAATATAGGTGGAGTTGTTTCTCTATCCGCAGAAACGAAATACCGCACCGTTTTCATACATACTATCAGCTTTGTCATCGGTTTTTCCATAATCTATATTGTGTTAGGAGCTTCCATTGGACTCCTCGGCATGTTTATCCCTAACGATATCCTGAGGATAATCGGCGGCACGATCTTAATTATATTCGGAATTTATCTACTGGCCGCACTTAAGATACCGAAACTTAACTTCGAAACATGTTTGAGCCGGCCTTTCTGGGGCAAAGTAGGATATTTGCGTTCAGCATTAATGGGAGCCGTTTTTTCTGTCGGCATAGGCACCTGCGCCTACGGCACGCTTGGTCTGATACTGACAATGGCAGCAAACTCACAAACGGCGGCAAAGGGGGCTTTACTCCTCACTGTATACTCGCTGGGGCTCGGTTTGCCCTTCATAGCCGTGGGATTAGCACTGGGGAGCGCGCTGCCTGTCCTCAGATGGTTCAGACGACACTCGACATCAACATCAATTGTAAGTAGTATACTGCTCATTGTAATCGGGAGCCTGATGCTGGCAAACATCATTACTTATTCCGTTTAGACAACATTAAAGAGTCTCTATGATCAAAAAGAACTGCGGACTGAAGCTAATCTGCACAATAATCGCGACGATGTCATTGCTGACATGCATCATCGGTTGCGTTGTCCCAGTAGGATCACAGGTTGGTGATAACGCCCCGGACTTCACATTATCAACCCTCGACGGTGGACAGGTCAAATTCTCAGAGCTCAAAGGTAAGCCAGTTATGCTTATCTTCTGGACAACAGGATGCGGGGCCTGTATTCTCCAGATGCCCGACTTAGAAGCAGCGTATGATGAAATGGGTGACGAAGTTGAATTTATCACTATCGATATTATGGAAAACAGCTATACTGTTCAATCACTCATGAACTACTATGATTTCAGCCTCCCGGTAGCACTGGACAGTGATGGGACGGTAACAGAAGCCTACAATGTTATCTACACACCAACAAATGTAATAGTCGACGAACAGGGAGTTATTTACTACGTAAGGAAAGGGGCTTTTACCAGTCAATACGAGATAATATCATTACTGGACGGTTTAAAATAAATCCCAGCCTGATTAGATCTTTCTATACCCCCCGGTTGATATAGTACTCCCGGCTACAAATAACGTTAACCGCCACCTTCTGTGCAAGCCTTAATCGACCTTCTTGAACATCTTCGCGGGAGCGCCACATACAGAGCATTTGTCCTGAGCCGCACCCTCTACAGTATTGCCGCACACCTGGCACACGAAGATCGGCTCTTCAGTTATAGCCTTGCCATGGTTCACTTTATCAAGAGCAGCCTGGAAAAGGCCGTGGTGAATCTCCTCCACCTGATTAGCCATATCGAAGCTGCGCTTGGCTTGACTCTTTCCCTCAGCATCCGCCTGCTTTATAAAGGCCGGATACATCTCGGTAAACTCATGATGCTCCCCATCGATAGCCGCCGACAGATTCTCTTTTGTAGATTTAATGCCCTCCGCCACCTTCAGGTGATTGCGGGCATGCACCGTCTCCGCCTCTGCGGCGGCACGAAACAGCCGCGCCACCTGTTTCAATCCCTCCGCATCCGCCTTCTCAGCGAAGTAGGTATACTTGCGGCTGGCCTGGCTTTCCCCGGCGAAAGCAGCTTGCACATTATCATTCGTCTTCGGCATACACACCCTCCTTTTTCATTTGCCCTTTTTCATCGTTCTACGATGTTCCTTCATCATGCACATATCCATTATAACTTCCAGCCCGGCATCACGAGCCCTCTTCGCAGCCTGCTCGTTCACCACGCCCTCCTGCATCCATACCACCTTGACCCCCATTTTTATTGCCTCATCGACAATAGCCTCCACCTCCTCGGAGCGGCGGAAAATATCCACAATATCAACCTGCTCATCAATCGACATTAATGAAGCATAACAACGCTCTCCCAGAATTGTATCCTCATTCGGATTCACAGGTATAATTTTGTATCCATGTTCTTTGAGATAGGCAGATACACCATAGCTGGGCCGTTCTTTGTTAGCTGAAAGGCCAACGACAGCTACGACATGAAAGTCCTTCAAAATCTTATCGATCATCATGTCAGACACACCTATAAATATGAGACGGAATCGACTAATAGGCTCGACGACCGGCAGTGTTACCCGCCACCCGTCGCCAACAGTATTTTTATCTCATCACCGTCTGCAACCCGATCGTCAACAGAAGCCCTTTTTTTATTCACACTTATATACACATAAGTGGCTACTTTCCCGCTTCTATATAGCCATCTCTCAAGTTCAGGATATTTATTTTTTAAACTATCGATACAATCGTTCACAGTAGTTCCATCTACCTCAACCACTTCCTGATTGTCGGTATATTTATAAAGAAGCGATGGAATAAGCACTTTAACGCTCATTTTCGATTCTCCTTGGTATTCAACCTATCGGCCCCACAAACACTACACTTAGGATTCTTTACTAAATCTTCGTATGCAAATTCCATAGACTCACCATTAAAATATAACATCTTGCCTTCAAGCGTCTCCCCAAAACCAGCGATCAGCTTAATTGCCTCCATAACCTGCAGTGAAGCCATTAAAGCCGGAGTGACACCGAAAACCGGAATAGTTTCCTCAGACACCGGTGGAGTCGAGTAAATGCAAGCAAGGCACGGAGTCTTACCGGGAACAATGGTAGTTACTTGGCCTAGTAACCCGTTAACTCCAGCGTGAATGAAGGGAACCCTCTGCCTTACACACGCCGCATTCAACACAAATCTTGTTTTAAAATTATCCAGCCCGTCTATGACAACATCTGCCCCTTTGATAATTTCATCAACATTCCCCTCTGTAACGCTCTTACAAATAGAGGTGATCCTAATTCCGCTGTTAATCCTGCGAAGTTTATTTGCAGCGGATATCGGTTTCTTCTTCCCGATATCCCTCTCTCCGTGCAGCATCTGCCTGTTTAAATTTGAAAGCTCAACAGAGTCATCATCGACTATTGTGATATGACCGATACCGGCATAAGTAAGGTATATTGAGGCAGCACATCCTAGGCCTCCCACCCCAGCGACCAGCACATGTGAAGCTTTAAGCCTCTCCTGCCCAATTTCCCCGAAGCCGGGATACATAATCTGACGTCCGTACCTTATTCGATCATCACCAGACAGCACCGATCAACTCCTTGTACATCGATTCATCAGATTGAGAATATTCCATTGTCTATTGCAATGTCAATAATGGACTGTATCCGGCACTGCCAGCAACTACTCAGCAATCCAGTGCAAATTCACTATTGTCAACAATCCTGCAAATATCACCAGCATCGGCATCACCCTCAACGGCTCATCTAATATCAACGGCAGCACCTTGCGCTTCTGGGCCTGGAACTTTACTACCAACTCTTGGCGGCAACTCGGCAGTGACTTCTCTATAACTATCAACATTTCAACCTATACGATATGGTCTTTCTGGGGCAAGGTGTATTCCAATTATATCGACCCCAGCAATCATATGTTCATACTCGCAAGTCTCAACACTCCGTCTGCTGACCTCAACATCGATTACATCAAACTCGAAACCGCTTACCCATAGCCAAATACCCCGATAAGCGTCGCTTCAAACAACCACACAGATATTTTGTATTCGCAAAGCTATTGATAGCTATCAATGAGCTACTTGTGGGCAGTTTTGCTACAGAATTAACAGAGGAACAATTGGAGCGGGTGATGGGATTCGAACCCACGACTCCTTGCTTGGGAAGCAAGCACTCTACCGCTGAGTTACACCCGCGAAATTCGTATCTATTCTAGCCCGCAAAATCGTATCTGTAAAGGGAGGGTGCTTGCTTCGTCAAATTCCGGCACCGAAATAGGCAGCCTTCTCCATGGCTATCAGCTGTGCGCTACAACCGAAGGGAAAAGCCCTAACTCCCTGGCAATCGTCACTAGCAGCATGAGATACCTCTGCGATTTTCTCGATAGCAACGGTTTGAGCACCGATGTTACTCGGATAGGCACAGGGGAGTTGAGGGAATTCATCCTCTACCTGCAGCAGAAGAGATGCTTCAGCCATCACCCCTACAGCAAGCCGCAGCAGAGAGGGCTTTCCGGACACACCGTCAACACCTACATGAGGTCTATCCGGGCTTTCTGGTCCTGGCTCGTCGAGGAGGAGATCATCGAATCAACTCCCTTCTCCAAGCTCAAAATACCGAAGCCGCCTAAAAAGATCTGGAGATACTGTACTTTCTTCAAGGGCAGTACGGGCACCTAGAAGATCTGGCAGGACTGTACAATTCCCAAGGGCAGTACGGGAAGGCCGAGCATCTCTACAGGTATGCGCTTCGGATTATGGAGGAGGCATACGGTGAGGATGATCCCATTTTACTCAGGAGCCTGGATGGTCTCGCTGAAGCCTATCGAAAGCAGTCGGCAGTGAGAGAAGCGGGGGCGACGGAGCAACGGGCAGCGCACATCCGTGCGAAGAAGCGATAGAATCACCGCTGCTTGAACAGTTCATCGTTTTGTTTAATCTCATCTAAGCGTTCGAACTCGCGTCACTTGGGGGCACCAAAGTGTAGTTTCGACTAGTACCTTCATGGAGTCAGAGTATTCAATCAGCTAAACCTTATCCTGGTCGCACAGCAGTAACACTAAGGTATTAATCTAATATCTTGCATTATTTAAGCACTATTTCTGGAAGCAGAACATTAACATAAGAACTGTCGACTTATGCACACTCTAGAGGAGTTACGCACCGAATTGGACAAGTTATGCACAATTTTGGCTGAAATATGGAATTTTAGATGTCGCTCACGCGGCCACTTTGATATATACGATCGCGTATATCTAAAACGTCCCGGCGTAAAGCTGCG
>Ga0315294_10006375_pt1 | contig 12944 bp, 6 predicted proteins | sample YL17G13_40_MG_FD_203626 | JGI IMG/M metagenome (GOLD analysis project Ga0315294, IMG submission 203626) | Sediment microbial communities from Yellowstone Lake, YNP, Wyoming, USA - YL17G13_40 | ecosystem: Environmental > Aquatic > Freshwater > Lake > Sediment | place: USA: Wyoming | collected... | reverse complement strand
TTATACAATCAGAGAAATCCTGGATGGCTTTGTCGAATTTGCCCATTCGGTAGTAGGCAACGCCGCGCGTATCTATCAAGTCAATATAGTTCGGCGCTATTTTCAAACCCTTTTGAGCAATCTCAATCGCTTCTTGATGCTTGCCCTGCTCTTCACAAATAATCCACGCCAGATTGTTCATGGCAACGACGTCATCGGTCTGGATTTCGAGCACCCGCCGGTAGAATTCAGCCGCTTCCTCGCCGCGCCCAGCGGCCTGCATAAGAACTGCAAGAGTGCGTACTACCTGAGCACTGTCAGAATGGTCTTTGAACACCATCCTAAGTATGTTCTCGGCAGCCTTCATTGCGGCGCTATCCTTCACTGCCATAATGATCGCAACAATAGCCTGGGGTGTCTTAACGTCTTCGGGGTGCTTGCGATACCAGTCAGCCGCCTTTTGCTCTATTTCGCTCCAGAGCTTCTCCTTCTCGAACAACGTCACTTGCGCCAATATAGGAGCCGGGTCGTTCGGCTCCGCCTGGAGCAGAGAATCAAATACCTGTTGAGCTTCCGCCTTGCTGTCGCTGCTGTACAGCGCAACAGCCAGGTCAACCTCGCATCTGCGCCGATCTGAGGCATCGCAGAGGACCAATTGTTGTCTCAGCACGCTTACGGCTTTGGCGGACTCGTTTGTGGCGATGTAAGCTTTGGCCAGGTACATTGCCGCATTGAGGCGCATTGCCGCATTTATGTCATTCGGGTCCAGATCTAATAGCCCCTTGAGAGTGGCAATCGCCAGAAACGGCGACTTGGCAGCCTCAGCGCGGGCCTTTAGCATCAGCAGCGATCCATCATTTGGGTTGTGCACAAGACCCTGCAAGACCGTGTCTATCGCCTTTCCGGATAGCCCCTGCCTGAGCTGGACTTCTGCCAACATCCCCCAGGCGCTGACCATTTTGGGATATTATTCGGTAAGCTTCTCAAGGAGTTTGGCGGCGCTGTCGGCAGCAGGAGCCGTCTCTTCGGCGAGGAGCGCCCGCGCCTTGAGCAGTCTCAGTGCGCCGTTGTTGGGATCGGATTCAAGCGCACGGTCAATAACCTCGGTTGCCTGACGGACCTTATCCCGCCCGCCGGCCGCCAAAAACAGGTTGGCGGCGCGCCTCTGAATCTCCAGATTGTTAGGATCCAAAGAAAGGGCGCGCTCTATGTCGGCTGTGGCCTTCTGCAATTCACGTGCGACATTATAGAAATCGCTCCTTGCCATCAATACATCAACGTTATTGGGATCGACCGCTACGGCACGGCCAAAGTCTTCCGTTGCCTTGTCAATCTGTCCGAGTGAGATATACGTTTTGGCGCGGATGACATAGGCCAGGGCACTGTCTTCTTTTGCCTTGTCGATCGCCTTGGGGGAGATATACGTTCTGGCGCGGATGACATAGGCCAGGGCACTTTTGTATTTGTCTATTGTCTGGTCACACAGCTTCAATGCCTCCTGCGGTTTGCCCTGGCGAACATTCAACTGGATTTGCGCCACTATCGTCGTCAATGAGTTGGGGTCCTTGGCTCGCAGCTCATCCAGAAGCTTACTCGCCTCGTCAAAATCGTTCTGTTGCATCTTCAACAGGGCAAGATTCAGACTGATTGAGACATTATTGGGGTCGGTAAGGAGATAATCCTTCAGTATATCGGCCGCCGAACCCAATTCGCCGTGTCTGATGTGACTTTGAAACTGCAGCCGCTGAAGCGCCGGATCGGAGAGTTTCTCCCTGGAGATGCGGTTGAGAATTCCCTCGGCCTCCTCAAACTCATTTGCGTTCCAAAGCGCCGCAACGGTGCGGACAATGAGCTGCACGTCCTGCGGCGATCTGCTCAAAGCCTCGCGGTATGCCGCAAGCGCCATTTGTGAGCGGCCGGTTCGTTCGTATGTATCGGCAAGGAGGACCCGGCTCGCCTGGTCATCCGGATTGGCCAACAGATTCTCCTGCAGAAGCGAAACGATCTGGGGGCTTCGCTTGTTGAAATCGTCGGCCTTGGACCATACCCGCGCCTGTTCGTACCGCCATTGCCAGCCCCCCTCACCCTCAAGGGCCTTGATCTGATCGACAAGCTGCTGGGCTCTTTGAGGGTCCTTGACAATACTTTCGGTGCTCAAGAGCCAGCGTTTTATCGGAATACTGTCCGGCTCATCCTTCGAAAGCGTATCCAGCAGACTATAAGCATTGTCTGCCTGGCCCCATCGCTGATAGAGCTGTGCGAGCAACAGGCTCAAATCACGGCGGGCCAGAGGCTCCTTGATGCGTTCGGTCGCTTGCTTAATAACGGCTTCGCTTTTCGGACGATCGCCCTGACGATCATACAATCCTGCGAGGAATATAACCGGCTCAGCAACTTCAGGGAATTTCTCCATAATCTCGTTCAACATCGTTATCGCTTCATCATCCTTTTCCGGGCCCTGAGCGGCAAGGAGTCCAACCTCAGCCATAGCGACTCTGTATTCCGACGGATGCTCTTTCTTTAGCTGGGCCATTAGCTCTGTGGCTTCGGCGAATTGCTTTCGCTGGACCATAACCTGGAGGCGCAGCAATTTTCGCTGGATGGAATCGGCGGTACCTTCCAATGCGAGCAACTGGGTTGTTATGTTGTCCCAATCTTGATCCGTCACGCTGTTAGGGTCTGCCGTCAACAACTGGACGCTGGCCTGCGCGCTCAACAGGGCGGCCTCGGCGTTCTGCGGTGACAGTTGCACGGCCTTGCGAGCATGCTCGGCAGCCGCCGCCCAGTCTCCACTCTTGGCCAACAGCTTCGCCAAGGCCAGATGTCCGTCAAATAAATCCGGCCATTGCGAAACGAACGTGCGCAGCTCGCGCAGCGCCGATTGAGTATCGCCCAGGCCGGACAATGCCCAGGCCAGGCCCAGTTGAGCTTGCGGAGATTTGTTGCCCAATGCCATCGACTGCCGCCAGTATTTTACAGCCTCGCGCAAGTCGCCCTTCTCGCCAGCTACCAGACCTCTGAGAGACGCAACTATCATGGGACTTATATCCTTCTGGCTCAGCCTATCGATACACTCTGTAGCTTTGTCAAGATCACCGCCCATGGTAAAGAGTTTTGCCGCTGCGGGCATGAAATCCCATGGCACGGCAGCAAGACTTTTTAAGCCGTTCTCGGCAACTTCCAGCATCTTCTCCTTCGAGTTCGATCTAAAGGCAAGCTGAGCCCACACATTCCAGAGGCCCTGATTGGTCAGTTCTATTTCCTTCACAGCAATTAGATGCTGCTGGGCCTTGTCCGGCTCGCCGGCATTGAGTGATTCGGCTGCCAGATGGAGTCTCACTCTGGCCTCTGTGAGGTTCAGCTCGACAGCAATTAGATGCTGCTCGGCCTTGTCCGGCTCGCCGGCATTGAGTAATTCGGCTGCCAGGCGGAGCCTCGTATTGGTCTCTGTAAGGTCGAGTTCTTCGGCCTTGGCAAGTTCAGCTAATGCCTTGGTCTTATCTGCGCCCCTCAAATAGAAGCCGGCGCGCACCACATACGCCAAAGCCGTGGTCGGATTATTCTTAACCGCTTCGTCGAACCAATGTGCGGGGGTCTGTGCAGACTCATCGCCGAGCTGCTCAGCGATCCGCTCCAACATATCCACACTCAACTGATTAAAAAGCTGTGCAGACTTGTCGTTGAGCTGCTCAGCGATTCGTCCCAATGACTCATAGACCAGCACCTGATTCGGCTCATCAGCTATGATGCTCTGAAATTCCGCGACCGCCTCGACATACTTCTTCTGGCCGAACAGCGCCATCGCCAGCAGTCTGCGAACTTCCGGACTCTTAGTGGTCTCAAGATACTTCTCTGCAATTGACTCGGCCTCACTGGCCATGCCCCGTTCTAAATACAATCCGATAAGACGCTTGGCGGCTTCGGAATTGGCAGGGTCTTCCCTTAAGACGATGTGATATGTCCCTATCGCCTGCTGACGGTTGTTTCCTTTCAAAGGCGTTATGTTCAGCTGCGCATCGGCGTACTTCAGCAATGCGGATATATCATCCTGATAAACGCCGACATATCTGCCCAGGTAGCGTGCGGCATCCTCGTATCTGTGCTCCTCGTATGCCTCGTTTCCAAGGGCAAGTCCCCGCTCGGCCCTGTTCTCCTTCTGCCACTGGCGCAGCCCAAAGGCCGTCACGCACAAGACGGCAAGACCAACCACCAGGACTATTGCCAATTTCCAGTTAAAGTATCTCCTTGCCATTTACTTATCCCTTCTTATCCATTTATGATCTTTTTCAGAACTGACTGATGAAACTCTCAACCATTTTCTTGATTGTCCGCTGGCATATCCACAAGTCCGTCCCAGGCGACAGCTTCCTGACATACTCAGTGTCGTAATGAATCCACTCCTGGAAGTCCTGTTCGGGTTTGCGCGTCCGGCAAACCTGCCAGAGTCCCGTTATTCCGGGGCGCACCGACAACCGGGCGTCGCGCCAGGACGGACACAACGTGTTTTCCGATTCTGGAGAGGGCCTCGGACCAACGACGCTCATCTGGCCAAGCAGAACATTGAGAAATTGAGGTATTTCGTCGATGTACGTATCCCGCAGGAATCTGCCAACGGTGCTGATCCTGGGGTCATTCTTGATTTTGAACTGCGGGCCGTCCACCTGGCTGACGACTCGCAGCTTCTCCTGTATCCTGTCGGAACCCGTGCGCATTGTCCTGAACTTCAAACAGTTGAATGTCTTTCCATGCAGTCCCTGACGCTTGTCTTTGTAGAATACCGGGCCGGGCGAAGTCAGTTTTATCGCCAGTGCGATAAATGGCGTCACGGGGGCAAATAGCGCCAACACAATCACCGAGGCAAGAATATCGAGAATTCGCTTGAGGCATCTTGCGTATGAAAAAGCCCTCCAGGTGCGAAAAAAACGCCGCTGACGGACTGCAAATCCTTGCGGTTCGAGCAACATCTTGTAGTTGTGAATTTGCTTTGGAGCGCCGCATTCAGATTCGGCCTGTCCTTTCATCCGGAACTGCGAGCCTTTTACGATGCAATCCCGCACCAGTTGATTGGGGGGCACGTTGACTTGCGGCCCGATGATTGCTGATTCTATGACTGCTCCGCGTTCAATTATGGCTTTATCGCCAATAATGGTCGGTCCGACTATGACGACATCCGGAGCAATATGAACATCCGTTCCCAACAGGACTTTCCCCGCCAACCTTGGCGGCCGGCCTGTCTCATCATTCGATTCTCGATTCTCGATTCTCGATTCTCGTCGGGGCTGCGTCCGAGTATCGAGCATCCAGTATCCGGTATCGAGCTCGATAGGTGTGCGAGAGCCCAAAGGCAGCCGGTTGACGCCTGCGGCGCAAAGACTCAGCAATCCGGCCTCGGTCTCCAGGTCAAAAGCGGTGCCGGCCACGTTGGCCGACTGAAGCATCAAACCGCCGGATCGACACTTATCGACTACGGCAGAGAATGACTCAGGCAGGGCCTGGTCTTCCACCACCCGCTCAAGAATGCCGGCCCTGATGAAAAGGTGGTGAGGCCAGTCAGAGGGAATAGACGACAATTGCGCCGAATCGTCGTACAATCGACGGAAACCCGCAACCTTGCCCTGGGCGGTCAGGCGCACCTTCTCGCGGGCCGCCAACAGTTCGGACTCGGCATTGACCGCCACAACATCCGCCCGTATCTCGGCCAGTATCCTCGCGAGCAGCTCATTGTTGATTTGTGCGGCAAATCGCCCATTGGAAACGACAAACCAGGAATCTCGTTTGGCTCTCCGCAAAAACTCCGAACATAAGGGTATTCTTTCCGCATAAGATACTACTTTTGCCATTTGGGTGGTGCGAGGCTGAATGCCCCAGTCCTTCGGAATGGCGCAAATGGCCAGGTCACTGCGCCTCAGGGAGATGCTCCCGCCTAATCCGTCGAGAACAACCGCGGCTATAGGCTCGCTGGAAAGGGCGAACCTAAGCAGACTGTCACCGTCGCCAGCCAATACGTTCCGGTGCTTATGTATGACAACCAACTTCATGGTTTACCCTAAGGCGCCCCAATACCCGCACCCTTTGTAACGTCAGGGTTTCTCGGCTTGCGGTCCAGGGTTCTTCACAGGAAGCAACAGCTTGCTTTTGACACGCTTGGCATGGGCATCCGAACGACCGCCTCGCGGGTAGTAGCCGTAGCCATAAGGATGATAACTATCATCGACTTCGACGTTGCTCAGAACGGTGCCGAGCACGTTGGCGTTGATTCGAGCCAATCGCTCCTTCGCCTTTTTCAGGTTGGGGCTCGTGGTTAGTCCGGCGAAGCAGGTCAGTATGACACCGTCGGCAACCTTGGCCCATATTAGGGCATCGGCAAAAGCCAGCACGGGCGGCGTATCGATAATCACGTGGTCATACCCCTGGCCGATTTCGCTCAGCCGCTGGACCGTTACTGAAGAGGCCAACAGCTCAAAGGCGCCGTCCGTATTGCTTGAATCGGCGGCGATAACGTCCAGGCGGCTGGATGGTACGGAATAGAGGGCGTCGTGAAGCGCCTTCTTGCCAAGGAGCACATCCTGAAGACCCCTCGACCCTTTTGGAAGGCCCAATAGAGACGCAATGCAAGGGTTCCTCAGGTCGCCGTCTATAAGCAGCACCTTTTTCCCGGACTTGGAAACACTGATGGCCAAATTGACGGCGAACGTGGTCTTGCCTTCCTGCATCCCCGGGCTGGTGACGACCAGAGTCTTGGGCATCCCGCCGCCCTCGAGCATACCGAGGTTGGCACGGATGGTCTGGTAATCCCCTGCCACCTGCTCCGGAAGACTGGCCGGCCTGACCGTATTCGTGCTCGTGGTGGTCCCGATTATTCGCAGACCAATGCGCCTGGCCACGTCGTCGGGCGTGCGCAGACTGCGGTCGGCCTTTTCTCTGAGGAAAGCCAGCAGTATCCCGCAGGCGATGGAACCAACCACGAGCGCCGCCGTGTATTTCGCTCGCTTGTCAAGAATGCCGACCACGTCGGCATCGTACCCGCTGGAAATACGTGCAGGGCGCTTGCGTTCCATCTTAAATTCCTGAACACGCCTGGTAATCCTGTCATACATCTCTTTGGCGAATGCCAACTGGTCCTGCAAGTCTTGAATGGCCAGTTCCTTTTGGCCGAGGTCGATAGTCTGCTTATCTTCTTTGGACAGCATATCTTCAAGCTTTTTCTCGTGCGCCTGTGCTTGCTCCAGCTCCGCCCTAAGAGCAGCCAGGTTCTGCTCGCTCAGATTCGCCGTCTCGTCTTTCATCAACTCATCGAACTTCTCACGCGCCTTCTTCTTCTGCTCTTCAAGACTCGTCGTCAGCGCTTCCAACAGATCCTCTTTTTGCTTGATTTGGGGGTTGCCAGGAGCCAAATCTTGCTTGGCAATGATGAGCCCCTGCTCTAATGCGACAATATTCGTGGTCCGGGCCTGCACCCCCGGATCCTTGCTCACGTACTCCTCTCGCATGCTCACCCGCTCCTGCAGCGAGACCGCCTCTTGCCCGTTCGGATGGTTCGGATCGTTCGGATCCAGCACCTTGACCCGGGTCTGCAAGTAGATACGCCTTGCTTCTACCTCAGTAAGAGTTCTCAACAGACTGCCCACGCGCGTCAGCTTCATATCGTACCGGCCAGCCAGCTTCGTGGAGCCAAACTCATTCGCCATTTGCGCGATTTGAGCGGTATAATTCTCCATATTAGTTGCGAGGAGCTTCTGTTCAGCTTCGAGGAGAGCCAGGTCCCGGTCATCTTCCCGCGTAGAGCTCTTAACCACAATCGCCATGTAGCTCCGGATGAAGGCGTCCACAATCCTCTTGGCCTCTTCGGTGTTGGCCCACATCATTGTCACTTCAATGAACTCTCCCCTGCGGAGCGCATCAGCCGTTATGATCTGGTCGATTATCGCCTGCTTCAGGACGGCCGCCGGCTCAGGCTCCGCCTTTTTTAGGCCGAGCTTGCGGCCCAGTCTCGCAACGAGGGTGTTCGTGCGGTCCGGGAAGAACCTCAATCCCTTGTCGGCCAAATCATCGGCCACATTCTGTACCACTTGAGGGGTCGTAACCATCCTGGCCTGGGTAAACATGAAGCTCTGATAGTTTGATATGTCCCCGCGGTCGGCCGTGCCGGTCAGGATATTCGGTATGATCGGATCAACCTTTATCAGGCCTGTTACTACGTAGGATTGCTCCAACAGCAGCCAGATCGCCGGGATTCCAATCGAGCACAACACCAGAAACGTCAACAGCACAATATACCAGCGCCGGCGTATGGCGCTGGTTATGCTTGTCATCGGTTCATCGGGGACAGAATCGGGCGGTCTCTGCGCCGGGGGTATAAAATGGCCCCAGTCATCCCCGCCAGGGGCCCTGGGGGCCTGGTTATTGGCGGAGTTCTGCACAATCACCCGATCGAGGTATTTCTCCAGATTACTCATTAGCTCATTCTCCTAACATGGCCCCAGCCATCCTGGGGAAAGATTACTTGTCTTGCCGTGTAATTACGATGGCTTCCTGTTGCGTCGGAGCCGTCGTAAGTTTTCTCAGAAGCCAAAGCTCGGCAACCACAATCGCAATCGCCAATGGCATCATTGCATAGCCGCCAAAATCGTGGAATATCTTCTCCCATTGCTCACCATCGAGCACGGTGAAGGCCATTGCGGTAATAGTCAGCCGGACTGTGTTGCAAAGCAGCGCTATGGGCAGGCTTGAGGCAAAGACGGCGATTTTCTCCCACAATGGGCGTTTGATCAGCAGCACAACCAGGCCGCTAATTACGAAGAAAGCCGTAACCATTCTTAAACCATTACACGCCTCGGCCACGGCGACCGCTGTGCCGCCTATGTCGATTATGTTGCCTTGTCGCACCACGTCGTACCCGGCCGTCTCAAGACAGAATACGGCGGACGAGGTGGCCCAGCGCTGCAGGGGCTGAGCAATGGCGCCCTGCAGCCCTGTGGGCCAGGGCACCATCAGAAACAGGAACAACAGTGTGGTGAATGCTTTGCCCAGAATCCGCCAGCCAAACAGCAACAATACCAGCGCCCCCAGACTCAGAACGACTGACAACTTTTCTGCAGACTCATACATAAAAAACAGCCCGAATTGTCTGAACGCCTGTGCCCCCAGGAAAGCAAGCAGGCCCCACAAAACCGAAGGTCTTATCTCGCACTGAGCGAGGTCGTGACGCCGAGTCCATAACACGTAAACCGCGAGAAAAGGGACCAGAAGACCCGAAGAGTATTCGTCGCTGCGCTGCCACAAGCGCCAAAGATCCGTGAGCTCCGGCCAGTAGGACCAAAGGAAGGCAATCAGTAAGAGGCTCACTCCTAAAATGACGATGGGCCTCTTTGTCCCCCCCCTTCCCGTAGGGTGGGCTTCAGCCCACCAGTTCGGTGGGGCAAGCCCCACCCTACGGCTCAGCCGCAGGGTGGTCCAATTCGGCATTTTTCTGCTGATCTCAGTGAACATCGGCTTTAATCCGCCCATCATCTTTCTTGCAGCTTCTGAAATGCTCTTTATCGAAACCATCAAGACTCCCTCCCGTCTGAATGATACGGATTCTTCTTCCAGAACGGCGTTGGGCCGGACAACTGCACCCTGGCCAATCAGACATCGCTGAACCCGGCAATTCGGACCCAAATGCGCGCCATCCCAAATTACACTGCCTGCTACTACAGCGTCCTTGCCAACACTAACATTTCTTCCCAGCACAGCCGGCCCGATGATAACCGCACCATCGGCGACGCCAACGTCGTCCATAATGATTACAGGTTCACAGACCCTCGCCGTCGAATGCACTTCGGCGTTGGCTGCAATCCATACGTTCTGCGAACCTTTTCGTTCGCAGTTTTTTAAGTCCGTTTCGGGCAGCGCGCCTTCCTGAAGGCAATCGCCAATGGCGTTCAGATATTCCCGCCAATCCCGAAAATTGCCGGCGTGATTCGGCAGCACCGCTGCGTGAACAGTCTTTCCTGCCCGCAGCATCTCAGGGATCAAGCCTTCCTTGATATCAAAATAGCCCGCCTTTGGAATATGCTCCAGAACGCTGCCGTTGCAAACGTAGATGCCGCAGGCGTCTCCATGTGCCTGGCCGTTTCCACAACCGGGATTGAACATCACGGTCAAGTCGGATTCGCTCTGGCGCTGGGCGCTCAACAGCACCTCAATCTTCGGGGGGCATACAATGGCCGCTGGAAATATGAAGAACACGGACTCCTTGCCGCCGTGTGCGGCATCACGAATAGCCCCCGCGGTCCCTACCGGCAGGGTTTCATCGCGGAATTCCACTTTCATCGGCCCGGCCTTTTTACTCTGGCAAGAAAGCAGGGGGACACGAACCGATTCGGCCAGCACCGAGCTCTGCCCGTTGGAGCAGACCACCACCTCGGCCATTCCCTGATCGGCCAGGGAGTCCAGCAGTCTCTCCAGGGCGGGTTTGCCCGCCACAGGCCATAGCGCGGTCGGCAGACTGGCGGCAAGCTCGGATCGCCCAAAGTCACAGCCGCCGGCAAGTATAATAACCTTCATAGTCTCGCGGACACTCATCTCTTATGCCCCGCCGTTGCTGCGCTCTTTTTCGGCTCATTCTGCCGGTCTTCAATCCTGGTGTCGGCGGCCCGCGCAGCCTTCCCGAAAAATCTGCCGAGCAATGCCTTCGCAACTTCCCCGATGCACAGCATTATGAACTTCGTATTAGTGACAAGATACCTCTTCCACATCCTTCGTGGTTCCTGGATGAGTCTGTACAGCCATTCCAGGCCGCATTTCTGCATCCAGACCGGCGCACGCCTGGCAACGCCGGCAACCACGTCGAAGCTGCCCCCAACTCCGTGGCAAATCGGGACGTCCATAAACTCCCGCCATTTTCCCAGAAAGACCTCTTTCCTGGGCGGGCTAATCGCCACAAAGAGGATATCCGCTCGACTGTTCTTGATCTCTTCAGCCACGCTTTGCTCATCCTGCTCGCTGAAATACCCGTCCCTGCACCCAGCGACGCGAACACCCGGATAGTCTCTCCGCACCACGTGGATAACCTTTTCCACAACCGCTCGCTTTGCTCCGAGAAAATATATCCCATAGCTCCTGCTATTCGCTTCTTTTAGAAGCTCGAACATAATGTCAATTCCGGCAACCCTTTGCGGCAGAGGCCGTCCCACCATCTTAGAGAGCCAGACAATCGGGGCGCCGTCGGCCAGCACTATGTCGGCTTCGTCGAGGGCCGCACGAAGCTCCCGATCTTTCCTGACATTGACAATTTTGGCCACGTTTACGACGCCTATCAGAAGTCCGCGCCTCCCGGCGATGTGATCGATGCAGATATTCAGCACCTCGGACATCGTCAAGGCGAACAAATCCACCCCCAGCAATCTCACTGTGGGATATTGTCCCGATAGACTCATCAGACCTCCGAAGCCGGTTTTTCCCGCCCGCCAAAATCGGCCCAGGCATAGAGAATCCAACCCAAGTGGTAAGGACGACATTCGTGATTGACGCGAAAACCGGCATAACACTTGCCGGCGAGCCTGTGGAGCGACCTCAAGCCGGTTGTGCAAAGCGCCGCCCTGAGACTACGCGACAGCCTGCCGATCTCACGTTTCTCAATATCCCTCCAAATGATTCCAGCCTCGCTCAACACCAGGTTCTGTTTCAGCTCGTTGTGTCCAAAGAGCCACAGCAGCCCAAGCTCAATTTCCCTGCGATGATCGCCCCCCGCCGCCCGGTCGCTTGCCAATATCGCCATCGGCGCCATTGCATCCTGGTGAACGGAAAAGACGGGGTATTCCTCGCAAATCCTGCCGTCCCTCGTGTCGTAGTGCCACCACCACTGCCCGAGCGGGCCTTGAAGCCGGCATATCTGCTCCGTCGCCGCCGCGGCAAATCCGATGCACTGCCTGTCGCCATAAGCCTTGCCGTAATTTGCCAGGGCTAAAATCGGATATACCTGGTCGGCGAAACAGGCGATGCGTCTGCTGATGCTCCCGCCAATGCCCGGCCTATTGTGCCTCTGGAAAAGATTCTGCCCCGGCCTGAAAAGACGAACCAAACGGGTCTTCGCCTCGTCGAGCACGAGATGTAATTGTAGGGTGGGGCTTGCCCCACCGAATACGCCAAAGGGGTGGTGGGCCAGCGTGCAGGCCTGGACTATCCAGCCGAGCTCAACCGCGTTACACGAGTCGGCCCGGTTCGGCCAGCTCTCGGAGAGCAACTTTGCAAACAGCCCGCAGTTGTCGGCCTTGCTCTCGAGTCCCGCCCAGAGCGCAAGAGCGTGGTCGCCTATGTGCGCAGCCGCGTCTCTATTATCGACTATTCTGGGCCAGAGGTCCGGCAGTAAAGATGCATCTTCAGGATGAAATCTCAGCCACCTTGTTATGCCAATCTGGCTTATCGCGGCGTATCTCAGGCTGAAGCCGCTCAGTTCCAGTTTTCCGTTCGCCGCAATGGTCGCCGAATAAGGCAGAGAATCATTGCCGCCTGCATAGTAGCGATGCAACCCCGTTATTGCTGTCGCACACACCGACTGAACCATCTCGTCGAGATTTATATCCTTGCTAATGTCGCAAACCGATTGACTCACGATCTCGTTTCACACCTCTAAACTGCCAGCCTGATCCTCGTCACAAAATGCCGGTCGCCGGAGAAAGTCCCGGCACACACAATAGTATTTGTCGGCTGCTTACGATCATAAGCGTGGCTGCACCACCCGCAGATGGGATTCTCACTGCCGTTGGCGATTCTGCAATCAAGCTGCTCATCCGCAATCAATTCAATCTTGCTGCCCGAATTCGTTATATACCACGTGCCGCCGCCGACCATCTCAGCCTGACATTCCGGAGCTAAATGGAAGTATTGCTCTAATTTGTGGCTACCCTTCATCTCCAGGTAATCGTCGATAATTACGACTTCCTGCTCCTTATCGAGATTGATAGCTCGCCGATGGGTAACAG
>Ga0315294_10006374_pt1 | contig 12944 bp, 10 predicted proteins | sample YL17G13_40_MG_FD_203626 | JGI IMG/M metagenome (GOLD analysis project Ga0315294, IMG submission 203626) | Sediment microbial communities from Yellowstone Lake, YNP, Wyoming, USA - YL17G13_40 | ecosystem: Environmental > Aquatic > Freshwater > Lake > Sediment | place: USA: Wyoming | collected... | reverse complement strand
TCACCCGCCTCTCCGGCATCGCCACCCTTACTGCCCGCTATGTGGAGGCGGTGGCCGGGACAGGCTGTATCATCGCCGATACCCGCAAAACAGCACCAGGCCTGAGGCTCCTGGATAAGCTCGCAGTGAGGGTGGGCGGGGGCAAAAACCACCGCTTCCACCTGGGGGATGGGGTCCTCATCAAGGACAACCACTGGCAGGCCCTCAAACTTCAGGGGCTTTCCCTGGAGGAAGGGTTAAAGAGGGCCCGGGCCCAGGCCCACCACCTCCTGAGGATAGAGGTGGAGGTGAAGAGCCTGGAGGAGGCGGAAGAGGCCCTCCGGGCCGGGGCCGACTGGCTCCTCCTGGACAATATGACTCCCGAAGGCATGGAGCGGATAGTCCGGGCCTTCAAGGGAAAAGCCCACTTTGAGGCCTCCGGGGGCATAGACCTCTCCAATGTGCGGCGGGTGGCCGAGACCGGGGTGGACATGATATCCATCGGGGCCCTGACCCACTCCCCCCAGGCCCTGGACATCAGCCTGGAACTGGAAAGCTAGTGTCGCCTCAGGTTATTAGAGCGTGATTTGGGGTGCAGTGGGCTCCAAACATTGACAGGACAACCTTGGGGATGTAAATTTGCGAAGGAAAACACAAAGGAGGGACATTGAGGTTCTCCCTCATCCCCCGGGAGCAGAAATTCTTTGACCTGTTTGAAGAGGGGGCCCACAACCTCGTAGAGGCCGGGGAGGTCTTCACTGACCTGGTAGAGAACTGGGACGATGTGGTGGAGAAGGTCAGCAAGCTGGAAGAGCTGGAGCACAAGGGGGACAGCATCACCCACCGCATCATGGCCCTCCTCCACAGCACCTTCGTCACCCCCTTTGACCGGGAGGATATCGCCCTCCTCACCAATGCTATAGACGATATCCTGGACCTCATCCACGGAGCAGCAGATACCATGCTCATCTACCGGGTTCAGGCTCCTACCCAGAGGGCCAAGGAGCTGGCGGAGATCACCCACGAGGCAGTACATGAGGTCGAAAGGGCGGTGAAATACCTCCGCCACCGGGGCCAGCTAAAGCAGATGCTGGTAAGCTGCGTGGAGCTGAACCGCCTGGAGAATGCCGCCGATGAGGTGCTGAAACAGGCCCTGGGGGAGCTCTTTCAGGACTCCTCTGACATGGTCCAGGTTATCAAATGGCGGGAGCTCTACGAGCACATGGAGGACGCCACCGACCGCTGTGAGGATGTAGCCAACATTCTGGAAGGCATTGTCCTGAAGCATGCTTGAGGCCCTGCCCCTGGCCCTGGTCCTCCTTCTGGTGCTGGGGGCAGAGTTTGTTAATGGCTGGACCGATGCCCCCAATGCCATAGCCACCGTCATCTCCACCCGAGTCCTCCACCCCTACCGGGCGGTGCTTATGGCCGCCGTGCTCAATATTGCCGGGGCCCTGATAACCGGCACCGCCGTCGCCGCCACCATAGGGAAAGGTATTGTAAGGCCCGAGGCCATCGGCCTCCCCGTTGTAGCGGCAGCCATGATAGCCATCATCGCCTGGAGCACCATAGCCTATCGCTTTGGACTGCCCACCAGCGAGAGCCATGCCCTTATCGCCGGGCTGGCGGGGGCGGGGCTGGTCACAGCCGGCCCCTCGGTCCTCCTCTGGGAGGGGTGGCGCAAGGTAATCCTGGGCCTGGGCTTCTCCACCTTCCTGGGCTTCGGCCTGGCCCTGGTCGTGATGCTCCTCTTGTATAACCTCTTGCGGAGGGCGGGCCCTTCTTTCGTCAGGAGGTTCTTTGGCCGGCTTCAGATCCTCTCGGCCGCCTTCATGGCCTTCAGCCATGGCAGCAACGACGGGCAGAAATTCATGGGGGCCTTCGCCCTGGCCCTGGTGCTGGGAGGGAAATTGCCCAGCTTCCAGGTCCCCCTGTGGGTCGTCCTCCTCTGCGGCCTGGTCGTGGGCCTGGGGACCATGTATGGCGGCTGGCGCATCATGCGGACCATGGGCTTCCAGATTACGAAGCTGGAACCCGTCCACGGCTTTGCCGCCGAGAGCTCGGCGGGTTTCGCCATCACCCTGGCCTCCTTCTTGGGGATACCCCTCAGCACCACCCACACCATCAATACGGCCATAATGGGGGTGGGGGCCGCCCGCCGCTTTTCCGCCGTGCGCTGGGGGGTGAGCCGGCAGATTGTGCTGGCCTGGCTCATCACCTTCCCTGTCTGTGGGGCCCTGGCGGCCCTCCTCGCCCTGGTCTTTAAGCTAGTCTTTTAAGGAAGCTCTGCCCGGCGGGGGTTCACCCGGCAGTTCTCGGCGGTGATGATGGCCTCCACCATTCGGGCGGCCCTCCCCAGGTCGTCGTTTATCACCACATAGTCAAAAAGAGGGAGGTGCTTCATCTCCTCCTGGGCAGTGCGGAGGCGGAGCTCCAGGGAGGCCCCCCCCTCGGTATGTCTTGAGGCCAGCCTCCTCTGAAGTTCCTCCAGGCTGGGGGGGACAAGGAAGATGGAGACTGCCTGGGGGAGCAGGCCTCTGATGGTGGCTGCCCCCTGGACATCCACCTTTATCATCACATCCTCCCCCCGGGAGAGGGCCGACCTTATCTCAGCTTTGGGCACCCCATACCAGTGGCCATAGACCTGGGCCCATTCCAGAAGTTCGCCCTTTTCCCTCATCTCCGTGAAGCGCTCCGGGGACAGGAAGTGGTAGTCCTGGCCGTCCTTTTCGCCAAGGCGGGGGGGACGGGTGGCGGCGGTCACCGCAAAATGGAGAGGAAGGCCCCGGACCTTCATCCGTGCCAGGAGGGTGTCCTTCCCCACCCCCGAGGGGCCGGAAAGGACAAAGAGGAGGGCCACCTATCCTTTCCCTTCCTCCGGTGATTGGCGGGAGAGGAACCTCCCGGCGATGGTCTCAGGGGTGAGGGCCGCCAGGACTACATGGCCGGAATCAGTGATGAGGACGGCCTTGGTCCGACGGCCGCTGGTCATATCTACCAGCAGGCCCTTCTCCCGGGCCTCCTGGATGAGACGCCGGGTGGGGGCAGAATTGGGTGGGGTGAGGGCCACCAGGCGGTTAATTGCCAGGATGTTGCCGAAGCCAATGTGAACCAGTTCTGTGGCCATCTTTCCCCCCTTCAAAATCAAGACTTGCCCAGGTGTTGGAGTGTCTGGAAAAAGCCAGGATAGGAGACATCAGCCGCCTCTGCCCTCAGGATGGTGGTCTCCCCCCGGGCCACCAGGCCAGCCACTGCCAGGGCCATGGCCAGGCGGTGGTCACCACGGCTGTCCACCTCAGCCCCTTTAAGGGGCACCGGCCCCTGTATGACAAACCCATCGGGCAGTTCCTCTATCCCAGCCCCCATCCGGTTGAGCTCCCTGGTGGTAGAGGCGATGCGGTCCGATTCCTTGACCCGGAGCTCCCCGGCGCCCCTTATTATAGTCCTGCCCCGGGCCTGGGTGGCAACCACCACCAGGACCGGGACCTCATCTATGAGTCGGGGGATTATCTCCCCTTCCACCTCCACCCCTTCCAGATGGCTGGTCTTTACTTCCAGGTCGGCCACCGGCTCACCCCCTTCCTCTCGCGGGTTCTCCAGTGTCAGGCTGGCCCCCATGGCCCTCAGCACCTCCAGGAAGCCGGTGCGGGTGGGGTTTACCCCCACCCCCCCCAACCTGAGGCTGGCCTGGGGGTGAAGGGCCCCGGCGGCCAGGAAAAAGGCAGCCGAGCTGATATCCCCGGGCACCTCCATGTCCAGGGTGAGGAGGGGGGAGGCCAGGGGCTTCAGGGAAATCCTCTCCCCCTCCCTCCTGATGGGGACCCCCATGCGCAGAAGGAGGCGCTCGGTGTGGTCCCGGGAGGGGACGGGTTCTACAATCTCCATTCCCCCCTCAGAAAATAGCCCGGCCAGGAGGAGGGCAGACTTCACCTGGGCGCTGGGGAGGGGCAGACGGTAGTGGATGCCCTTCAGTTTCCCGCCCCGGATGGCCAGAGGAGGGAGGCTATCCCCACCCCGGCCCCATATCTGGGCCCCCATCTGGCGAAGGGGGACTATCACCCGGTCCATGGGCCGGGAACGGAGGGAGACATCCCCGGTGATGAGGGAAAGGAAGGGCTGGGCGGAAAGCAGGCCCGCCAGGAGACGCAGGGTAGTGGCGCTGTTGCCCGCCTGAAGGACATCCTGGGGCTCCACCAGCTCCAGCCCCGCCCCCCTCACCACCGCCTCCCCCCCCTCCAGCTCAATCCTTACCCCGAGGGCCCGCAGGCAAGTCACGGTAGAGAGGACGTCCGCCCCCACCCCCAGGTTCCTCAACCGGGCTTTCCCCCGGGCTATAGCATTCAGGAGTAGTGCCCGGTGGGAGATGGACTTGTCCCCCGGCAGGGCTACCTCCCCCTCAAGACGGGGGGGAGGGGCGATGGTGACCTTCATCCGTATCTCTCCCTGAGCCACCGTTCCCGGGCCTCCCTTGCCTGAGCCAGTGCCTCCTCCAGGCTGTCCTGTTCCAGGTGGACACGGAGCTCTTCTATCTGCTCCAGGAAGCGGTCCAGCCAGTAGAGTGCCCAGCGTTTGTTGGTAGTAAAGATGTCCCAGCCCATCTCCGGGTTGCCCGAGGCCAGGCGAGTAGCATCCCGGAAGCCCCCAGAGGCCAGCCGGGCCAGCCGGGGCCAGTCGGGGTGACGGGAAGCAGTGAGGGAGAGGGCGATGGAGAGGAAGAGGGGGAGGTGGCTTATCCCTCCCACCAGCCGGTCATGCTCCTCCGGGTCCTCCATCACCAGGGGCCTGGCCCCTACCGATTGGGCCAGGGCCACCAGCCTCTCCAGCGCCCCTTCCGGTGTGCCCTTCGCGGGGACAAGGATATACGGAGCCCCTTGAAAGAGGTCGGCCGAGGCGGCCTCTATGCCCCAGGCCTCCTTCCCCGCCATGGGATGGCCCCCCACAAAGGGGCGGGGGAGATGGGCTGAGGCCCAGGCCATGACCCGGGCCTTGGTGCTGGCAGTGTCGGTGACCACCACCCCCGGGAGGAGATGAGGGGCAATCCGGGCCATCAACCGGGGAAGGGCCCGGATGGGGGCGGCCAGGATGACCAGCCCCGCCCCCTCCACCACCGCCTCGGGGCTTTCCCGGGCCAGGTCAATGGCCCCCCGCTCCTGGGCCAGGGCCAGGGTGCGGGGATGGAGGGCACACCCGGCGATGGGGCCCTCCCCGGCCCTCTTCAGGGCCAGGCCCAGGGACCCGCCGATGAGCCCCAGGCCAATAATAGCTGTGGTCAAGGGCCTTACCCCCTAAAAGATGTCCCCGCCCAGGTAGAGCCGGCTAAAGAAGTTGACCGCGGGCCCCAGGGCCCTCCAGAGAAAGCCTGTCCCGGTGAAGTTGTCCAGCAGGATAATCAGGATGAGGACAGGTGGGCCGTAGCTCTCATAGCGGGAAAGGTTAAAGGCGGTGCGGGGTGGCAGAAGCCCCAGGAGCACATGAAAGCCGTCCAGGGGAGGGATGGGGATGAGATTGAAAATTGACAGGATGATGTTGAAGCCGAAGAGCCAGACGAAGAGCATAACGAGGAATTCGTTGTCCACGGGAAGGTTAAGGAACCTCATGGGGATGGAGACCACCCCGGCAGTGATGAGCCCGGCCAGGGGCCCGGCGAAGGCCACCCTGGCCATCCCCGCCAGAGGCCGGCCCCTGAAATAGGCCACGTTCACAGGAACAGGCTTGCCCCAGCCAAAGCCCACCAGAAAAAGGAGCAGGGTGCCCAGGGGGTCCAGGTGGGCCAGGGGGTTCAGGGTGAGCCTCCCCATGCTCCTGGGGGTGGGGTCCCCCTGGCGGTCGGCCACCAACGCGTGGCTGGCCTCATGGACAGAGATGGCCGCCGCCACCGCCACCAGCCTTACGATAAGGAGGAGGAAGAAGCCTACGGGGTCGTAGCTAAGCCTATCCAGGTTCCAGAAAAGCATGCTGATTACAGATTATAGCATAGATATCTCAGGGCTTGCGTCCCCCAGGACTTAGTGGTAAATTTAACGACTAGTGTGGTAAGCCAGGAAACCTCTCTTGTGGAAAGGGTCTGCCATATCCTGGCCTCCTTCCCCCGGGAAAGGAGCCTCCTTATCACTATTCTGGAGAGGGCACAGGAGGAGTTGGGCTATCTTCCCACCGAGGCCATAGAAGACATAGCCCGGCACCTGCGGATGTCCAACAGCGAGGTCTTTGGGGTGGCCACCTTCTACAACTTCTTCCGCCTTACCCCCTCGGGGCGCTACCGGGTCCAGGTATGCCGGGGCACTGCCTGCCATGTCCGGGGAGGGCCCCGGGTGCTGGCAGCGGTGAAACGCTTCCTCAATATGGATGAAGGGGAGACAACCCCCGACCTCAAGTTCACCCTGGAAACGGTGGCCTGCATTGGTGCCTGTGCCCTCGCCCCCAATGTGGTCATCAACGATATCACCTACAGCCAGATGGCCGCCCAGAAGATGGAGAGTCTCCTGGCCCACCTCGCCGCCGAAGCACCCGAAGAAAGGGTCCATCATGGAAGGGAATAGGATCCGCTACATCGTCAAGGTCTGCCAGGGGACGGGGTGTATCGCCGGCGGCTCCGACAAGGTCTTCGCTTCTCTGAAGGAGGAAATAGAGCGAAACGGGCTGAAGGCCCAGGTAGAAGTCAAATTTACCGGCTGCCACGGCTTCTGCCAGCAGGGACCCATTGTGGATGTGGACCCCGAGGGTACCTTCTATACCCGCGTGCGGGCGGAGGACGCCCCCGAGATCGTGGCCTCCCATCTCAGAGAGGGAAGGCCTGTAGAGCGCCTCTTCTACCGCGATCCCCTCACTGGGCGGGCTATTGCCCGCTACCAGGAGGTGCCCTTCTATGCCGGACAGCAGCGCCTTATCCTGCGCCGTTGCGGGCACATAAACCCGGAAGATATCAACGAGTTCCTGGCCACCGGCGGCTATGAGGCCCTGCGCAAGGCCCTCCTCGAGATGACGCCGGAGCAGGTAATCGCCGAGGTCAAGCGCTCGGGGCTGCGGGGGAGGGGCGGGGCAGGCTTCCCCACCGGCCAGAAATGGGAGTTCTGCCGGGCCTCCCCGGGGCCGGTCAAATTCGTCATCTGCAATGCCGACGAGGGGGACCCCGGGGCCTTTATGGACCGCTCCATCCTGGAGGCTGACCCCCATTCCGTCATTGAGGGCCTTACCATCTGTGGCTATGCCATCGGGGCCAGCCGCGGGTTCTTCTATGCCCGGGCCGAATACCCACTGGCGGTAAAGCGCCTCAGGATAGGCCTCCAGCGGGCCCGCGAGAGGGGCTTCCTGGGGGAGAAAATCCTGGGCTCAGGCTTCAGCTTTGATATCGAGATTAGGGAGGGGGCAGGGGCCTTTGTCTGCGGGGAGGAGACGGCTCTCATGGCCTCCATCGAGGGCCGTCGCGGGATGCCCCGTCCCCGCCCCCCCTTCCCCGCCCAGAAAGGCCTGTGGGGCAAGCCCACCAACATCAACAATGTAAAGACCCTGGCCAGTGTGCCCCTCATCATCCACCACGGCGCCGACTGGTACTCCTCCATCGGGACAGAGAAGGGCCGGGGCACCCTGGTCTTCGCCCTCACCGGGAAAATCGCCAACAGCGGCCTGGTAGAGGTCCCCCTGGGCACCCCCCTCCACCATATCATCTACGATATCGGCGGGGGCGTCATGGGAAACCGCCGGATTAAAGCGGTCCAGACAGGGGGCCCCTCCGGGGGCTGTCTTCCCGCCCACCTCATCAACCTCCCGGTGGAATATGAGACCCTGGCCCAGGCCGGGTCCATCGTGGGCTCCGGTGGGATGGTTATCATGGACGAGGACACATGTATCGTGGACATCGCCCGCTTCTTTATCACCTTCACCCAGAAGGAGTCCTGTGGCAAGTGTGTCCCCTGCCGGGTGGGGACCCGCCAGATGCTGGGGATGCTGGAGGCCATCAGCCGGGGGGAATCGGTGGACCTGGACTACCTGGAGAAGATGGCCAGAAATGTCCAGCTCACTTCTCTTTGCGGCCTGGGACAGACAGCTCCAAATCCCGTCCTCACCACCCTGAAATACTTCCCGGAGGAGTTCCGGGAACATATAGAAAAGAAGCACTGCCGGGCCGCCGTTTGCAAGGGGCTGGTAAAGGCCCCCTGCCACCACCTCTGCCCGGCGGGGGTGGAGGCCTACAGATATGTCCGCCTCTGCGGCCAGGGGAAGTTCACCGAGGCCCTCCTGGTCAACCGGGAGAAGATACCCTTCCCGGCGGTGCTGGGCAGGGTCTGTGTCCACTTTTGCGAGACCCGCTGCACCCGGGGAAAGCTGGAGGAGCCCATCGCTATCCGGGCCCTGAAAAAGGTGGCCGCCGACCATTATCCCCCGGAGGAGGCCTTCCGGGGGAAGAGGCTACCCCCCAGCGGCAAGAGGGTGGCGGTGGTCGGGGCAGGGCCAGCCGGCCTCACCTGCGCCTATTACCTGGCCAAGCTGGGCCACCAGGTGACCGTCTTTGAGGCCCTCCCCCTGCCGGGGGGGATGATGCGGGTGGGTATCCCCGAATACCGCCTCCCCCGTGACGTCCTGGACAAAGAAATCGAATATATCCTCCATGCCGGGGTGGAGTTGCGCACCAATAGCCGGGTGGACTCGCCGGAGCAGCTTCTCCAGCAGGGCTACCACGCCGTCTTCCTGAGCCTGGGGGCCCACCGGGGGATGAGGCTGGGACTGGAGGGGGAGGATGGCCTGGTGAAAGAGGCGGTGGCCTTCCTCCGGGAGGTGAACCTGGGCCAGAAGGTGGCCGTGGGGGAGAAGGTGGCCGTCATCGGGGGGGGCAATGCTGCCATTGATGCCGCCCGCACCGCCCGCCGCCTGGGGGCCAAGGAGATTACCCTCCTCTACCGCCGCACCCAGGCGGAGATGCCCGCCCTCCCCGAGGAGGTGGAGGAGGCCCTGAAGGAGGGGATAAAGCTGGTCGTCCTGGTAGCCCCCCTCCGGGTGGGCAGGGAAAACGGCAGATTAAACTTGGTCTGCCAGCACATGAAGCTGGGGGCCTTTGACAAGAGCGGCCGCCGCCGCCCCGAGCCTGTGGCCGACAGCGAGTTCTCCCTCCAGTTTGATACCGTGGTGGCCGCCATCGGCCAGGCCCCCGACCTCCCCAAGAGTCTGGGGCTGGCCACCGAGAGCGGGGGAACCATGAAGGTGGACCCCAGGACTTTGGCCACCTCCCGGCCGGGGGTCTTCGCCGGGGGCGACTGTGTCCTGGGGCCGGCCTCGGTAATAGAGGCCATCGCCCAGGGCCGCCAGGCCGCCTCCGCCATTGACCGCCATCTAGGGGGGACGGGGGATATCGAGGAACAGCTCCTCCCCACCGAGGTGGGGGCCACCCCTGCCTTCCCTGTGGACGAGGGGGAGAAATACCGCCCCCCAATGTCTACTCTCCCCGCGGAAGGGCGGGCCAACTTTGAGGAGACGGAGCTGGGCTATTCTCCCTCTCAGGCCGTGGAAGAGGCCCACCGCTGTCTCAATTGCGACCTGGAGAAAAGATAGCTATGGCCGATACTATTACCCTCAACATTGACGGCAAGGAGGTCCAGGGCCGCCCGGGGATGACGGTCCTCCAGGTGGCGCAGGCAGCGGGCGTCTATATCCCCACCCTCTGCTACCATCCCCTCCTGGAGCCCTACGGGGGCTGCCGGATGTGTATTGTGGAGATAGAGAAGATGCGGGGCCTACCCCCCGCCTGCACCACCCCCGCCGCAAATGGCATGGTGGTCAAGACCTATACCCCCCAGCTCCAGGAGCTTAGGAGGGCAGTGCTGGAGATGGTCCTCTCCGAGCACCCCCACGGCTGCCTCACCTGCGAGCGGCGGGAACGCTGTCAGCCGGGGGATGTCTGCCTGAGAAATGTCGCCGTTACGGAGCGCTGTGTCCTTTGTCCCAAGAACTACCGCTGCGAGCTTCAGGTGGTCGCCGACTACATCGGCATGGTCGGCCATGAGATAAAGCTGGCCTATAGCTACCGGGGCCTGCCCCTGGAGACCATGGACCCCTTCCTCAGCCGGGACTACAACCTGTGCATCCTCTGTGGCCGCTGTGTGCGGGTCTGCCAGGAAGTCAGGGTCAACGGCTGTCTGGCTTTCACCTACAGGGGGAGCCAGGCCCTGGTGGGCACCGCCTTCGGCCGCCCCCATACGGAATCGGGTTGCGAGTTCTGCGGGGCCTGCGTGGACATCTGCCCGGTGGGCACCCATATGGAAAAGGGGACCCTCTGGGGGGGCTTCGGGGATAGGTCGGTCACCACCACCTGCCCCTACTGCGGCACCGGCTGCCAGCTAAAGCTGGAGGTGAAGGGGCAGAATATCCTCCGGGTCCGCCCCGACCCCGATGCCTGGAACCAGGGCCAGGGCTGCGTCAAGGGCCGCTTCGGTATCCGGGAGTTTGTCCACCACCCGGAGCGCCTCACCACCCCCCTGATAAAGAAGGACGGCCGCTTTGAGCCCGCCTCCTGGGAGGAGGCCCTGGACCTGGTGGCAAGAAAATTTTCCAGCTACAAGCCCGATGAGATGGCGGTCTTCTGCGCCGGCAAGTGCACCAATGAGGACAACTATGTGATGCAGAAGTTCGCCCGGGCAGTCCTCAAGACGAACAACATCGACCACTGCGCCCGGCTGTGCCATGCCCCTACCATCCCCGGCCTACTCCAGACCTTTGGCAGCGGGGCCATGACCAACCCCATCAACGACCTGGCCAACTCGGAGCTCATCTTCGTCATCGGGGCCAACACCACTTTTGCCCACCCCGTCATCGGGATGAAGGTAAAGCAGGCCACCCGGCAGGGGAAGAAGCTCATCGTGGCCAACCCCAGGGAGATTGAGCTGGTCAGGTTTGCCGATGTCTGGCTCCGCCTTAACCCCAGCAGCGATGTGGCCCTCCTCATGGGCATGGCCCGGGCCATCGTGGAGGCGGGGCTGGAGGACAGGGAGTTCATCGCCCAGCGCTGTGAGAACTATGAGGCCTTCAGGGAGAGCCTGGACCGCTTTGACCACGCCTTTGTGGAAAAGACCACGGGTATCCCCTGGGAGACCGTTGACCAGGCGGCCCGCCTCTATGCCCAGACCAGGCCGGCGGCCATCCTCTACGCCATGGGCATCACCCAGTCCACCCACGGCACCGATAATGTCACCGCCGTTGCCAATCTGGCCATGCTCACCGGCAACGTGGGCAAGCCCGGGGCCGGGGTGGACCCCCTCCGCGGCCACAACAATGTCCAGGGCTCCTGCGATATGGGAGGCCTCCCCGAATATTTCCCAGGCTACCAGAGGGTGGATAACCCTGAGATGAGGAAGAAGTTCGAGGCGGCCTGGGGGACCGACCTCCCCCCCACCCCCGGCCTGACCCTCTCCGAGATCGTCCACGCCGCATATACCCGGGAGCTGAAGGCCCTCTATCTCATGGGGGAGAACATCGCCCTCTCCGAGCCCTGCGTCACCATGTGCCAGGGGGCCATGGAGGAACTTGAGTTCCTGGTTGTCCAGGACCTGTTCCTCTCCGAGACAGCCAAGCTGGCCCAGGTGGTGCTCCCCGCCTGCTCCTTCGCCGAGAAGGACGGCACCTATACCAACACCGAGAGGAGGGTCCAGCGGGTAAGGAAGGCCATAGACCCTGTAGGGGACTCCCGCCCCGACTGGTGGATAGTCTGCCAGATAGCCAGGAGGCTGAGGGGCAAGGGCTTCGACTACGAGCACCCCTCCCAGATTATGGCTGAGACCGCTCGCCTCGTCCCCCAGTATGGCGGCATTAGCTACGCCCGGCTGGATTCTGGAGGGCTCCAGTGGCCCTGCCCCACCCCCGACCACCCCGGCACACCCATCCTCCACACCCAGACCTTCACCCGGGGGAAGGGCCACTTCCTCCCCCTGGAATACCGCCCTCCGGCGGAGCTGCCCGATAAAGCCTATCCCCTCATCCTCACCACCGAGCGCAGCATCTACCAGTTCCATACCGGCACCCTCTCCCGCCGGGTAAAGGGGCTCAATGACCTCCACGGGGAGGAATGGGTGGAGATGAACCCCAGGGATGCCCAGGGCCTGGGCATCGCTACCGGGGATGTGGTAAGGGTCACCTCCCGCCGGGGGGAGGTGGAGGCCCTGGCTCTGGTCACCGAGGCCTCACCCCCCGGGGTGGTGGCCATGACCTTCCACTTCGTGGAGAGCCCCACCAATGTCCTCACCAACCCCGCGGTGGACCCCGTGGCCAAAATCCCCGAGTTCAAGTTCTGCGCCATCCGGGTGGAGAAGGTGGATGGGAAGAGGGAGGTCCACCCCAAGGGAGTGGAGGCGGTCACCAGGTAAACTCAGCCCCAGACTGGTATAATATAAAGGAGGTTTGAAAAGTTGCCCGAAATTGTCCGGCGGGAGGAGTTGGGCTCCCGCACCTTCCTTCTGGAAGTAACTGCCCCGGAGGTCGCCCGAAAGGCCCAGGCGGGGCAGTTTGTTGTAGTTATTCCCGACGAAAGGGGGGAGCGCATCCCTCTTACCCTGGCCGACTGGGACCCGGAAGCGGGCACTATCACCATTGTCTTCCTCGTCGTCGGCACCAGCACCCAAAAACTGGCCTGGCTCGCCACCGGGGACAGTATCGCCCACCTGGCAGGACCCCTGGGCCGGCCCACAGAGGTGGAGAATTTCGGCACGGTGGCGGCGGTGGGGGGAGGGGTGGGCATCGCCGCCATTTTCCCCATCGCCCGGGCCCTCAAAGACGCCGGCAACCGGGTCATCACCGTTATGGGTGCTCGATGCCGGGACCTCCTTTTCTGGGAGGACCGGCTGGCTGCGGTAAGCGATGAGCTCATCCCCACCACTGATGACGGCTCCTATGGCCGCAAGGGGGTGGTCACCCAGCCTCTCCTGGAACTCCTCCAGGCCGGTCAACGGCTGGACCGGGTCGTCGCCGTGGGGCCGACGGTGATG
>Ga0315294_10006372_pt1 | contig 12944 bp, 11 predicted proteins | sample YL17G13_40_MG_FD_203626 | JGI IMG/M metagenome (GOLD analysis project Ga0315294, IMG submission 203626) | Sediment microbial communities from Yellowstone Lake, YNP, Wyoming, USA - YL17G13_40 | ecosystem: Environmental > Aquatic > Freshwater > Lake > Sediment | place: USA: Wyoming | collected... | reverse complement strand
GGGGTTTCGCTCTGCTGTTTTCCGCCTGCGGCATTTGGCTCATTCCCCTCGACTTTGCTCGGGGCAGGTGAATCTGCTTTTGCCTTTGAGGCCAAAACCGAACCTAAACCCGCCACTCCGATTGTCTTCAAAAAATTCCTTCTATTAAATTCGCTGCTCATCGATAACTCTCCACAAGAAACGCTTTTTTAGTTCAGGTTATAAATACAGGTTCAACTATTATTTACCTTCGGTAACGCCATTCTGTTCACAGCGTTCTGTTATTATAACAACAATCTTCGGTCTTTGCTTCTGGTTTCACCTTCAGCGGTTATCCGTATCGCCCTTTTGCCGGTGACGGGACACTCGTGCTCGCAGATACCGCAGCCGGTGCACTTTTCAATATCAACGCAGGGTCTTTGCAGTCGCACCTGGATTTCAACTTTTCCCGCTGACGCGGGTAATTTACCCTCAGAAATACCAATGGAAGTATCGGTATTTGAAGCGATTTTACAGCGACTGCCGTCCTCAAAAAGGGCATAATAATCGCCTGTGCCGAATTTGCCCGCAGGGATGCTCTGGTCAATCTCGATGGAATCGCCCGTTAGTTTCTTAACCGAAACTACGCCGTCTCTGACTGTCGTAAAAGTATCCTTCGTGAAAATCGCCTTGGGGCTTACGGGGCAATCTTCCTGGCAGACAATACAGGGCTTATCCATTGACCAGGGAAGACACCTGCCCTGGTCAACGAATGCTATTCCGAGTTTGATTGGCCCGGCGGACGCAAATTCGCCGAGGCCTCCTTTTTCATCGAGAGTAATCGGCCTGATTGCCGAAGTCGGGCAGACCTGACCGCAGGCGACGCAATTCAACTGACAGCCGCTTGAACCGATACGGTTATTCAGTATCGGCGTCCACAATCCTTCGAGTCCGCCTTCAATACCGGCCGGCTGAATAACATTCGTCGGGCAAACCCGCATACACTGACCGCACTTGAGGCATCGTTTCACAAATTCCGGCTCCGCCAGCGCCCCCGGCGGACGAACGACGCCGCTATACCAGTTTGAGGCGACCTTGCCGCTTAGCCGAATCGCGGGCGCAGCCAATACGCCGCTAACAAACGATAGCACAACTCCCCTTCTGGAAACATCGACTTGCGTCTCACCCGCAAGCGAAGAAACGGTCTGATAGACGATGAGGTCGTGTTTGCAGTCATCTCGGCAGTTAAAGCAAAGGACACATTCGGCGATTTTGATATTGCCGCTCGGCTCGCAGCCGCCCTCACAGGATTTTTCGCACGTCTTGCAGTTAATACACTGAGGTTTGGTTTTGCCGATGCGCCAAATCGAGAACCTGCTGATGATTGCCAAAAATGCGCCGAGCGGACAAATAAACCGGCAGTAAAATCTCGGTATAATAAGATTCAGCAAGACCGCTGTTGCAAACACGGCGAGTATCAGCCAGCCAAACTCATAATAACGCGCGTTGACTGATGTTAAATATGTGCCCCTGTCCAAAATTGGCAATAAGACAAGCTGAAAAGAACGAGTTACCAGTGGGATGGGGTCAAGCAGTCCCGTTTGCAGCGAACTTGCCAATGAGGGAAACGCCGCCATTCCGAGGAAGAAAATCAGGACTAAGTATTTCACGCACTGGGCCTTGCGATATATGTTTAGCCGGATTTTCTCAGCGACCTTTTTGCCTCGATTGCCCAGATAGCCCACGAATTGATGTATCGCGCCAAACGGACAAATCCAGCCGCAAAAAAACCGCCCGAAGATTATCGTCAGGATAACAACCCCAAGCGCACAATGCAAAGGCCCGTAGAATTTGCCGGTTGAGAGTATCGTGCCGAGCGCGACAAGCGGGTCGAGCTGCAAAAACCAGTTAATCGGCCAGTTCCGGATTTGCCAGAATTTGTCCCCGACCGTGGCGACAATGCAAAACCACAGGAACAGGGCAAAAAAGAACAACTGGCTTATTCTTCGAACCGTCGTGATTTTCATATTATTTTCAGATTACTTCGGCCCTCAAGGGTTTGAGCGATTCGTAATCGACTGCCCCGACGCCTGCCTTTTCGGCGATTGACAGATAAGGCAAATCCGCCGGCTTTAGATTCAGCAGTGAGCTTCCGAAGGCGTCCGCGGCGACCATATCGCAACTGGCAATCATCGTATTTGTTTTTTTCAGGTCCGACACCGACCCGCCCGTAGGCCCGTTGGTCATCATCGTAACCGTGCCGTCGAGAATGACCAGTGTCGGCTTTATAAGCATCGCAAGCTCGGCGATTATGTTATTGATATCCTGGTGGAACACGTTTCGCCTGCCGCCAAGAAGACCATACCAGTTTTTCATAGTCATCGACGCTGCGCTGCGGTGATGGTTTTTCAGAGGAGCTATGCCAATAAGCTTGTTGGCTTTGGCAAACGGGGCACAATACACGGGCCAGTCCTTAATCAGCGAACCGCCCTCAAGCGTAAGCGGGCTGAAATACGAATCCTTTGGCATAACAACTTCCGCGCCAGCCGCTGACGCGGCTTTGCTGATGCCGCTTATCGTAAAACAACTCGCCGGGTCATTTATTGAATTGTCGGTTACTATGACCTTCTTGGCTTTGCCCTTCTCGTAGCATAATTTTACGACAGCGGTAATCACATCGGGATGCGTGGTCGCGCCGAGAATCGACGGCGTCGCGAAGCCGACGTTTGGTTTTATTACGACGATGTCGCCCGGCGAGATAAACCTCTCGATACCGCCGAGAAGCTCAATCGCTTTGCTTGCCGTCTTTGCCCTGTCCTGGCCTTGGACGATGCTTATCACCTGCCCGTCTTTACGCGGCACCGAAAAATCAGGCAGTCCCTTCACTTCGCCGAAAAAGGTGTCAGGAACCTTTTTCGCTCCCAAGCCTTTAGGGTCGTAAAGCCAGCGTGCGACGCCAACAGCAGCGGCGATTGAGGCCGCCGCTTTTGCCCCGCGGATAAGCAGTTGCCTTCGAGCGGAATTTATCCGCCCAACGTCTGGCGGATTAATCTGGTTTGGTTCAGTCATTGATTTCCTTCAACCGGCCAATCAAAACCTCAGCCGCTTTTTCCGCCGCCTGTTTGTTATCCGCCTCGTGAACGCCCCCGACAAATACGCCCGTCGAAAAGACCATCTCGAAGGCCCCGTAAAAATCCACGACCGATGCACCGGCCGATTTGAGAATTTCACTGTCAACCGTGACTGCCTTGGCGCCGTTGGTTATGAGAAAATCATAATAATTCTTCGCAACTGTTTTCGCCTCATCAGCGTTTTTGCGTCTGCTGAAAAATATCGAGACCGTTTTATCGCCCGATTTGTATAGTGCGGAGTAAGCATTAGTAAGACCGTCGAAGCCGAAGGCGTTATCAATCTGCAATTTCCAGCTTCCCGCTACCGTGCCTTCGGTTCGACCTTGCTCACCGCAGGCGGTCGGGAAATATCCCAGTTCGGCTATTTTGTCTTTGTCGGTTGGCTTAAATTTGGCGGACAGGTCTTTAGCGATACCTTTCATCCCGTCAACCAGCTCGTTCGATTCGGCTGAGCCAATCATTTCGATATAGTTTTTGCCAAGCGATATGCAAATCGCGTTGCCCGCCACGTAGCCAAACACGGACCCGCCTCGACTCGCCAGCGAGTCAGGCGAGGCGGGCGCCCCCAGGTCGCTCAGGTCAGTCGCGTCCGCTCTTTTTTGTCTGCTGTAAACCGAAAAGGCGTTCTTCGCGTTGTTCATATCGTAAATGTAAAGTTCGAATCCCAGTTCGGAATCGCTTTTGGCTGCGAACCGCTGTGTGGTCAGCTTAACAAAACCGGCCTCCTGATACATAGGGGCCTTGCCGTCGATTTTCTCGTAAAGATTATCGGTGTTGTATGTCTCGGCCTTGCCAACGGGCAGGAAATCGCCCCCGCTCTCCTGCTCCGACGTGATGCCAAACCGGCTCATATTATAATCACGCTGCACAAAATAGATGCCGACCGCTGTGGCAACCAGAATAAGCAAAATCAGCACGCCAACGGCGGACTCAAGTGTTCTTGCACGCCCCCACGCTTTGCTTCGCAAAGCGAAGCAGTGGGGTGCACGACGAGAAAGTAGATACATAAATTTTCCGCATCCCGCTTTTATCGGTTTGTTGCCAAATTCAATGTTCAGTGGTTGAGATTGCTTCGCTTCGCTCGCAATGACATAAAAACACACCCACTGTCATTGCGAGGAGTCCCGACACATCGGGACGACAAAGCAATCTCTGCTTCGGCAACAGCACCTTTTATCGGGATTGCCCCTAAATGTGCAATGTCGAACCAAAAACAAGCGGTTATTATACCCCCCGCCGATGCTTATGTCAAATTGCGGAAAGGAAGGATAGCGGATGGTTGCGATTTGACCAAGGCGTGGTATCATACCGGTTTTGAAAGGCCAAAAAATGTTAAATGGAAAACGCCGGATTAGAAACCTTCAAAATATGGGAGTTGAAATTATGTCCGCAAGAACCTTTATATTCCTTCTCGCTGTCGTCGCAATAACAATAATTGGTTTTGTTAATACAGACGCGATTGCCGCGTCCCAGACGGACACAAACCAACAGGCGGACGCCAACGCCAAACCGCCCTTTCGAATCGCGATTGCCGGCCTCACCCACGACCACGTTACCGGCCTTTTGAGGGAGCTTCCCCGCCGCAAGGACATTACTCTTGTCGGCATCGCTGAACCAAACGCCCAGCTTGCCGCCAAATACGTCGCGAGATACCATCTTCCACAATCCATAATTTACACAGACCTCGATAAGATGCTTAACGAGACCAAACCGCAGGCCGTGGTCATCTATACCTCCACCTTCGACCATTTACAAATCGTCCAGGTCTGTGCCGCGCATCACATAGACGCAATGATGGAAAAACCGCTGGCTGTGAGTACCGAGCACGCAGCCGCGATTGAACAGGCCGCGAAGAAAGGGAATATCCGCGTCCTCGTCAACTACCAGTCAACCTGGGAACCTGTGAATACATTGGTCTGCGATACAGTAATCGAGCAGAAGACAATCGGCGAGATTCGCAAAATTGTCTTCTATAAAGGCCATTCAGGCCCAAAGGAAATCGGCTGTTCGCCTGAATTCTTCAATTGGCTGACCGACCCGAACTTAAACGGCGGAGGCGCTCTTTTTGATTTCGGCTGCTACGGCGCTAACCTGACAACATGGTTTTTGAATAACCAAAAGCCGTTATCCGTAACCGCCGTTACCCGGCAGACAAAACCGGCCATCTACACAAAAGTGGATGATGACGCGACCGTCATAATCACCTATCCCAAAACGCAGGTAATCATAATGGCCTCCTGGAGCTGGCCCTATGGCAAAGATAGCATTGAAATCTACGGCTCAGCCGGCTCAATTCAAACTATCGACGGCAGGAACGCGATTCTGCGCATCGATGGAAAACCCGAGCAGAAAATAACCGCAAACGCAATCGAATCTCCTTACAGTGATTCTTTGACCTACCTGTCTGCTGTAGTCAATGGCGGGATAAAACCGCAGGAAACTGCGTCTCTCGAAAATAATATGATAGTCACCGAAATTCTTTGCGCCGCCCGCCGCTCCGCGCAATCACACTCGACTATTCAACTGCGATGATGAAAATCCCTGCCTTTGGCCGATAACAGCCAGGGGAAAACCAAAGGAAGAAAAATGGTGATTGATTATTTGCCGGCAGAGGGCATAATAACCAGTAATCATTTATCAATCTGGTTTGGGGAAACAAGGCGAAATGTTCAACATATTATGCACAGGCGATGGGGCATCCGTTTGGGGCGGGCTGTTCGTGGCGATTGTCATCATAGGCGCAATCATCCACGTTATGTCCAGACGCAAAGGCCCCGGCATCGCTATGTGCCAGATATTCATTCTCGACGGCGACAGGAGAGGCAATTTCGTCCGGATTGAAAACGCCATAGCCGAAGCAAAGAGCAAAGGCGCCGAGTTAATATGCTTTCCCGAGGCGACAATGCTGGGCTGGCTCAATTCCGATGCGCACACCAGGGCTTGTACAATCCCCGGGCCGGATTCGGAACAACTTTGTGAACTCGCGAAAAAATACGGGACATACCTCTGTATTGGCCTTGAGGAATCTGAAGTAGGAAGATTGTTCAACAGCGCCATTCTCATCGATGACCAAGGACAGATTCTGCTCAAATACCGCCAGGTAAACATCCCGCAAAAACTGATGTCCCCTCCTTATACGGCGGGAAGCGAATCCGATATCGCCACAGTGAACACCAAATTCGGCAAGATTGGTCTGCTTATATGCGCCGACACTCATCGCCAAGACCTTCTCGACCGGATGGCGGCACTGAAGCCGAACCTGCTTTTAGTGCCTTATGGCTACGCGGAAGAGGAGCAAAAATGGCCTGCGCACAGCGAGGAGTTTCATAAGGTGGTTACAGAAGCCGCGAAGCGAACCGGAGCGGCGGTTTTGGGGACCAATCCTGTGGGCAGGATAAGCAGAGGGCCGTGGGCGGGCAGGGTTTATGGCGGCCACAGTATCGCGGTTGACAAAATGGGCAATACAATAGATACGGCTAAAGACCGCGACAGAGACGTGAAAATCGTGCCGATAACCGCGACAAAATAAGCACCCCGCCGATTCGCAGGCGTATTATCATTGATAATTGATTATTGATTATTGATGACGGGTGATTTATCATATTGTGAAAATTTAGGGGAAAACCAAAATGACTGAATATACGCAGTATGTACTGGCCTGGACGCCTGGAACAACAGAATGGATAATAATCCTTATCGTTGCGCTGCTGCTGTTTGGAAAACGGCTGCCGGATATCGCTCGCAGCCTGGGCAAAAGCATGACAGAGTTCAAGAAGGGCCTCAATGAAGCCCAGCAGACCAAGGATGACGTGACCAGCGAAATCAAGAAGGCAAAGGACGATGTCGTCAACGAGACGAAGAACGCATCAGGATTTAACGACCTTAATAAAAACTAATCGCTGCGACTGAACTTTTTAGCATCTCACTTTACCTGTTGAAATGGTCGACGCCAGAAACAAACACGACCCCCTTGATACCACAATGACGCTTGGGGACCACCTCGAGGACCTGCGGCTTCGGGTGATTCTTGCGCTGGTGGGGCTTGGAACAGCCGTCGCCCTGTGCCTGTGCTTCGGCACCCTGATAATAAAATTCATCGAGCGACCCTACATCGAGGCGATGGGTATGCAGGCGCGTCTTCAGAGTTTGGCGCCCGCGGACGGGTTTACCAGCTATATGGAAATATCGGTAATGGCGGGAGTGGTCCTGGCCTCGCCGTGGATTTTCTACCAGTTGTGGATGTTCGTTTCGGCCGGACTATACCCAAATGAAAAACGCTACGTCTATGTAGCGGCACCTTTTTCGGCAGGGCTATTCATCACAGGGGCGCTATTCTTCGTTTTTATAATCGCGCCGGTTACACTGAAATTTCTGGTGATGTTCAACAAAGAGGTGCTCGGCGTTGACTCCAACTTCACCTTCCAGAACTACGTGTCGTTTATCACCATTATGATGCTCATTTTCGGCGTCGCCTTCCAGACCCCGATAGCGATTTTCTTCCTTATCAGAACGGGCCTAGTTTCGATTCAGGCAATGACTCGGTCGAGAAGGTTTGTCATATTCGGTATCGTCATCCTCGCGGCGGTGGCCACTCCCGGGTCTGATATGTTTTCCCTGTTCTCACTTGCGATTCCGCTTTACCTGCTTTTCGAGGCGGGCATTGTGCTGGGCTGGTTTGCCGAGCGAAAAGCGAAATCACGCCGCAAACAAGACGAATAACGCGATAAGATGCTGACACTGATAAATACCAATACAATGCAGCCGGCGATTGCCCCGGTTGGACTGGATTACATCGCCGGGGCTGCCAAAAAGGCTGGTATCGAAGTTGGCCTGGTCGATTTGTGTTTGGCCGATAACAAAGATGCGACGCTGCGGGATTATTTCAGCAAACACAATCCCGAACTCGTCGGGTTATCGTTTCGCAATGTCGATGACTGCTTCTGGCCAAGCTGCCAGTGGTTTGTTCCGAAATTGGCCGAACAGATAACGGCAATTCGCAAGCTCACCGATGCGCCGATTGTCCTCGGCGGTGTGGGCTTTTCGATTTTCGCTCCGCAGATTGTTGAATACACAAAAGCCGATTTCGGCATTCGCGGCGACGGCGAGCAGGCAATAATCGAGTTGTACGGGCAATTGCAGGGACGATGGCAATTCGACAAGATCGCGGGACTGACCTGGTTGGAAGATGAACAGGTTCGCACTAACAAGCCAATATGGCCTGAGCCACTGTCGCTATCCACCAGCAGGGACACAATTGATAACGTTACTTACTTCAATCGCGGCGGACAACTCGGTATCGAGACCAAACGCGGCTGCGGCCACAATTGTATCTACTGTGCCGACCGGATAAGCAAGGGGACTTTCGTGCGTATTCGTAAGCCGACGGAAGTCGCCGACGAGGTTGAGACGCTGCTGGCCAAGGGAATCGACGTGCTGCACATCTGCGATTCCGAATTCAACGTTTCGCGCAACCACGCATACGCCGTCTGCGAGGAATTCGTGCGGCGAGGATTAGGCAGCCAATTGAAATGGTATACGTATATGGCGGTCGTGCCCTTCGACGCGGAGTTAGCGGCGATTATGCGAAAGGCCGGCTGCGTCGGTATCGATTTTACCGGCGATTCCGGCTGCGAAGTGATGCTCAAGGCCTACCACCAGAAGCACACAAGACAGGACCTCGCTAACGCGGTTCGCTGGTGCAAAGACAACGGAATTACCGTGATGATTGACCTGATTTTCGGCGGCCCCGGCGAGACGCCCGCCTCGGTCAGAGAATCAATCGACTTTATCAAGCAAATCAATCCCGACTGCGCAGGCGCTCCACTCGGCGTTCGAATTTACCCGGGAACCGATATGGCGATTATGGCTGCTGCCGAAGGCCCGATGGAAACAAATCCAAACATTAAACGCAAATATACCGGCCCGGTGGATTTGTTCAGGCCGACGTTTTACATATCGCACCTGTTAGGCCAAAATCCGGCGAGATTGATAAAGGACTTTATCGCGGGCGACAAGAGATTCTTCGAGCCGATAGATTCAACCGACCCGCTCCTGACTGACCATAATTACAACGACAATACCGAACTGGTGAATGCCATTAAAGCCGGCGCACGGGGCGCATACTGGCATATCCTGCACAAACTCCGCAACAGTTAGTCAAGTACGACCTGGTCTTCGTAGGCGGGGATGCTGACCTGCCAGCCGGTTTTGTCCCTTAAAAAAGCACCGAATGCCTGTGCGCTTTTCGGTTCGCCGTGGACGAGGAAGATTTGTTTGGGCGGCGATTTTAATTCTTATAAATGATAATTTTACTACTTGCAAATAAAAAGAAACAAGGGTATTATGTCGTTTGAAGCCGTCGGGTATCCTGTACATCGTATATCGATGATTGGAGATTTCAGGAGAAAGTTACCGTGAATACCGTCGAATACTGGAAGAATATCTCTGAAAAACTCACGATTTATCTCCAGCATCTGGGGTTGAATCCCGTAAATATTTACTTAGTCGGGAGTACTACCCAAGGATATACATCGGCGAACAGCGACATAGACTGCGTAATTCTAATAGAAGACGACTTGCCACTGAATACTTTGAGGGCTATTAGAAGACAGGTCTACTACCATTTGTCCGCATTCGCCGACCCCAATCTATACCATTTCAAATTGTTTAACCTTAGAGAATTGTACTTGCTTGGATGGTATGATGGCTTCAGACTACTTGAGTTTCAGATGAGTAATATCCCCTTGCGCAAGACCCCCAGTTTGATTGATTTCAGTCCCGTTATCAATGCAAGAACTTTCTGGAATTCCGTTTTTGTGCAAACCGTCTATGAATTCTCGAATAGCAAGGTATATGGTGCACCGACAGACCCGTTATCCTTTGCAAAGGTCAAGCAGAGAATCGCACGAAACATTCATCTCTGGCACATCTCAGGGCATGGGAGAAACCATACTATTCTACCGCAAAACCGTCGAATAGACCCCTCTGAGAGCAATGACCCATTATTTGTGAGGTTTTTGGCAACAGCTAACAGAGAAAGTGATAAAGAGGGGGAGCTTTCGTATTTCATGCGCATTTACTCTAATAGATTCAGACACGAATATGTGAACAAATACGATACATATATGAGGTTAATAAACGGGAAAAAGGAGGCACATTCAAATGGACATATCCCTATCAGACTTTGCGCAAGTTAAACTGGTACTGGAAAAGGTAAATGGTTGGAGATATCTAACAAAGCCTTTCGAAGAACATTATTTTTATTGGAGCGGTGGAACCGAAGCAGATTACATCATTTACCAACTTGGCCTAAGACCAACTATCCCCCTGGTCGATTTACTGTACTTTGAATACCTTCATTACCTTCTGAATGAGAACAAGGCTAAGGAAGTGCACATTTACGCTTTCCCTGATCACACTTCCCCTTCACAGAAAGAATCAGATTATGACGAGCTTTGCGTCCATGTTAGAAAGATATTTGGCAACACGCAAAACAGAGTAAAGTTCATCGGTCCGGATATTCTAAGAAATTACGCAGCAGACTTATTTACAGAAGAACTCTTAGAAGCGCTTGTCTATATAGGAAGTGATGAGTTCTTTAAGTATTTAAATCTTCACCTTAAATGGAAAGGGTCTGATATTGGCGACTTTAATAAGTCGCGTGAACAAAAAGATAAATTAAAAAGCTTATTCGTCCACCTTGCCCGAGGATGGTGTATCAGAGGACATTTATTAGATGGTATTTTTAAAAATAAAAATGGAAAGGTCGCATTGGGATTTCTTATTTGGCAAGACGAAGTAGATAAACTTGGCGTTGTCAACTATATGAAGGAGCATTGTGCAACCAATATGGCTATTATACCAATCTTGGGGAAAAATATTATGATAAGCAAAAAGAATCCAGTGCCTACATTTGATCACGAAAAAACCGTCTGTCTATTTGATGACTCAATTAAAGCCATAAAAATGATAATCAACAAGACGAATAAGGAGTTGTCGCAATATATCAATATTATGACCACAATAATGGTAAATAATATAACAGTAAATAGTCACAAGCAAATGTGGAATGCAACGATTAAATCTGAGCTTATCAAGAATGGCAGAGCTATATCTAAAAGATATGAACCGCCCGATGGAAATAACAAGATTAAAAACAAGGCATATATCACATTGGGGCTCCTTGATAGAATGCGAAAAATTTACAATGCTTAGGTAGAAAAAAAGAATACAATGACTTCTATCGTTCAGGATTACTACAGACGAACATTTTTCCTCTTTCTTCCGGGGATATGCAACGCAAAATGTTATTTTTGCTATGTGCGTCCTACCTTCTCTGAGCGAACTAAAATAGGCCGCTACACAACAGAAAAGCTTCGCAGCTTTCTTAGGATAATACAATCGGCAGGGTTTAATGAGGTTAGGTTAACGGGCGGCGAACCCCTTGTCTTTTCAGATATTAGCAAAATCATTGATGCAATACAAACCTGTGGGATGAAATATACACTGATAACCAATGGGATTTATCTTGATAGATATGTACCTCTGATTTGCAGCACTCGTCCCCATAATATAACGGTTTCATTCCATTCTTTAGATCACTTCGAACACATTCTGGGCAGGCGCATTGATGTCCATAAAATCACACACTCGATGGAAGAAATATTAAACCTCCAAGTTAATGTGACAGTAACCATAGTCTTTCTCCCTGAAAATCAGTCCGAGATAATTGACATTGTTAAACATTTCGTAGGCATAGGTGTAAAGCGATTCAAGTTGATTTACCCAAACCAAGAGACAATAGGAATGCACACGTATACTAAATTCAAAGATATGCTCGATGTAATCCAAAATTACGGATGGTCAAATTCGATAGAAATAAGGCATACGGATTTTGCACAAATGGGTTGTTTGCAACGAGATAGAGGATTCTTATCGCTTACCTTGCCGGATTTTCATCTGTACAACTGTTGTGCTGTAGTTAACCACAAAAGCTCTTGCGCAAGTGAACCCTTTGACACCAACACCCTCTTGTCTACCCTCGCTTCATTTTACAGGCAAAACCAGATGATTGAAGGGTGGCCGTGCAAACCATTTATGACAGCATGCCCTATTTCTCTGAAAACCATGCGTATATCCGCTGACAAGAAACCCGTTGCCGGTATCTGTTGTTCATAGACACACACATTATACGCTACTATGTGAGAATAACTCCCTGGTCATACTCCGGCACGGTGACTTCCCAGCCAGTCTTTTCCCTTACGAAATCAGCAAAAGACAAGGCGCTTTCAGATTCCCCATGGACAACGAAAACTTCTTTTGGGGGTGTCTTAAACTTTTCCAGCCATTCCAACAACTCTTTTTTATCTGCGTGGGAAGAGAAACCACCTATCTTCGCAATTTTTGCTTTAACCTGATACTCTTCGCCGAGTATTCGCACCTTTTTGGCACCATCGACGATTAACCTGCCCAATGTACCAATCGCCTGATAGCCAACGAACATTATCGTGCTTTCTTTTCGTGAGATGTTATTGACTAAATGGTGTTTGATCCTGCCTCCTGTGCACATGCCTGAGCCGGCGATAATCATTACTGTGCCTTTTATGTGATTGATTGCCTTCGATTCATCGCTTGTCGCAGTGACTTTTAGCCCCGGCAGGTCGAAAGGGGAGCGGTTACGTTGGAGTATTACCTGTGTCTCCTCATCGAACAGGTCGTAGTAATGTTTGAAAACCTCGGTAATCTTGGCCGCCATAGGACTGTCTAAGAAAATCATCAGGTGCGGTATCGCATCTTCATTCAGAAGTTCGCTGAGATAAAGCAGAACTTCCTGTGACCGTTCAAGGGCAAAACTTG